>Ga0310694_10005944_pt1 | contig 11596 bp, 9 predicted proteins | sample 174DNAGHGhighgp2_FD_203884 | JGI IMG/M metagenome (GOLD analysis project Ga0310694, IMG submission 203884) | Sheep rumen microbial communities from Palmerston North, Manawatu-Wanganui, New Zealand - 1742 DNA GHGhigh gp2 (v2) (version 2) | ecosystem: Host-associated > Mammals > Digestive system >... | reverse complement strand
TGTCAATGCTGCCCGTGGCGCTGTTGTCGCTGAAGAAGCCGAAGAGTAATCATTTGTCACTCATACGAATAGGCCGTCTTCGGGCGGCCTTTTTTAGTTAATAAAGCCAAGGTCCCTGAGCTTGTCGAAGGGCCGACAGATAAAAGACGGTGCTTCGACAGGCTCAGCAACCTGCTTCATAGGGATTAATGCTTTATGTCGATTATTTATAGTATCTTTGCGCGTTTATTCAGCAAAAAGAAACAAACCGAACCTGACGAAATGAAATACCTGATAGCCTGTTTGGGAAATATCGGTGCCGAGTACGACAACACGCGCCACAACATCGGCTTCAAGATTGCCGACCGCTTGGCGAAGGACTTGGAGTGTTCGTTCACTACTGGCCGTTTGGCTCAGACCGCTGAGGCGAAGTATCGTGGCAAGACCTTGCTTCTCATCAAGCCGACCACATACATGAACCTGAGTGGCAGGGCGGTGAAGTATTGGCTCGACCAAGAGAAGATTCCGATTGAGAACCTGCTTGTGGTCAACGACGATATCGCGTTGCCCTTGGGTACGTTGCGCCTCCGCAAGCAAGGTGCCGACGGCGGCCACAACGGCCTGACTGACATCATTGAGAAGCTGGGCACCAATGTGTTTTGCCGGCTGCGTTTCGGCCTTGGCGACGATTTTCCGCGCGGCCGTCAGGTCGATTTCGTCCTCGGCCATTGGAAGCCCTCGGAGGAGCCTATCGTAGACGAAAAAGTGGACCAGGCTGTAGAAATCATCAAGAGTTTCGTCACTCAAGGGCCGGATAGGACGATGAATTTGTTTAATAAGAAGTGATTTTTTTATTGCTCTGCCTCGCGGGCTTTCTTGTCCTTCAGCGAGCCTTCAAAGATGTCGAAGCAGACGAAGCGGCATTCCAATGGACCGTTCCAGATAGGAATCTTGGCTGTGGGCTTGAGGCCTACATGGCGCAGGGCCACGGCATCGTCGGTGATGAGCCAGCATTGGAAGCCTTGAAAATTATGCTTCAGCGTGCGTCCGATTTCCTCATACACATTGTCGATGTTGTCTTCTTCCAAGCGGTCGCCGTAGGGTGGGTTGATGACCATAATGCCGCCGCCTTCGGGTGGGGTGAGGTCGTGCATGTCCTTCTTCATCAGGTGGATGTCGTGTTGAAGGTGGGCGTAGTTGATGTTGCCATCGGCGATGGCGACGGCCTTGGGTGAGCGGTCGGAGGCCCAGATTTCGTATTCGAAATCGCAGATTTTGGCGTCGGCCTCTTGGCGGATGCGCTGCCAAAGCTCAGCATCGTAGTCATCCCATTTCATGAAGCCCCACTGCTTGCGGTAGTAGCCCGGCGGAATCTTCATCGCGTACATGGCCGCCTCGATGGGCAAGGTGCCTGAGCCGCACATGCAGTCCAGGAAGTTGCAGTCGGCCTTCCAGCCTGTGAGTTGGATGAGGCCAGCGGCCAACACCTCGTTCATCGGGGCCTTGTCGACTTGCTTGCGGTAGCCACGATGGTGTAGGCTCTCGCCCGAGCTATCGAAGAGGATTGTCACCTTGTCCTCGCGGATATGCAAGCTGATGCGCAAGTCAGGATTCAGGGTGTTGATGTTGGGGCGGAAACCGTAAACATCACGGAAGAGGTCGACGATGGCATCTTTCACCGTGAGGGCGGCATATTGCGAGTGTGTGAAGAAGCGTCCACTCGTCACGGCATCGACGCAGAAGGTCTGGTCGGTGCGGAGCAGTTCACACCAGTTGATTTCCTTCACCTTTTTATAGAGTTCGTCAGGATTTTTGGCGAAGAAATTCTTGAAAGGTTTCAGCACTTTGAGGGCAGTGCGCACCTCATAATTGATACGGTACATCAGTTCCTTGTTGCCTTCGCAAATCACGGCGCGATGCATCGGTCGCACATTCTTCGCCCCAAGGGCCTTGATTTCCCGAGCCAGCACTTCCTCAAGTCCAGCTGCAGTCTTGGTGATGAGTTGGTAGTTGTCTTCCATGTCGTTGACCTTGTCGAAATATGTTATTGAGCTTGTCGAAATATGGTTCAATTTTTGCGCAAAATTAGTAATAATCTTGAATCTTTGAATCTTGAATCTTTGAATTGATTATTTTTGCACCCGTAATTTGAAAATCATCATGAAAGAAGTCAGAGTAAGATTTGCCCCCAGCCCGACGGGCCCTTTGCACATCGGGGGTGTGCGTACTGCATTATATAATTATTTGTTCGCCAAAAAGAATGGCGGCAAGATGATCCTCCGTATCGAGGACACCGACCAAACCCGCTTCGTGCCAGGTGCCGAGCAGTATATCGTTGAGTCCTTGGATTGGTGCGGCATCAAGTTCGATGAGAGCGATTATGTGGGCGGCGAGTTCGGCCCCTACAAACAGAGCAACCGCAAACACCTTTATAAACAATATAGCGACGAGTTGCTGGAAAAAGGCTGTGCCTACATCGCTTTCGACACCGCCGAGGAGTTGGACAAATACCGCAAGGAAGCCGAAGCCAATAAGCAGACCTTCATCTATAACTGCCAGAGTCGCAAGCACCTGCGCAACAGCCTGACGATGAGTAAGGAAGAAGTCGAAAAGCTGATTGCTGATGGTACGCCTTACACCGTGCGTTTCATGATTCCCGAAGACCGCGAAATTGTCATGCACGATCTCATCCGTGGCGAGGTGCATGTGCAAACTAACACTCTCGACGACAAGGTTTTGTTTAAAAGCGACGGCATGCCGACTTACCATTTGGCCAACATCGTCGACGACCACCTGATGCAGATCAGCCACGTTATCCGCGGTGAGGAATGGCTGCCTTCGATGCCGCTCCATGTCATGCTTTACGAGGCTTTCGGCTGGGAAGCACCCCAATTCGCCCATCTGCCCCTGTTGCTTAAACCCGATGGCAATGGTAAATTGAGCAAGCGCGACGGTGACCGCCTCGGTTTCCCCGTTTTCCCGATGTATTGGGTCGACCCGAAGACGGGCGACACGGCCATGGGCTACAAGCAGTCGGGCTACTATCCAGAGGCCTTCATCAACATGCTGGCTTTGTTGGGCTGGAATCCGGGCACCGAGCAAGAAATCTTCACCATGGATGAACTCATCCAGGCCTTCTCCTTGGAGCGTTGCAGCAAAAGCGGCGCCAAGTTCAACGTGGAGAAAACCAAGTGGTTCAACCACGAGTGGCTCATGCGCAAGTCGAACGAAGAAGTCGGCAAGGACTACCAGGCTTGGCTGAAAGAGGAAAAGAACCTCGATGTGCCGCTTGATTTCGCTGTGAAAGTCGCTGGTTTGGTGAAAGATAGAGTCAACTTCGTGAAGGAGATTTGGGATCAGAGTTTCTTCTTCTTCGAGGCTCCGACCGAATACGATCCCGTGACCGTGAAGAAACGCTGGAAAGAGAACTCTGCCGAGACCATGCTCAAGGTGAAGGAAGTCATCAAGGGCATCGAACCTTTCACTTTGGCCAATATTGACGAGACCTTGAACAATTGGATTACCTCCAATGAGTTGAATATGGGCTTGGTAATGAATGGCTTGCGTCTGATGGTGGTGGGTGCCGGCAAGGGCCCGCACATCGGCGAAATCCTTGAACTCTTAGGCAAGGAAGAGACCTTGAAGCGCATTGACGCAGGCGTAAAGGTTTTAGGTTAGAAGAAATTTAAGACTAGTGAAAATGACTATGACAGGTTTCCATCTTGTGTAAAGCGGTCATAGTCACGAGTCATAGAGAAACAGATGAAAAAAGCGATCAAAATACCGCTCATCGTTCTCGGCAGCATCCTTGCTTTGTTGCTGGTAGCGGTACTTTTGGTGTCGCCTATCGCGAAATGGTATATTGAGAAGCACGACAAGGAACTGATTGGCCGTGAGTTGACCATTGGGAAATTGTGGGTCAATGTGGTGTCGGGAACGGTGAAAATCAATGATTTGACGCTGTATGAAGACGATGCCAAGACTTCTTTCGTGAGTTTCGACCATTTCGATACCCGAATCAAGGTTTTGGACTTGTTGGATAACCGTCTTTGGGTGAAACACGCCCTGCTCTCGGGACTAAAGGTCAACATCGAACAGGACCGCACCTGGTTCAACTTCGACAGCATGGTTCAGCATTTCGCTTCCGATGAACCCAAAGAAGAGAAAAGCTCTTCTAATTTTGGGCTGGTTTTCAATGACATCACTATTGAAAAAAGCTATCTTCGTTATTCCGACTTGGATATCGGGAGCGAGTTCAACCTTCGCGACATCGCCATCCATGTGCCTTTTGTCGATTTGTCGGACATGAAGACCAATGTTGGCCTCGACCTTTGCCTTGCCGACAGTGCCACTTTGCATACTGATTTGCACTTGTCGCAGAATGCTGAAGAGTATTTTATCAACCTAAAAGTGAACGATTTAGGTATTGATATCATCGAGCCTTATCTGCAACAGACTTTGGCGGTCGACTCGCTGCAAGGTCTGCTTTCTTTGGATCTTTCCGCTGAGGGGCGCACGGAGCATATCCTCGATTTCGACATGAAAGGTGATATTGTCATCAACGACCTTTCATTATGCGATACTAGCGGCTATAGGTTAGGTCATATTGATTCCATTTGGACCAACATTGGACGATTCAATCTAAATCAGAATGTTTTAAATTTGAATAGTTTGCGTCTTTCTGGTTTTGAAACGGCCTATATTGTCAATGCTGACAGCACCACCAACTTCGACCTTTTTCTCGGCCATGTGTACCATCACGATACCACGGTCTTCGAAAAAGCCATCGACACGGTGGCCTCAGCCATCGAAGAGGTGCAGGAACGCAGAACCCTTTCCATCGGCATCAACGAGCTCCAACTTGACAAGATTAATCTTGAGTATCAGGACTATACCTTGCCCAATCCTTTCGTTTATGAAATCTCCGACATTCGAATCACTTCTAGAGATTTTACCTTGACGGGCAATAACGCCGTCCACTTGGATGCCTTGCTGAACAAGGAAGGTCGACTTAATGTGCAGTGGCAAGGCGATGTCCATGGCTTGGAGAACCACGACCTCACCTTGATGCTGAGCAATGTGAAAGTCTCCGATTTCTCGCCTTATGTCCAACAGATGTTCGGTTATCCGCTGGAAAGAGGTATCCTTTCATTCCGCAGCCAGAACAAGATTGTCGATGGTAACCTTGAGGGTATCAATAAGTTGCAGTTGGCCTCACCAGCAGTAGGCGACAAGATGAAGCAAGTGGTGCCACAATATCCCAAGATACCGCTGAAGCTTGGCCTTTATTTGCTCACCGACAAAAATCACAATGTAAGCATTGACCTGCCTATTTCGGGCAACCTCAACGACCCACAATTCTCTTACCGCAAAGCTTTGCTGAAGGTGTTCGGTAACTTGTTGGTCAAGGTGGTGACATCGCCGTTCCGACTGTTTTCGGACGATAACGCCGTTCAATATGTTCCTTTCGACTTGCTTCACCCTGATTTCACTGCCGAAGAATACACGATGCTTGACAATGTGGCCACCACTTTGAGCCTTCAGCCCAATTTGTCCGTCATCTTTGAGCAACGGGTGAACTATGAGGAGACCCTTCAACGCCTTTGCAACATGCAGTTGCAGCGCGACTATTATCTCTCGCAACATCCCGAAATCGACTCCACGGGCATCGATTTCCTCACCAACGAGGCTATTCAATCCATCAAGTTGAGCGACAAAGGCTTATGTGGATATGCCGCACAGTTTTCCGAGAAGGAAAAACTGTCATCGAAGCGAGATGTCGAATTGGTGGCACACACCATTTATCAAACAAAATCAAAGGTCATTTTGTCGAGGTTGATGGACAGAAGGAATGCCTTGCTCTCCAATTACTTGTTGAATATCAAAGGATTATCTAATAATCAAATATCTGTAACTAAGATGGACGAAACTTCGCTGGAAACCTACAACAAGGCTTCGAGATACGAGTTGCATGTGGTCGCCTACGAGGATATGGAATCCGATCAATAGACGATCAATTGCTTGGCAACAGTCCCTCTTTCAGTCCTAATTTTGACAACATACATTCCTGATGCCAAATCGCTTGTATTGAGCATGCACTTGCTTGTGCCACCTAATTCCATTGTTTCGATTTGCTGTCCCAAGAGATTGTAGATGCCGACATTCTGCATATTGTTGTCGGTGAGGATAGTAACCGATTCATGGGCTGGATTGGGGTACATAGCCACATTTACAGATTCAGTTTCCGTGACACCGTCGTTGTTGATGCCCGCCAAGGTAGCCACCAAACCCAGATTGAGTTCGGTGAAGCGTTTGGATTGTTCCAAGTTATTGACACTCAATCCTAAGACATCGTTGCGCGAGTGGATAAACGGAGAGCTGGCATGTACATCTTCGAAGGGATGCACGGCAGGGTAGCCGTTGCGGTTGAAGGATGAGTAGTCGCTGTCGCCCCAAGCAAGCCATTGTTGACGGATGGGCATTTCGGGGAAATAGACATGACTGAAGTTGTAAACGAAATCAGCAATGAGTGAGTCTTGTGTAGTGTACATCAGATGGACGTGGATGTCGGAGCCTTCTTCAAGATAGCCGGTCATGTCGAGGTTGAAGTAGCCCACGATGTCCATGTTTTGAGCGGCGCAATCGGCGGCATAGGCGGCGCTACCTAAAAGACCAATCTCTTCGGCGCACCAATTGGCGAAGATAAGGGTACGGTCGAAGGTGTGATGACTTAAAAATCTGGCAGTTTCAAGGATGCCAGCCACACCCGAGGCATTGTCGTCGGCACCGGGCGAGCGGATGGTGTCGGGGTCGGTACCGTCGGAATTCCAAGAGTCGTAATGCGCCCCACAAATGACAAACTCCTGTGGGGTTTTCGTACCCCATTTCACGGCGATGATGTTATCGGCGGTTTCTTCTGGAAAATTCTCCTTGTGGATTTTGAAGTCGTGCAGAATCACTGTGTCAATGCCGAAGTCTTGGTAGCGCGAAATGAGCCAGTTCTGCACATCATAAATATGACGGCTGTCGCAGCGGCGGTTGTGGTAAGAGCATAAGTGTTCAATGTTTGCCTTGATGCTGTCAATGGAAACCGAATCCATAAGTCCACGGATTTCGGGATTCTCTTCCGTGACGACAGGGTAGGTATGCTCAAATAGGTGTGGTGCTTGAGCGAAGGTGTAAATACTGAGTAGTAAAAATAGTACAAATGATGCTGTTTTTTTCATGTTTTTTTCTGTTACTGTTGGCGTTTAACTACGTTGAATCTACGATTTCGACAGGCTCAACGACCTTCGCTTTTTTTGCTAGTTTAGGTCCCTGAGCTTGTCGAAGGGCCGGCTTGAGTTTATAACCCTTTGACATGCGGCTTGCCCGCAATAAAATCTTTCAAATAAAACGGTTCGAAATAAGCCACATCGACAAATTGTTGCTTTTGCAAAGCTTGTTCGGCCAAAGTCCGCATATAGGCTGCCGAAGGCTTGAAGCCGTCGATGATATTGATATTCGGTTGGCTTTCAAAGAGTTTACTTAACTTTGGAGCACCGTCACCGAAGAGCCACAATCGATGGTCTTTACTGAGTTCGTCGAATGTATGCTCATCAATGACTATGGCGGCTGTATCGTTGATTCTCTGTAAGTTGGCATCGAAGACCGAGGCATATACCTCCATACGACGGGCGTCAATCATAGGGATGAGCAGGTCATTAGGCTCGATTTGGCTACCCAATTTCTCTTTCATGCCGTGTGCCATGGCTTCAAGTGTGTCGATGGCCATCAGTGGGAGGTCGGCGGCATAGCAGATGCCTTTTGCGGTGCTCACACCGATACGCAAGCCCGTGTAGGAGCCTGGACCTTGGCTCACGGCCACTGCATCCAACTTGGAATAATCGATATTTGTTTCCTCCATCACTGCTTTGATGAAGTTTGTAATCTTTTCAGAATGAGCGTTTTGACCTTCTGTTTCACGCATGGCCAAAGTGCAACAGGCCGAGTTGAGTGCGACCGAACAAACAGGAGTCGCCGTTTCCAAACACAATATCATAGTTTACGCTTTTTATGAGGGCAAAATTAGTGTTTTTTTGAACTAAAAGAACCGCCTCTGTCGCTCTTTTATTAATTTTAAATAAAATTAGTTGTAAAACTTCAAAAATTCTTATTTTTGCGAGATTAATGTGCCATTTTAGGCATTTTTGTATATGGTTGAAATAGAGTTCGTTAAGTAATCTTGATGGGACTTAGGAGGCGAAGCTGTATTATGACGGAAACAAAAGTTTTCATTTCAAAAGCCACCCAACGCAACTGGGACAAGCTGAAAAACGGTGATGCTGACCGCTTGACGCGTCGTGCCAACAAGAGCCGTTCGCAGAAAATCATCACGCCCGAAGGTTATGTGATGGCGGGTAGCTTGCCTCGCTTTGTGGAAGAACTGAAGGCGGCGTACTATCCCATTAATGATCTGATTTTCAGCCTCTGCGCCATGTATTTGGAGCATAACAAGGTGAACGAGGCCAACAGAAGCCGTTTCTTCGAGGAATACACGCAGTATCAACGCATTGACCTTGAAGTGCCGCGTCAAATCTTGAAGAATAGGCAAGACGATTGGATTGGTTTCGTCTACCAGTCGCTGACCGCGGAAGGTAGCCGCATCTTGAAAGGACTATATTATACCAAGCCAGTGATTGTCAACGAGATGCTTTCCGATATCCGCGTCTTGAATGGTGAAAAATTCCTTGACCCTTGTTGTGGTAGTGGCATTTTCCTGCTGAAGGTGCAACATGCCCAGATGGAACAGCTTTATGGCATCGACAACGATCCGCTTGCCGTGATGATTGCCAAAGCCAACTTAATGGTAAAGTTCAGTGAATCATCGGTTTATCCGCAGATTTACCAGATGGACTTCCTGCTTCATGCAGCCTCGGCTTTGGGCGACTTGAAGTTCGACTATATCGTCACCAACCCGCCTTGGGGCACGGAAAAAGGTAAGCTTCATCCCTCTGAGATTATCCAATCCAAGGAGAAGGCTTCGCTGTTTTTCACCGAAGCGTTCAAGTTCTTGAACAAGAATGGGATACAGCATTTCCTTTTGCCCTCCTCCGTGCTGAAAATCAAGGTGCACGCCGATTTGCGTCGTTTTGTGACCCATGAAACGCACATAGAGAGCCTGAAATGTTATCGTGAGCGTTTCAAAGGCGTGTTTACAGATTTCATCAGCTTGAAAGTCAGCAGGAAACCGACTTTTGGAGGCCAAAATTACTTGGTGTATGGTGCCAATAATGAAGTTTCGAGGAAGGAGTTTAAGCTTGTTGAAGACAACTTCTGTGCCATTCCCATGCTCAATGACCGTGATGAAGCCATCATAGGAAAGGTGGAGCGTTTGCGTCACGATGACCTCTCGCATAGCCAATGGGCTTTGGGCATCATTACGGGCAACAATGCCAAAGTGCTGAAAGACAGGCCAAGAAAAGACTTGGAACCCATTTATACGGGTAAGGACATTAGCAAATACAGCCTGAAAAAGGCCAGCCGTTATGTCAAATACAATCGTGCTGATTTCCAGCAGTGTGCAAAGGATGAGTTTTATAGGGCAAAGGAAAAGTTGGTGTATAAGTTTGTTTCAGGTCATCTTTGCTTCACCTACGACGACAAACAGCGATTGTTCCTCAACAGTGCCAACATTCTCATTCCAGAAGTGGACGGCATGAGTGTGAAGACAGTGTTGGCTTTTCTTAATTCATCGTTGTTCAACTTCTTGTATGTCAAGCGATTCAACGACCTTAAGATATTGAAAGGCAATCTTTCGACTTTGCCTTTCCCGAAGATAACGCCGGAACAGGACCAACAACTCGCATCGCTCGTTGACCGCGCCTTGAATGGGGATAATGATGCGCAAAAGGAGATTGATGGGTTGATTATTGATTTGTATCAGCTTGGTTCTGATGAAATAGCTTCAATACAAAGTAAAAGTTAAGGTCCCTGAGCCTGTCGAAGGGCCGGTTTAAGAAACAAAAGTATATGTGTTACATGTATATTCTTCGTTGTTCAAACGGCCAGTATTATGTTGGAAGCACACAAGATTTAGACAAAAGACTTGCTGAACATCAATGTGGTGAAGGAGCTTTGTTCACCAAAAAGCATCTTCCCGTTGAACTTGTCTATTACGAGCAGTTTCAAAGAATTGTAGATGCTTTTCAAAGAGAGCATCAAGTCAAAGGTTGGAATCGTCATAAGAAAGAAGCTTTAATTAATAACCATCCTGAATTATTGCCGGAGTTGTCGAAACATAAGTAATTACTATACAAGTCGGCCCTTCGACAGGCTCAGGGACCTATGCTATTTTAAACCTTTTATCATGAACATCCTAGTCACCGGCGGTGCCGGATTCATCGGCTCACATACTTTAGTGGAACTCAACGCTGCGGGACACGAGACCGTGGTCGTCGATAACCTCTGCAACTCCAACCGCAAATCATTGGGGCGCGTGGAAGAGCTGACGGGCAAAGAGATTCCCTTCTATGAAGTCGACATCCGAGACCGCGAAGGCCTCAACCGCGTGATGGAAGCCCATCATTTCGATGCCTGCATCCATTTCGCTGGCCTGAAAGCCGTGGGTGAGAGCGTGGAGAAGCCTTGGGAATACTACGAAAACAACATTGGTGGCACCCTGACACTGCTGGATGTGATGCGTAAGCACAACTGCAAAAACATCATCTTCTCGTCATCGGCTACCGTTTATGGCGACCCAGCCATTATCCCCATCACGGAGGAATGCCCCAAGGGACATTGCACCAACCCTTACGGCCAAACCAAAAGCATGCTTGAAGAAATCATGATGGACATGCAGAAGGCCGACAAGGAATGGAACATCGTATTGTTGCGCTACTTTAACCCCATCGGTGCCCACCCAAGCGGCAGGATAGGGGAGAACCCTAATGGCATCCCGAACAATCTGATGCCATACGTCACCCAAGTGGCTGTTGGCAAACGACCCGAACTTGGCGTTTTCGGCAACGACTATCCCACGCCCGATGGCACCGGCGTCCGCGACTACATCCATGTCGTGGACTTGGCACGAGGTCATGTTGCAGCCTTGAAAGCCATCGAACGGAACTGTGGTTGTGCCATCTACAACCTCGGTACGGGACAAGGCTATTCGGTATTGGATGTCGTGAAGGCTTTTGAGAAGGTGAACGGCGTAAAGATTCCGTATAGCATCAAGCCGAGGCGTGCTGGCGATATTGCCACCTGTTATTCCAATCCCGCCAAGGCTGAACGTGAGTTGGGCTGGAAGGCGAAGTATGGCCTCGAAGAAATGTGCCGCGACTCGTGGAACTGGCAGAAAAACAATCCCAATGGTTATTGATACGCGTATGCTCAATATTTTTTATCCATCGGTTTTCAAGCATAACGGCAAACGCTATGGTGTCGTTGTCAGTCCTTTTCCGTAATCCTTGATGGGTACGATGGGTGTAACCTAACCCTAATCAAAAGAATAAAGGATAATTAACGAATTGAAAACTAACTAAATACTAACAAACATAAATGGATAAAGTAACTATCATAGACTACGACCGAATTTATAAGAACTTTATTGATGAGAAGTACTTGCATGGTCACGACG
>Ga0310694_10005943_pt1 | contig 11596 bp, 12 predicted proteins | sample 174DNAGHGhighgp2_FD_203884 | JGI IMG/M metagenome (GOLD analysis project Ga0310694, IMG submission 203884) | Sheep rumen microbial communities from Palmerston North, Manawatu-Wanganui, New Zealand - 1742 DNA GHGhigh gp2 (v2) (version 2) | ecosystem: Host-associated > Mammals > Digestive system... | reverse complement strand
AAGTGATCAGCCTGTGGGAAGAACAGATGGCACTGACCGGCGAACAAATCTACAAGAAGCGCAGCGCCTTCGTAGAAGAACTGCTGCCCATCTTCCAGCGCTACTACGAGACCATCTCCGGCAACCACGAACAAGTGGCGGTCAACTATATCTCGCACTGCCAGCGGGGGCCACTGCTGGAGACCATACAGCGCGACCGCTTCAAAGACCGCGCCGTGGGCTACTCACTGCACGGTATACACCGCGACGACCTGGACTTCCTACTGGGCGACCACAACCTGAAACGCGAGGGCAGCCAAGGACAGAACAAGACATTTGTCATCTCTATGAAACTGGCGCAGTTTGACTTCTTGAAACGTACCGCCGCCCACACGACGCCACTGCTGCTGCTCGACGACATCTTCGATAAGCTCGATGCCCGTCGCGTGGAGCAGATTGTGAGGCTGGTGGCTGGCGACGAGTTCGGGCAGATCTTCATCACCGACACCAACCGCAGCCACCTGGATCAGATACTCTCCGCCTCATCGCACGACTACAGGATATTCCAGGTGGAAGACGGCGAGGTAAGCCGACTGTCATAAATCCGTAAAAGAGGCAAAGATGTTCAGAAGAGACGTAAAAAGCATCAAGGAGATTCTGCTGAGAAGACTCAGGACACAAGGATTGGAAACACCGCTGCTACAGCGACGGCTGGTAGAGGCATGGCCTACAGTGGCGGGGGAACTGGCGGCCCGCTATACGGCACATGCGGAAATACGCAACCAGACGCTCTATGTACACCTGACAAGTCCTGCCCTCCGTGCAGACCTCTCCATGCGGCGCACGGCACTCGTCAGACAATTAAACGAATATGTCGGCAGTCAAGTGATTGCCGACATACGCTTTAATTAGCCAATGATGCTTCATTTTGCCGATGATGTGGACTTTGCAGGGAAGGCCTTCCCCTCGCCAAACAATTTCAGCGTCTGCTTCACGGCCGGGTCGTCCTTGTTGAGATATTCCGTCCACGCTTCCTCGTCGAGCATATTGTAGATGATACGGCTGTTGACATAGCGTTCCAGCAGCTTATACGACTTCTGTATCATCAGGTTGCGACGCTTCAGCCCGTTTTTCTCTGCGAAACTCACAAACTTCTCCACAGTGCCCTGTTTTTTCAGATAGCGCTCCAGCTCTTCGCTCGTTTCGTAAGGCTTCATATTGCTGCGGTTCTCGTCGGTATAGTTGAAAGCGAACTGTAGGATCAGCCCCGACATGGAAGCCTCCTTATAATAAGAGGTCATGCCGAGCGTGTCTTCCGGCACGAAGATGTCGGGCGTGATGCCGCCACCGCCATAGACCACACGGCCATTGTTGGTATGGAACTCAGGCCCGGTGTGCTTGATACTGTCCTGCGAGAAGAACTCGCCATGCTCATAGCGCGTCACCAAGTCTTCCTCATAGCTCTTGTCGGCTCCGGATGAATAGGGTTTCTGGATGCAGCGCCCCGAAGGCGTGTAGTAGCGGGCTATGGTCAGACGGATCATGGAGTGGTCGCTGAATTCTATAGGTTGCTGCACCAGGCCCTTGCCAAACGAGCGGCGGCCAATGATGGTGCCGCGGTCATTGTCCTGAATGGCTCCGGAGAGAATCTCAGAAGCTGAAGCCGACCCCTCATCAATCAGAATGACCAAGGGGATGTGCTGATAAGAGCCGCGGCCATCGCTACGATATTCCTGCCGGGGAGACTTACGGCCTTCGGTATAGACGATGAGTTGGCCTTTGGACAGGAACTCATTGGCAATCTGGACTGCCGAAGCCAGATAGCCGCCCGTATTGCTGCGCAAGTCGATGACCAGATTCGAAAAGCCCTCCTGCGACAGCTTGGCCAGGGCTATCAGCAGTTCTGGATAGGTATTCTCACCAAAGTTGCGGATCTTGATATAGCCACTCGTCTCGTCGAGCATATAACTGGCCGTAACGCTCTTCATGGGAATCTCACCACGCGTCACGGTGATATGGCGCACCTTAGTCTCGCCATAGCGGATGATGCCCAGTTTGACTTTAGTGTCCTTTGGGCCTTTCAGACGGTGCATGGCTTCCTCGTTGGTGACCTTCTTGCCTACAAATACAGAATCGTCGACCTCGACAATCCTGTCGCCGGCCATCAGTCCTGCACGCTCGGCCGGACCGTTGCCGATAACGTTCTGCACACGGATGGTATCCTTACGGATGGTGAACTCGATGCCCACGCCGGAGAACGAACCCTTAAGGTCGTCGTTGGCTATCTGCACGTCTTTCGCACTGATATAGACGGAATGGGGATCAAGTTCCGAAAGGATAATAGGCATGGCCTTCTCCACCAGGTCGTTCATATTGATGGTATCCACATACTGATCGTCAACGACGTGCAACAGGTTGTTCAACTTATTGCCGCTGGTGTTGATGATGTTCAGCCGGTTGCCGGAGAAATGGTTGGCATAAAACGTCCCGATGAAGATGCCTGCGACAACGCACAGGGCCATCCACAACGGCGTAAAACGGGTAGACTTATTCTTGCTCATCTTCTTGACTTACGATTTCACTTCCATATAAATGACTTCGATGCCAGCCCGTTCCAGGAGGTCGATGCCATCGGTAAGACGATATTTCTCGCCATAGACCACGCGCTTGATACCCGCCTGGATAATCAGTTTGGCACACTCGATACAGGGCGAGGCCGTGATATAGATAGTGGCACCATCGGAATTGTTCGACGAGCGGGCCAGTTTGGTAATGGCATTGGCCTCTGCATGAAGCACATAGGGTTTGGTAACGTTGTTGTCGTCTTCACACACGTTTTCGAAACCGCTGGGCGTTCCGTTGTAGCCGTCGCTGATGATCATCTTGTCCTTGACGACCAGCGCCCCTACCTGCCGGCGCTGGCAGTAGGAATTTTCGCTCCATATCCTGGCCATGCGCAGATAGCGGCTGTCTAGTTTTTCCTGTTTTTCGTCCATATCGTTATTCTCGTTCTCCTTATCACTTTTTCTGCTTATCTTTTTTCACCTTAATCCCGTTTCGCTTCAACAGTGCATCTATGGTAGGCTCGCCACCACGGAATCGCTTGTAGAGCGTCATGGGATTCTCCGTTCCACCCTTGGAGAGCACGTTGTCTCGGAAACGCTGCGCCGTATCACGGTCGAAGATGCCATGCTTCTTGAACACGGCGAAGGCATCGGCATCGAGCACCTCGGCCCACTTATAGCTGTAATAGCCTGCCGCATAACCGCCTGCCATGATGTGGGAAAACTGGACGGTCATGCATGTTTCAGGCAACTGCGGCGAAATCATGGCCTTCTTCCATGCTTGCTTTTCGAAGGCGATGATGTCTTCGTCGAAAGCATCCTTCTTCGTATAATAGGCCATGTCGAGCAGACCGAACGACACCTGCCGCAGGCAAGCATAGGCAACATTGTAATTGCGGCTCTTGACGATGCGGTCTATCAACTCGTCGGGGATAGGCTCGCCGGTCTGATAATGAAAGGCGAATGTACGCAGGAAGTCTTTCTCAATGGCGAAGTTCTCCATAAACTGCGAGGGCAGTTCCACGAAGTCCCACCACACATTGGTACCGCTCAGGCTCTCAAAGCGGGTATTGGCAAACATGCCGTGCAGCGAGTGTCCAAACTCGTGGAGAAATGTCTCCACCTCACCCAGCGTCAGCAAAGCCGGCTTCTCGTCGGTAGGTTTGGTAAGGTTCATCACCACACTCACATGGGGGCGCACATTCTCCCCCTTACGGTCTATCCACTGTCCCTGATACTCCGTCATCCAGGCACCACCCTGTTTCCCTTTGCGCGGATGGAAATCGGCATAGAACACCGCCAGGAAAGACCCGTCGCGGTCGAACACCTCATAAGCCTTCACGTCGGGATGGTAGACGGGGATGTCTTTGTTCTCTTTGAAGGTAATACCGTAAAGCCTATTGGCAAGGCCAAACACGCCACCAATGACCTTCGACAACTCGAAATAGGGACGGAGCATCTCTGCATCGAGATTATATTTCTGCAGTTTCAGTTTGTGGGCGTAGTAACCGAAGTCCCACGGCTGCAACTGGAAGTCTTTACCTTCAATCTGACGTGCCATCTTGCTGATGGCAGCAAACTCTTTTTCTGCTGTTGGCTTATAGGCATCTATCAGGTCGTTGAGCAAGCGATAGACACTGCGCACATTGCCTGCCATACGGTGCTTCAACACATAGTCGGCATACGTCTTATAGCCCAACAGTTGAGCCAACTCGCGACGCAGGTTCACCAGCCGCTTACATACTTCAAGATTATTCTCGGCATTGTCATGCACACACACCGTGTTCTTTGCCATATAGAGCTGCCGGCGCAACTCCCGCTGAGTGCTATAGGTCATAAAGGGCGAGTAGCTGGGAAAGTCGAGCGTAAACACCCACCCTTCCTTGCCGCTCTCTCTTGCGGCAAGTGCAGCAGCCTCACGGGCCGACTCCGGCAGTCCGTCGAGCTGCGACTCATCCGTGATATGCAGCGTGAAGGCCTTGTTCTCCTTCAGCAGGTTCTGCGAGAACTGCAGTCCCAACATTGAGGCCTCCTCGGTCAACTGACGCAGGCGCTCCTTGCCCGCCTTGTCGAGCAATGCACCGCTGCGCACAAAGCCGTCGTAACACTTGTCGAGCAGCATTTTTTCCTCTGCCGTCAACTTGCGGTGATGGTGGTGCACATATTTGATACGCTCAAACAGCCGCTCATTCAGACGGATGTCGTTGGCATGCTTGGTCAGTATCGGACTCAGTTTCTGGGCCAGAGCATCCATCTCATCGTTGGTCTCTGCCGACAACAGGTTGAAAAACACTGTCGACACACGACTCAGCAGGTCGTAATAGCCATCGCCGTCCTTCTCGTCATCGACAGCGACAATGGTATTGTCGAAAGTTGGTTTGCGAGGATCGTTGATCAATTTTTCGATTTGCTCATCTTCGCGACGGATACCCTCCAGAAAGGCCTCCTCAAAATCTTCAAGACGGATACGGTCGAAGGGAGCCACGTCGTGGGGGGTGTCATAGGGTATAAAGAAAGGATTCTTTCTCTCTGCAAGATTGCTCATGACGTTTATTCTGTTTTTTGAACGGCAAAATTACAAAAAATACAAGAACTGAACAAATTACGCGGCATTATTTTGTATTATTTCACATCAGCAGGGCCTCCATCGACGGGATTTCAATGCGTCCACGATGCAAAACGATTTTTCCGCTATCTTCCAAGCGGTTCAGGGCACGGCTCACGTCAAGACGGCTGTCATTGAGTTCATCGGCCAGACGAGTCATGAGAATACGAAACGTCTTATGTCCTGCCGGATAGAGACAGTGCTGGGCGAAGAAACGTATAATCCGATCATCAAGCGTACGGGGGCAGTGACGCCAAGGCTGGAGGAGCGACTTCTGGGCTGTTGTGGCAAAGAGATTCAGCAAGTTTATGCGAAACACCAGGAAGTCTTCTGCCAAATGCATCACCTCGTCTTTGTCGACGGTAATGAAGTTGGCATCGGTCAAGGCTGTAAAAGTGTGGGTGTAGCGCTGGTTTAGGCCAAAGATTGCTTCTGGCTGGAGCAAATTAGGTGCAGCTATCCGCTCCGTCACCGAGTAGCTGTGGTCAACAGCCACGGTCTCCATTTCCAGTTGCCCGTTAATCAGGAAACACATATTGTGGCAGGGGTCACCGTCTCTGACCAACACCTTGCCCCGTTCTATTTTGGAGAAGCCGAAACGCGTATGACCAGCCACAAGTTCCAGGTCATCACGGCTCATGCCCTGAAAGAGCGAGAACTGGAGCAACTTGTCGTAGAGGTGCAAGATTGGCATACAGCTATTCCACGATTTTATCTTTCAATGAGGGAGAATACCATACGGCATTGCGGCCCTGGTCGTCGCTGTAGATGAGATAGGCCATCATCTCGGGATGACGTTCCAACACGCGCTTGGCGGCATCGAGCCCCATAACCATAAACGAAGTGGCGTAAGCGTCGGCAGTGGCACAATCCCTGGCCAGCACAGTGGCCGACAATAGGGAATGCTGCACGGGGTAGCCCGTCTTCGGATTGATGGTGTGGGCATACTTTTTCCCACCCTTATAATAGTAGTTCCGATAGTTTCCGCTGGTAGCCATCGCCTTGTCGGTCACGTTGAGTACCGTCTGCAGTTCACTGCTCACCGAAAGCGTGTCATCTGTAGGTTTGGTGACACCGATTTTCCACGGCACACGCTTCGGGTTGACGCCACTCGTCACAATCTCGCCACCAATCTCTACCATGAAATTCTTGATGTCCCTGCCACGCAGGAACCTGGCAACCACATCCGAACCGTAGCCTTTGGCGATAGCAGAGCAGTCGAGCATGATACGGGGATCCTGCTTAACCACACGACCGCTCTTGAGAGCCACCTTCTCGTAACCAACCAATTGCAGCAGACTGTCCACTTGGCGGCTATCAGGCATGACACCGTTCTTGAAACCGAAGCCCCAGGCATTGACCAAGGGAGCCACCGTGATATCGAAGGCTCCGTCTGTATCGTCCGAAATAGCCATTGCACGATTAAACACCTCCTTGAACATGTCGTTAAGCGGCTTAGCCTCGTTTTGGTTCACTGCAGTAATTATGCTCTGTGCATTAAAAGGCGAGAGCGAGTTGTCTACCTTCTGCAGTTCTCGGCATATCTCATCGTTAAGATTCTTGTCACTCTGGTAGGTAATATTATACGTCGTACCAAACACCATGCCCTTATTGTTCTGATAGGGCATCGACCGCTGCTGGCGCACAATCAATACCGATCCCACGACAAGCAGCGTCAAGAATGGCAACTGCCACATGAGTCGTTTCTTGTTATTCATATATCAAAGATTACGTTGAATGTCCCACCAAGGCGAGAGCCGCCATAGATACCAAAGCCCGGCACATACCATGTCTTGCCCATGATGCCGTCATTATGGGCAAGGCGACGCTTATATCTGACACTCCATCCCAGATGCAACGGTCCGACAATCTTGGCATCGACACCGATGACCACCTCAAGCCAGTGGTAATTGCACTTCTCGCCCACGACACCGAAGCCCGTATCCCAATGCCAGACAGGTTCTTCAAAATTATCGCGAGACATGTCAACCTTATACGACGTGAATGCGTAACGTAGGCCGGCGTAAAGCCGGAAAGGCCGGTGCTTCTGCCGCAGAAGATTCCTGTCTATGCCTATACGGAAATAGGGGGCTCCCGTCTTATAGCGGATACCCGTCATCACATCGTCCTCATGATTTGCCTTGCCGTAGCCCGCCTCCACGATAGGGAACCACTCATCGTGCAGGTTCACGCGCAACGCGCCTTCATACTGTCCATTGTCCGACAACTGCAACATGCCCAAGCCTACCAGATCTACCGACACAGCAAAACCACGGAATATCGCTACAGAGTCCTTCTGCATACGGAAGAACTTCAACTGTGCCGATGCCACCTGAACTGTAAACAACAGCAACAGGCTAATCGTCAATCTTTGGATACAGGTAGAAGTGAACAGTCTTGGTGTCATAGTCTACTGTGGTGTTTTTAATAATGATGGAGTCAATGGCGTTGGTGGTATGACGCACACTCTTGAGTTCGTGGAAAAAGGATGCCTTACAGTCTACAGACTCGAAATGAGGAATGTCGTCCTTCTTTATCCAAACCGTATCAACCAGATAGCGGTTCGCCTCACTGTCTTCAAAGACAAAATAGAGCACGTCCTCCGGATGTGAATAACTGATGGGGATAGAAAAACTCTTTTGGTCCACACCCATGTTCAGCAAGATAGTGTCCGACCCATCCTTACGCTCACTTATCACAGAAAACGTGTCGGGTATGGCATAGGCCACGCCGCCGGCATCGTAGACCTCATACTGCGTGGTCACCTTCGTCTGCACAGGACAGTCAATAGATGAGCAAGCCGCAGTCAGGACAGCGGTCAGGAGATAACAAAGCCGCTTCATAGCGTCTCCTCAATTTGGTAATCATTACGTCCCGAAGACGAACGGCTAACGAGGTCGGCAACAAAACCTGTCAGGAACAACTGCGTGCCTATAATCATCATCGTCAGTGCGATATAAAAATAGGGAGAGTCAGTCACCAGGCGCTGAGGGATGTGGTTGGCCAGGCACCACATTTTGTCGGCACCGATAACAAAGGCTGCCACAAAACCGACAAAGAACATCAGCGTGCCAAGGAAACCGAACACATGCATCGGTTTCTTGCCAAAGGTACTCAAGAACCAAAGCGTCAGCAAGTCAAGGTAACCGTTCACAAAACGATTAAGTCCCATGAACTTAGACGTGCCGTACTTACGGGCCTGATGGTGAACCACTTTTTCCCCGATCTTGTCGAAACCGGCATTTTTGGCCAAATAGGGAATATAGCGGTGCATCTCACCATACACTTCGATGTTTTTCACCACCGCCTTACGGTAGGCCTTCAAACCGCAGTTAAAGTCGTGCAGGTTCTTAATGCCGCTCACCTTGCGTGCCGTCGCATTAAACAACTTGGTCGGCAACGTCTTCGACAGCGGGTCGTAGCGCTTCTGCTTGTAACCGCTCACAAGGTCGTAGCCTTCCTCGGTTATCATTTTGTAGAGTCCGGGTATCTCGTCAGGAGAGTCCTGAAGGTCGGCATCCATCGTAATCACGACATCTCCCTGCGCCTCGGCAAAGCCGCAATACAGGGCAGGACTCTTGCCGTAGTTACGACGGAACTTAATACCTTTCACAACATCGGGTTGCTCACGGTGAAGGTCGCTGATAATCTGCCATGAACGGTCGGTAGAGCCGTCGTTGATGAAGATGACCTCGTAGGTGTATTTGTTCGCCTCCATCACACGCTTTATCCATGCGTAGAGTTCGGGAATTGACTCGTCCTCATTATAAAGAGGTATTACGACTGATATATTCATCTTGATGATTTCCTATTTACGGATTAACTATTCAGATTTCACACGTCTCGCCCTAATGCTGGCGACTGGAATGCCCAGAACCAGTCCTGCCGCAACATTGGCAATCAACATATTAAGGGCAAAGTCGATAGGGCGCGTCAATGCCATTTGTCTCAGGCTCTCGTTCATCGTCTCCACCATGCCGTATCGCTGCAGCACCTGCCGACCTTCGTCAGACGAAACCATGTCTGTAAACCGACTAAGCAGGAAGCCTTGATCCAAAAAAGCAAAGTAGACATACTGCGCCACGGCAAAAAGGATGCTGCCATAGTAGAACATCAGCACCGTATAGCCGTAAGCACGACGGTAGGATATCACCCCATCAAGCACAGTATCGCGATACTTGCCTACACGCTTGCCAACGAACAACGGCGTATAGCAAACCAACATGAGAGCAGCCAAGGCCAACATACTATTAGACAGGCCCACTATATATAATAGGAACGCGCATACCCACAACAAAGCAAGCAAGGCACCATCTTGACGGGCAAAGGCCTTAAATTGCAAGATATCTTTTTCTGTTATCATTAACATTTCACACTTATTGGGTGCAAAATTACTCATTTTCTCCAACATAACGAGACCTCGCGCTTAAAAAATAGTTAAAAAGCCACAAGTTTAGCCATTTCGTTTCTCGTTTCTCAGTTATTTGTTGTAATTTTGCACCCGCTTTCAAGCAATCGATCTTTTCAACACGGGCAAGTCCTGTACGGCCAGCTCCCTTTGAATCCCCCAGGATGGGAACATAGCAAGGGTATTAGGTCGTAGCGGCGCGATACAGACCGCTTGCCCACCCGCCTCTTTAGCTCAGTTGGCCAGAGCACGTGATTTGTAATCTCGGGGTCGTTGGTTCGAATCCGACAAGAGGCTCTTCTGACAAGTTAACATTAAACAAGAAAACAATGGGACTTATTGGCTCTATCATTATCGGATGTCTCGCCGGTTTCTGCGCCGGTAAATTGATGAAAGGCGGTGGATTCGGCTTCATCATGAACCTTGTATTAGGATTGTTTGGCGGTCTTGTAGGCGGTTGGCTGTTTGACCAGTTAGGCATCTCTTGGGGAGGAACCCTCGGACAGCTTGGCACAGCCATTGTAGGTGCCGTGGCCATTCTTTGGGTAGCCTCGCTCATTAAGAAATAGGAATTACAAAGAACCGTCATCATGGTTCGTCATCTAATAATGCCCCGGTATCATTATGATGCCGGGGCATTATTCTATTTCCGGATAAAGGAGGATGGCGTAACGCCAAAATACTTCTTAAACTGACGGGTGAAGTGCTGGGGATAATCGAAACCAAGACGGTCTGCAGTCTCTGCAATAGTGGAACCACTAAGAAGAAATTGTTGAGCGGATTGCATCACAAAGCGACGTATATGGAAAGAAGCAGACTCGCCGGTTAACTCGCGAATTAGATCACTAAAGTAATTGGGCGACAAGAAGAGTTGCTGTGCACAATATTTCACAGTGGGCAAGCCATGCTGCCGTTGAAGCCCCTGGTCGTAATATTGTCGAAGCAGATGCTCAAAGCGTGGCAACAGGTCGGTGTTGCTGGAGGTTGCCGACGTAGAGAGCTGGAGCGCATAATAACGTGCCACAAGTTCCAATATCTGTTCTATTTGTGAGGTGACAATACGAATTGTGTGATCATCCTCCCCGCGCAACAGCTCTTCACGGATTTGCTCCAACAGACATACGATGCTTTTCCGCTGTTCTTCGGTCATCAACAAGGCTTCGCTGACACTATAAGAAAAATAAGTATAACCAGACATACGACGCCCTAATTCCGTACCTCGGAGCAGTTCTGTGTCAAAAAGAAGTGCCCAACCTTTAGTATGAATCTCCGCTCCCATATCCATTTTGCCACCAATCTGACCGGGAGAAACACACATCAAGGCATGACGGTGCAGGACATACTGGAGTTGACCGTAAGACAAGTCTTCTAACTCTTCATCACCAATAAACATAGCATAGACATCGTAGCTGTTGAGCGAATGACGACAATGCTCCAACTCATCATAGTGAATCACAGAAACAAGCGGATGCAACTCTGGTGCTCCGATATAGCGGGCATAGTCATTGACATGACAGACTCTAAGTATTTTCTCCATAACGGAAGCAAAATTACTAATTTTCGATGATATAAACGAAAAAGCCCCGAAGATATTGTATCCTCGGGGCTTCAACACTCGAAAAAAGCGGCGGCTTCCTACTCTCCCACATTGCATTGCAGTACCATCGGCGCAGGCGGGCTTAACTTCTCTGTTCGGAATGGGAAGAGGTGGGACCCCGCTGCAATAACCACCTGATATGGGGATTGACAGCTTGCACACAAGAACAGTCAGCGAAAACGCTCCATGACGAGCCACTATACAGCTGAAGGTACGGCCTGATGCGAAAGGATTCGGGCAATTAGTAGTGCTCGGCTTTGACGTCGCCGTCTTTACACCTGCACCCTATCAACGTCATCGTCTGTGACGACCCTCAATGGAGTCCTAATCTTGCGGCTGGCTTCGCACTTAGATGCTTTCAGCGCTTATCCAATCCAGACGCGGATACCCGGCGGTGCACCTGGCGGTACAACCGGCAAACCGGAGGTCTGTCCAACACGGTC
>Ga0310694_10005941_pt1 | contig 11597 bp, 6 predicted proteins | sample 174DNAGHGhighgp2_FD_203884 | JGI IMG/M metagenome (GOLD analysis project Ga0310694, IMG submission 203884) | Sheep rumen microbial communities from Palmerston North, Manawatu-Wanganui, New Zealand - 1742 DNA GHGhigh gp2 (v2) (version 2) | ecosystem: Host-associated > Mammals > Digestive system >... | reverse complement strand
TGCATCCTCGGATCCGCTGTTTTTCAGCGCCGCTTCCGTATCGATAAAGTCCAGCTGCCGGTACCATACCGTATCCTCCTGCGGATCCGTCTCTTCCGTCTCCGCAGTACCCTCTTCCGGCGCCGTCAGCCCCGTGTCCTCTTTCTCTTCCTCGTACTCCGCGAACGACTCCTCTTCCTCCGTTTCCTCATCGCGGATGTAGGAACCGATATTGTATGACTTATTGGATTTTACGAAATACAGGATACCGAAAGTTCCCGGTCCGCAGTTCGACGAGATCGCCGCCGAAGCCTGCTGGAAGACCACGTGCTCAAAGTATGCGATCTTGCTGATCTCCTCTTTGATCCAGAGCAGCGTTTCCACAGGGACATCCACATAGGTAACGAATACCACGTCCGAATCCGGGATGATATCCACCGGGAACGCCTCGTGGATATATTTGCGGTAAACCCGCTTCGTACTGCCCATCCAGACCCTTCCGACGCCCGACTTATCATCCTTAAAGCGCAGCGACGGATGCAGGTTCAGTGCCCTTGCCACCTTATGAACCTTCTGGCTGACCAGTCCTCTCGCTGCCATATACTCCGTCGTATCGATCACGAAGCCGCAGCGCAGACGTTTTTTGACGTTCTCCAGTTCCGCTACGATCTCATCGACCGGGATGTTCTGCTGCGCCAGTTTGTGGCCGATCAATACCAGGATCCCCGTCGCGCTGGAAAGGCACTCCGAATTGATCACCGTGACATTGTCAAAAGATCTGGCTGCTTCACAGGCGATATGATACTCCGTACTCATGCTCGTCGTCAGCGAGATATGGATCAGATGATGTGCTTTTTTGAGCGCGGATGCAAAGAACTCCGTATACGTCTGCACATCCGGCGGAGAGGAAACGGCATTTCCTCCCGCGCTGATATGGCGGATAAGTTCTCCCGCATCCATCTGGACGCCATCCTTAAACACACCGTCATCCGTGCGGATCGTATACGGAAGGATCGGGATATTTTCCTTTTTGACCAGAGCATCCGGCAGATCACACATACTGACTGACGTGATGATGACCGGAGCCTTTCTCGCATAGCCGGCCGAGGTATTGATATCCTCACGCATCCGCATCATCTTGTCGGACATGATCAGTTTATCCGCGGAAATATGCTTCATCAGAATATCTTCCAGTGCCTCACCCGATACGGGTTTGACCAGATATCCGTCAAAGCCGGAGCGGTGATACAGTTCCCGGTTATCGCTTCCCGCATTCGCAGTCAGGACGATCACCGGAGTCGTCCGGTTTAAACCGCCCGTCTGTCTGCGGATGCTTTCCAGGCATTCGATGCCGTCCATCTCCGGCATCAGATGATCCATGAGGATCGCATCGTAATGCGTCTTCAGAGCTTTCTCCAGTGCCGTGCGTCCGCTGATCGCGGTATCCACGGTCATCTGGGTATCTTTCAGGAGTTTTTTCTCAACCTCCAGATTCATCTCATTATCATCTACAATGAGGACTCTGGCTTCCGGTGCTTTAAAGCTGCTCTCGTAATGGGTCCGGTGGGCCGACTGCTGATTGTGGATGTTCAGGTCCCCGATCTCGGCCGCATCTGCGATCCCCTGTTTCACGGTCACGGTAAAGGTGGAACCTTCCCCATAGACACTGTTCACGGTAATGGTTCCGCCCATCAGTTCCGTCAGTTGTTTGACGATGGAAAGGCCGAGTCCGGTCCCTTCGATGTGGCGGTTTTTCTCTTCATCCACCCGCTTAAATGCGTCAAAGAGATAGGGCAGTGCCTCCTTTTTGATCCCCATGCCGGTATCGGAGATCGAGATCGTCAGGATCGCCGTTTTCTCGTCCACATGCTCGCTCTCCACATGCAGCTCGACCGATCCCTCTTTCGTATATTTGACCGCATTATTCAGGAGATTGATAATCACCTGCTTGATCCGCACCTCGTCTCCGAAAAGTACACTCGGAACTTTCGGATCGATACTGACATCAAAGCCGAGTCCCTTATCATGCGCTTTGATCCAGATCATATTGACGATCTCGGACATCATATCGCCCACACGGTAATCCACGGGTACGATATCCATACTCCCGGCTTCCATCTTGGAAAAGTCGAGGATATCATTGATCAGCGCCAGCAGCATCTTACCGGATCCCTGGATCCCCGTCGCATCCCGGACGATCTCATCCGGGATTTTCGGATCCCTAAGGATCAGCTCGTTCAATCCCAGGATCGAGTTGATCGGTGTCCGGATCTCATGACTCATGCTGGAAAAGAACCGGTTCTGGGCACGTGTCAGTTCTTCCGCCAGTTCCGCTGCTTTTCTGGCTCTTGCGTTTTCCGCCTTGAACAGCTCATTCTGCGACCAGGTCATGTAAAACCCTACTAAACCCACCAGGATCAGCGAGATGAAGGAATCGATAAAGAACATCTCCCTGGTATGCGGCCACACCCATTCCGGATGATAATAGGCTGCCGTATAGCATCCCGCCGCCAGGAGCAGGATCAGGGTCAGCATCACCCTTCTCCATTTTCCGGACAGGACCAGACCGACATAGAGAAACGCAAAGACAAACCAGATGACGCCGCCGCCTTCCAGACCGCCCCCGAAAAAGAAGAGCGCGGGAAGAATGAGAAATACAAGACACGCTACGATCATGCCGATCGCAAACTTCAGCCGTTCTTTATACAGACAGATAAAGGTGATAAGCGGAACCGTGATGACGATCGCGATCAGTGTAACGATCTCGCCGAAACTTTCCCGGAAGATAATATCGCCCACCAGCGCGAGCAGCACGGCAAACTCCGAGATCAGGGAAAAGATCACGAATACACGCTCGGACAGCTCCCGCTCGGGATCTTTGACCGTTTTGACTACATATGTGAAGAAACGTCTGATCATTCCATACGCCCCCCTTCCGTATTGTATTCGGGGAACAGCTGCAGCATGACCCGTTCAAAATCTGCAGTATTGATCGGTTTTGCGATAAAGCCGTCAAAGCCCTCGCGGATGAACATCTCCTTTGCACCGGATACCACGTTTGCGGTAAGGACCACGACGGTCACGCTCCGGTTCAGATCCTCCGCAGATTTCTTGATCTGCTTCATCGCCTCCACACCGTCCATCTCCGGCATCATATGATCCATGAAGACCAGATCATAATCCCCGTTGATGTATTTCTGTATTGCTTCCTTTCCGCTGCCTGCGGTCTCGATGATCATCTCATAATCCGAGAACAGGCTGGATGCAACCACCAGGTTCATCGGTTCGTCGTCCACGATCAACGTGCGGATCCCGCGGAATACGGGCTTTGTCGCATTATCGGCAAATTCGATATTTCTGGCATTCCTTCCCTCATTCAGGATCTTGATGACCGGATAACCGTAGAGGGGTTTGGGCATGACCATCACACGGCTTCCGGGATTTGCATGAAATCCGGCGTTGGCCGAGACCGCGACCACGGTATCGCCTTCGCTCAGGCGATCAAAATACTCAGGATTCTCTTCGTACTCCTCCTGTCCCATAAAGATACAGGTGACATTCATCTTTTCCATCAGACGTTCGATATCCGCCACGGTCTCCGCGGAATACAGCGGAACGTGAATGCCCATCGCCATATGCGCTGCCATGGCACGATAGAAATCGCGGACCCTCGGCACTTTATACTTATCCGAACGCACATGGAAAAGGATGTTTCCTCCGAATGCATCCGTAAGAGCCAGACACGGACTCGGATCCGATACCTTCTGGGGAATGGTGACACGCACCGTGGTACCGATCTTTTTTTCACTTTCGATCTTGACGAACCCGCCCATCCGGTGAGCAAAACCGTATACGATGAACAGACCGAGCCCGATCCCGCCGGCAGTGCGGTTGCGCTTTTTATTGACCTGGTACATCCCCTCAGTCACGGACTCCAGTGCTTTCCGGTCCATGCCGACACCGGTATCCGTCATCTCGATACAGAGATTGACTCCGTACTCTTTCTCCTCCGAGTACATCCGGACATAGATCCCGCCCTTATGCGTAAACTTCACGGCATTGGAAAGCAGGTGACGGAAGATCTTATGAAGTTTTTTGATATCACCGTGCATTTTTGTCGGAACCTGCGGCGCCAGATCCACCACCAGTTCCAGTTTTTCGTTGTCCAGGAGACGGAAGCTCGTGACCACGTCGTTGATGAGCGAGGTGCTCATGTAGTCTTCTTCCTCGATCAGCATTTTCCGCCGTTTGCATTCCGTATAATCCTGAATGTCTTCGATCTGATAGGCCAGACGGATCCCGGCATCCTTGATGCTGTAGGCTTCCTTGCCGACCTTACGTTTGATCAGTAGTTCGCTCATCCCGTTGACCACATTGACGGGCGTACGGAGCTCATGGGAAATATTGGACAGAAAGTCCTCCATATCCGCATTGTTCGTCTCGATCTGATCTTCCTTCTGCTTTTCCGTTTCCGCGATCTCCGTCCGGTCGTTTACCGATTTTACGCAGCAGAAATAGCAAAGCCCTACGCTTATCATATGAAGGATGATCCTGGAAATGTTCAGAGTGTCAAACACAACAGAATTCGATCTGGTCACCAGCACAAACTGTATGACCATGACGATCACATATTCCGCAAGGAAAAGATTGATCATGTAGACCCGGTCAAAGAAAGAATACGCGATCATGACGAGAACGAAGACAATGGCTACATCAAAGAAACTGGATTCATGGACTCCGTGGTAAAAGACTGCGAGCATGGCATAGATCAGATACGCAGCCATACGGATCTCGTAAGTGGGCTTTTCCGTCAGGTTCATCACCCACAGGCAGACCGTTCCGACGACAACGAGCGGCGCTACCCAGAACTCCCAGCCCATCAGGATGCTCTCGATCGTGAGTCCGATGCACGCCAATGACACCAAAAGAATGATAAAGTTTTCCGTTTTTCTTCGATCCATCTTATCCCCTCATACTTCCCATAGCAAAAAAGATCTGATACAATAACGGAAAAAGAGCGAAAGGAGAACCTGATTGGATACCGGTTCAAACAAAAATCCGTTTCAGTCTTTTTCCGCCGACGAGATCATTCTCCGCGAAGGCGAAAACAACACGGACCTTTACAAGATCCTAAGCGGCCACGCCGAACTGTATCTGGGATACGGTACGGAAAACGAGGTCCTGCTCGGGATCCTGAAAAGCGGTGCCTGTTTCGGCGAGTTCGGCCTGCTGCTGCACAAGCCGGCCCCCTACACGGTAGTCGCCTATTCCGACCTGATCGTCTATCATGTCACGGAGGACAAGATCGACGAATTCATCCGGGAAAACCATACCAGCATCCTGCAGATCATGCGGAGCATGGCCAACACCATGACGGTCATGCAGAGCCACATCAACCAGCTGAACGAAGAGCTGGATGAAAAGAGCCGGCTCAACCGCGAGATCGTCGCCAAAAACAAAGAGATGCTGAAGCGGTATTACTATAACCGCTGAGCCTTTTCTTCAGTCAAATACCACGTATCTTAAGTAACAGATTTTTCCCTCACTGTCGAGACGGATGTGCAGGGCGGAAGCGATGCAGCCATCCGGTCCCGTCATCTCTTCCGGCTCCGCATAGTTCGTTTCCTCATCCGCAACAAGCGCATCCGTATACGGGTTATAAGTATCCTCGTTCAGATATTCCGTGAGGTACTCCATCCCGTCAATCTCATAATCGTCGTAAATATCTCCGCCTTCCGGGATGTGTTCAAAAACGAAATCCTCGGAAAACTCCGCGGCATAAAGTTTAAAGTCCTCATCGAAGGGCCCCTCCGGTCCGTCGATGTTCACATACTTAAAGAGCAGCGCCTCCGGCTCCGATCCTTTTTCCCCGACGTACCATGCCTTGACGATCAGATCGCGGGCCGTGGGATTCTCCTCATTGAAAAGTACCGGCGCGGAACCGTTTTCCGAATAGTAATAGTCCAGGGACAGGAGTTCATAGGATCCCATCTGCGCCTGATTCCAGTAGGGTGCAACATAGCTGTTTGCGATCACACAGTAGTCTACGCCGTATACGGTATCCGCCGCCTGTACCGCACGTGCGAACCCGTCTTCCGGCGTATCGTACACCTCAATCTTTTCAAACGCCTTACTGTACAGGAGATCGTCCGTGGAGCCTCCGATGATGTCCTCGTTGACATCATATTCCGGAACCGACGCCTGTCCGTCGTATTCCGCCCCGTGTTCCGTGACGACATCTACGGCCACCGCGTAAGCATAGTCGATATACGAATCGATCCCGACGCAGTAGCAGCTGTTAAAGTACAGGACATTCTCACTCAGGAATCCGTCCGTTGCCTCAATATAGGTAAGATGCTCATCGATCCCGGATTCCGGCGTCCGGAGCATCCCGAGGTCGTATCTCATCCCCGTATAAAAATCATACTGTTCGATAAATGCGGTATAATTTCCGTAATCCCAATTGAGAAAATATACGCTCTCATCATCCGCTGCGATATATGTCGTCTCAACATTCTCTCCTCCGACTTCACAGGGATAGACGGTACTGACGTCTTCGGCGTCTACTACCGTATAGATCGTTTCTCCCGCGTCCTGATCATAGTCCCGGATCACCAGGATCCGCCCGTCTTCGGAAGCCCCCGCGATCCGTCCCGACGCGATATCCTCCGATTCACCGGTCGAAAGATCCGTCCGGTAGGTCATATACTCCGCCATCCCCGTATTTGTCCAGTCCGCACGGTAGGAATACAGGAATCCGTCGAAATAATAGAGTTCTCCCTTTCCTTCATCCGCCGCTACCGTGGTCATCCGTTCCGGATCCTCCGGGTCAAAGCAGCAGATCGTACTGTCGTAACCGCCGGTCCCGGGGGTAAGGAAGCCTCTGAGACCCGCCACGGAATCCAGCCCGTAATCGCTGTACTGCCGGAAATAGACCAGTCCGTCGATACCGATAAAGTTTCCGCCGTTATTATCGGCTCCGGCAGGCGTCTCCTCTACGTACTGGCCGGGCTCTTCCGGATCTTCTTCCTCCTCTTCCTCCTCTTCTTCCTCTTCTTCCTCTTCCTCCGCTTCGCGTCCCGAACGTCCGGAGCGGCTTTCGTTTTCCGCATCTTTACCGCAGCCTGCCAGCAGTGAAATGCCAAGCACTGCGATCATCAGCGATACCGGTTTCTTTTTCATAATGATCTCCTCCTCGGTGTGATCCGTTGACCACCCCTGTATTATACACGCGAACGGAACCGATTTCCAGTTCCTGTCGTTCGCGCAGATCCCATATAACAAACGGGCTTTTGCTCTCCGTCCTTATTCAGCAGGCCAGCGTATCCACCCGGCCGATCAGGTCCCTGACCTTTTCGATCAGTTCCCGCAGCTTTTCCCGCTCCGGCCCGCTGCCTTTTCCGTAGTTGATGATCCTCCAGATCCGCCGGACAAAAGCCAGAAGCGCAAATCTGTCGCGATACTGAAAGAGCGTTTCCTCATCGGCGTCTCCCAGGTATTCCCGGATAAAAACATCGTAAAACGTTTTGGCAGTCTCATAGGAAAAACCCATGTAATTCTCCACAACTTTCGGATCATCTTCTCCGTACGCCACATAAAATGCATAGATGCCGCTCAAGTCGACCACGGGATTCCCGACGGACATCCGGTCCAGATCGATGAGGACCGGCTCCCCGTCTTTCAGAAAGACATTTCCCGTGTGAAAATCCCCGTGTACCATATGATGGTCATCCGGCAGGGCCCGGATCAGCTCCGCCACCTTTCCGGCGAGAGTTTCCTCCTCCATGCCGATCCCCTCCTGCGTATATTTTAACAGGCGCTCCCTCGCATCCGGAAAGACATCCGTTTCCGCCGCCGTGGTTTCGTGGATCTGTTTTGCCAGCTGTGCCATCTGTCTGGCATAGACCGCGACTCTTCCCGGATCTTTGGCGATGAGCTGCGAGACCGTCTCCGCTTCGAAAAGTTCGAACATGGCTCCGTAACGGTTTCCCACGGATACGATCCCGAAAGAGATCGCCGTCGGCAGACCAAGGACAAACGCCCGTCTGCTGATCTCGATCTCCCGCTCCACCTCGTGGTAGGTATTGTTCTCGTTATAAACCTTGATGACGAGTTCGTCATCGTAGCGGTATACATCCCCCTTAGCTCCGTGTCCGATCTGCGCGCAGCCTTCGACCGACACTTCCCGGTAGGAACGGTATCTGGTCTTGCCGACATCAAAGGTCCCCGGCCAGATGAAGTTGATATGCTTGATAAGCTCCTTATATGCTCCCGTACGGTTCAGGTCCAGCTCCAGGTATTCCGCCAGCGTCTGATAGTACCATCTCTGCTCCTCGGGATCCTGCTGGTGAAACGACTCCCAGGTCTTTTCTCCCAGTTCGCTGTAGCGCGCGGCCAGCGAGCGTACATTGGAAAGTTTGTCGGCCAGCCAGAGCATCTTAACGCCCGGATCCGTGCTCTTCTTCAGCGCGAGCAGGGACTCCTCCTTGCGTTTCTTCCACGTGAGTTCTTCCTTTTCTCCCGGATATTTATTCTCCGTCTCGGACGCGACGAGCTCTGCCACACGGTCCCCGAAACGCGCCCGGATCTCGCCCGCGGTGCCGTCGGTATCCTCGACGATATCGTGCAGTACGCCTGCCGCGATCACCTCCTGATCGTCGGTCAAGGTCGCGATGATCTCAGCCACCTCGAGAGGATGCAGGATATACGGCATCGCCCGGAACTTCCTGGTCTTCCCCTGATGCATGATCGTTGCATAAATGATCGCTTCTTCCAAAAGATTCATCCAGAAAACCTCTTAATCTTCCTCTACAACACGTATTTCCGAAGTGGCGGGATCAGCCGCAGTACAAACGCCGCCAGAAACGATAGCACGGTCACGGCGATCCAGATCAGGACCGTCCCTGCAGCGGCATGCGGATGCCTCTCGGGGATCAGGCCGAAATACTTGTACAGGATCTGCACAAAGACCGGGTGGACCAGATAGACCGCAAAGCAGAGCCGGTCAAATCCCCACAGGATCCGTGAATGGCGTCCCGCGTCCCCGGGAAGTGTCACAAAGAATACCGCCGCCGCAGCACACATTAAGAGTACCTGCGGCGAAGAAAAACCGAGTCTGCCGCTCGCATACGGATACGGCGTTCCCAGCGCCTCGATCGTCGTCCACACCCCGCACAGGAGAAACACAACGACTGCGCCCGTACGTAAGAGTGTTTTCTTTTTTACCGGCCCGTGAAAAAGGAGATAACCGGCAAGCAGCGGCAGGATCGGAAATGCCGCAAACGCAGCGACCGGCATCGTCTCCTCCGCTTCCAGATAGATCTGCGGCACCACGCTTCCCACGGCGAAGAGTACCCCCACCGCGTACCAGCGCACCCTTTTACTGGCATCCCGTACAAATACCCGGAGCATCGGAAGGATGAGGTAGACACACATCAACAGATACAGGTACCAGAAATGTCCGACCTCTTTTCCGATCATTACGTAAAAAAACGCCTTCCCGGCCAGCCCGGCTCCCGGTACTTCCCCCCGAAGCCACAGACGGCACGCGACAAAAGGTACGCCGAAGATCAGCAGTGCGAGCACGAGCCGTCGGAGACTCCGAAGCAGCTCTCCTTTTCCGAACCTCCGCTCCGGATCCAGCAGCAGCGTCCCGGAAAGGATCATGAACGCCGCGACCGCCCACTCGAAGAAATAGATCATCGCCGCATGAAAAGACAGCTGTTTTTCATCGATGCCAAACGCCAATGCATTGTCCGCCAGCGTGGAATTGACATGCAGCCAGATCACGGCGAGTGTTGCCGTGATCCTTAAGAACGACAGTCTCGCATCACGCTCTCCCGCCCGTTCCCTGCCGTATGCTTTTTTCCGCAGGATCGACTGCTTATCTTTGCTCACGCTGATCCTTCTCCTTATACTTCCGAAGCCCCTCGCACAGACGCTCCGTCCCGTCCTCCAAAAGTGTTTTCGGGCATGCCACGTTCAGCCTGAGAAAGCGGCTCCCGTCCCCGCCGTATACCTTTCCGGCCGACAGGAACAGCCCCGTCTCTTTCCGGATAAAAGCCGCAAGGCGTGCGGAATCCTCCGTATAGGCACTCACGTCCAGCCACATAAGATAGGTCGCATCCTGCTTTGTCACGCCGACCGTCGGGGCTTTTGCCGCGAGGCAGTCCTTCACGTAGCGTTTATTGCTTTCGATATACTCCCGAAGTTCCGTCAGCCACGCCCAGCCTTCCCCGGAAAAGGCCGCGATCGCCGCATCCACCGCAAACGCATTCGGCTCCGCCACTTCGTCGGTATTGAGGGCCCGGTCCATCCGCTGCCGCGTTCCCTGCTCCGGCACGATGACTGCCGCACTCTGCAGTCCGGGAATGCTGAAGGCTTTCGTGGGTGCCACCGCCGTGATGCTGTTATCCCTGCACTCCGGCGAGACCGAAGCATACGGCACATATTTGCATCCGGGCGCGGTCAGATCACAGTGGATCTCATCCGAAAATACCAGCACGTGGTACTTTTTCGCCAGACGTCCGATCTCCCGCAGCGTATCCGCACTCCAGATCTTTCCGCAGGGGTTCTGCGGATTGCAGAGCAGGAACATCGTCGCCTGCGGATCCGCCATCTTCTCTTCCAGATCCGCAAGATCCATTTCATAGGAATCCCCCGTGTATTTCAGCGGACTCTCCAGGACTCTTCGCCCGTTATTGATCACGGAACTGAAAAAGACATTGTAGACCGGAGTCTGGATGATCACTTTTTCCGCAGGTGTCGTAAACTTACGCACCGCCGTGGACAGTGCGGGGATCACTCCCGTGGTAAAGATGAGCCAGTCTTTTTCGACCGCAAGCCCGTGATGTTCTCCCCACCAGTTCCGGTACGCATCGTACCACTCTTCCCGTACGATACTGTAACCGAAGACCTGTGTATCGATCCTCTCCTGCAGTGCTTTCCGGATACAGGGCGCCGCGGCAAAGTCCATATCCGCGACCCACATGGGCAGTTCCTCTTCCGCCACGTCCCATTTCAGGCTTCCCGTATTTCGCCGCCCGGGCAGTGTATCAAAATCAAAGCGTTCCATGGTCATAAGCTCCTCAGCCGCGCTCCCACAGCCCGTCCGGGCTGTCCCTGTGCTCTCCGATCTCATCACAGAGGATCTTTGTTTTCGACGGATCGATGCGGTCTTTTTCCAGGATCAGATATCCGATCCGGTCCGCCGTGATCGTTCCGCTCTTCGGATTGAAAACGCTCTCCACATTTCCGCGGATCTCAGCCTCCACGTCCGAGTATTCAAACGCCAGCGTCGTGTTGATCAGCCGGCAGTTTTTCATCACGAGATGATCGATATAGCACATTCCCTGCAGGCTTTCAACCGTGCAGTCGATCAGTGTCAGGTTCTTCGCATTCCAGCCGAGATACTCCCCGGTGATAAAGGAATTCCGCACCGTTACATTCTCCGTATTCCAGAACGCATCTTTCGACGCCAGATGGGAATCCTCAATCTCCATATCAACGACACCGTCAAAACTGTAGTCTCCGACCAGATCCAGATCACGGATCTTCAGCCGCCTGCTTCCCATCGCAAAGTAGGTCCCGTTTGCCTTGACCCGTTCCAGCATCACATC
>Ga0310694_10005940_pt1 | contig 11597 bp, 9 predicted proteins | sample 174DNAGHGhighgp2_FD_203884 | JGI IMG/M metagenome (GOLD analysis project Ga0310694, IMG submission 203884) | Sheep rumen microbial communities from Palmerston North, Manawatu-Wanganui, New Zealand - 1742 DNA GHGhigh gp2 (v2) (version 2) | ecosystem: Host-associated > Mammals > Digestive system >... | reverse complement strand
GCTATGGAGACGGTGTTCACCTCTTCCCATTCCGAACAGAGAAGTTAAGCCCGTCATCGCCGATGATACTGCACTCGTTTGTGGAAAAGTAGGTCGCCGCCAATCTTTTACAAGGAGTTCCATTTTGGGACTCCTTTTTTTATTCCCCTTTTATACAATAATAATTAAGCTGTTGCGTTATATAAACAAAATTAAAACAACTCCCTCCGCTGAAATGAATACACAGCCTCGCATAAAGTCTGTTTCCCCTATGGATGGCTACCTCTTGTCTGTATTGTTTGATGACGGAAAGAAGGTGATTTATGATGTTGGGGAAGATATAGAAACAATCAGCGCTTTCAGTGACTTGAAGACTGTCAAGGGGCTGTGGCCGCAGGTACAGGTTGATAAAAGCCGCACGGTGGTCTATTGGAATGATTGGATAGACCTGCCGTCGGATACCATATATGAGTATGGCAAATAAGTGAAAAAGAGCCTCAACCGAAGCTCTTTTTTATGCCATTGAATCTTATGCTCATCTCGTTCTCGGCAGATGCTCATCTTTGGGTTCAATTCTTCACTTCAAAAAACTTCTCATTGAAATTCAGCAGATATACCTTCTGTGTCGCGCGCGTCAGCGCCGTGTACAGCCATCGCAGGTATTCGCGGTCTATTGTGTCGTCAGGTATGTAGCCCTGCTCCACGAACACCACAGGCCATTGGCCGCCTTGTGTCTTGTGGCATGTCAGCGAGTAGGCGAACTTCACCTGTAGCGCGTTGTAGTAAGGGTCGCTCCTAAGCTTGTTCAGACGTTCCGCCTTCGTCGGCAGGTCGGCATAGTCTGCCATCACTTCTGTGTACAGCCGTTGCGACTCCTCCGACGTCAGCGATGGCGACTCCGAGTGCAGCGTCTCCAGCAGCAGTTTGCATTCTATCGTCGGCGTCTCAGGATAGTCCACAAAGCGCAAGGTCGCATCGACGAAGTGGAATCCGTACAGTTCCTGAAAGTTTCGCGCCGCCATCACCTCCACAATGTCGCCGTTCGCTATGAATCCCATCGGCGCGTCCTCGTCCAGCCAGTGGTAGTTGTTCTTCACCACCATCATGTAGTCCCCTGTCCCTATCTCGTCGTCGCGCAGCAGTATCTGGTTCCTTATCGCCTGGTTGAACATGTTCGCCCGCTTGTTGCTGCGGCACACAAACACCACGTCCTCCACCGTCCCCTCCGAATACTCCCTGTTCAGCGTCTCCTCCAGCTCCCCGCCGCCCAGACGCACTATGTCGTCGTAGTTCTCTGTCTCGAACAGTGGCAGCTGGCAACTCTCGCCGTCGCTCATCTCCGCTATGCGGTTGCGTATTGTCGTCGCGTTGTGCAGTATCCCCGACTCGTGCTGCTGCCTCACCACTTCCGTCAGTGTCGCCTCGTGTACCTTCAGCCCTCCTATCGCCGACAGTTGTGATGCCGACAGTGCCGGGCTCTCCTCAGCGCCCACCGGTGGCAGCTGCGCCGTGTCGCCTATCAGCATCAGACGGCAGTGCGACCCGTCGGCCACATAGTCTATCAAGTCCTCAAGCAGCGACCTCCGCTGCTCGCTGCCGTAGTCCGCCTCAGCGCTTATCATCGAAGCTTCGTCGACAATGAACAGCGTGTAGCTGTGCTTGTTGATAGCCCTTGTCACGTGGATGCGTCCCGTCGCGTCAGCCACCGACATATATATCTTTTTGTGTATTGTGTACGCCGTCCGGCCCGAGTAGCCCGACAGCACCTTCGCCGCCCTGCCCGTCGGCGCCAGCAGCACCGTCTTTATCTTCAGGTACGGCGCCGCCTTTATTATCGCCGACACCAGCGACGTCTTGCCCGTGCCGGCATATCCTTGCAGCAGAAACGCCGAGTGGCTGTCCCTGTCATACAGGAACTCCGTCATTTTCGCACACGCCATGCGCTGCCCTTCGGTGGGCTCATGCGGAAAAAATGAAAATATCAGCTCTTCCGTTCTGCTCATTTTATATACAAAAAGGAGATTCGCGTCTTCGCAAATCTCCATATCTTCACGTTTTTTCTATCGTTTATTCTCCCTGAGCAGGCTGGGGGAGGGTCGCTTGGTTCGTCATGGCGTTGTTCGTCACGGGCACCTCCATCTGTTCGGTGTTCACAGCGTTTTTCTGCACCGTGTTCTTCTTGCCCGAGTGTATAGTCATTGTGGCTATCAGGCTCAGCACCACCAGTGCTATTGCCAGTCCCCACGTCAGTTTCTCCAGAAAATCTGTGGTCTTCCTAACTCCCATGAATTGGTTCGGCGCCGAAAAGTTAGCGGCAAGTCCGCCACCCTTCGAATTCTGAACTAATACCACCAATGCCAATACGATGCTTACAATCAGAATAAGTATTACAATGAAATTGTACATGATTTTTTTTACTTTTTAGTGTTTTCTATTTTCATTTTCAGTTCCGAAATTCGGATTGCAAAAGTACTATTTTTTTCGGGATTTCTGGCAACTAATTTTTCATACACCTCCAACGCACGCTCATATTTCCCTTGTTTTTCAAACACAACTGCCAGTGTCTCAGTGTCTAAGCTGTCATCCTCCATCATACTTTTTTTGCCAAGTTCTTCTATCGGGACGTTGTCAGCACTGCCTAAATCCTCAGGTTTATAGTTGCCCGTTTCCAGAAATTTGGACAGTATCACGCTCTTCGGTGCCGTCTTGAACGACACCTCCTGATATGAGTTGATCTCCTTCAGTATGTCGAACGCGTCAAGCTCCGTGGCGTCATATTCCTGGCTCTTCGCCTGCTCCACCTCCATCTTTGCCTTTAGGTCTGCCGCTGTCTGTATCTCCGTCAGCGTCACATTGTTAAGGTATTTCGAAAACTTCGTGAAGTCGTTCAGATATAACGCCAGGCGCGGCAGGAAGCGCTCCTCCCAGTTCGAGGTCCCGGTCGCCTTGTCGCTCAGTATGTCCATAACCTGCAACAGGCTGCAGTACGGATAGCGGTTACGCTCCGACTGGATGGCCGACTTGTCTGCCATCGTGTATGTCACTAGGTTGTCTATTTTGACATTAAAAGCTGATTTCTCCATCTTTTTGTATTATTTGTCGTCTATTATCAGTTTGCAAATGTACATCTTTTTTTTATTTTGCAATTATTTTCTTCTAAAAAAAATCTCATCACTCACATTTTGAAGATATTACCTTTGTGCCTAAAAAAGTTTTCAACATTTTTTACGCCATTTCATTTTTTTTGTGTACTTTTGCATTTCCAAATTTGAGTAAAAATGAAGAGAACATTTCAACCATCACGCAGAAAAAGAGCAAATAAGCACGGTTTTCGTCAGAGAATGGCTACCGCAAATGGCAGAAAAGTTTTAGCCGCACGCCGCAGAAAAGGCAGAAAAAAACTCACCGTCTCCGACGAACGTTAATCACTTGTGCTGGATGTCCGCTGTTCGCGACATCTCCTTTTGCCAAAACGAGGACAAGAAGTATTGTAGCCAATACTTCTTTTTTATTTTTTGATGCTAATTATTTTCCGTTGTAATAAGTATATCCTATCGCAACACCCTATAAATCCTCCTCTCGACAATCCATCCGCCTATGTCCCGCAATAAGAAAGAAATAATCCTCCACGACGTCACCGTCGCCGACGCCGGTGCCGAAGGCAACGCCATCGTCCGTGTCGACGGCATGGTCGTCTTCGTCCCTTTCGTCGTCCCCGGCGACGTCATCGACCTCCTCATCTACAAGAAGAAAAAGAACTATGCCGAGGGTCGTGCCCTCGCCGTCAAGACGCCCTCGCCACTGCGCGTCGAGCCTCGTTGTGCGCATTTCGGACTCTGCGGCGGGTGCAAGTGGCAGTCCATGAACTACGACGCGCAGCTGCGCTACAAGCAACAGCAGGTGCGCGACAACCTACAGCGCCTCGGCAACGTCGACACTTCGCTCATGCGCCCCATCTGCGGCGCCGACAACATCTACTATTATCGCAACAAGCTGGAATTCACCTTCTCTTCCAAGCGCTGGCTCCTGCCTGGCGAGCAGCGCCAGGACGACGACCCGGGCGCCGTCGGTTTCCACGTGCCGCAGGTCTTCGACAAGGTGCTACCCATCTCCGCATGCCATCTGCAGGACAACATATCCAACAACATTCGCACATTCCTTTACCAGACTGCCGTTCAGAACAATATACCTCTCTACGACATCCGCAACCACACCGGTTTCCTACGCAACGTCGTCATCCGCAACACCTCCACTGGCGAGTGGATGGTCCTCCTCATCGTTGCCAACGACCGCCACGATATGCTCATGACGCTACTCAGCGAGCTACGTTCCCATTTCCACGAACTCTCAGGCGGCGCTCTCTCCGAACCCACCTCCCTCATGTATATCGTCAACTCCAAGTTCAACGACTCCTATTCCGACCTCCAGCCTCAGCTCTTCTCCGGACAGCCCTTCATCACCGAACAGATGCCACGCTACCGTGGCGGCGAGCCACTGCGTTTCCGCATCAACCCCAAGTCCTTCTATCAGACCAACTCCGCTCAGGCTTTCCGACTCTACAGCTTCGTCGCCGAGTTCGCCGACCTGCACGCTGACGAGACCGTCTACGACCTCTACACCGGAACGGGAACCATCGCTCAGTTCGTCGCCGACCAGTGCCGTCGCGTTGTCGGCATCGAGTATGTCGACGAAGCCATCCTCGACGCACGCCTCAACGCTGCCGCCAACGGCTTCGACAACTGCTCCTTCTTCGCCGGCGACATGGCTAAGGTCCTCACCGACGACTTCGTCGCCGCCAACGGTCGCCCCGACGTCGTCATCACCGACCCACCACGCGCCGGCATGCACGACAAGGTCATCGAACAACTCCTACGCATCGCCGCCCGCAAAATCGTATACGTCAGCTGCAACCCTGCCACGCAGGCACGCGACCTCCAACTCCTCGCGCCGGCCTACCGCGTCGAGCGCATTCAGCCGGTCGACATGTTCCCTCACACTCACCACGTCGAAAATGTCGCCGAACTAATCCTCAACTCCTGATTTTTTTTGTTCTACTTTCGAAATTTTTCCCCTTTTTCTTCTCATTTCAAAAAAATGTCCTATCTTTGCATGTTCATAGTTTGTTGATAGAACTGCCTTCGCAGTTTGCAAACTATTGACAACGACTTAACTAACGAAAAATAATAAAGTAGTAAAACAATAATAATTACATTTTCAACATGAAAAAAGGATTATTCTTTTTGTTATTGGCTGTCTGCCTGATGCCTTGCATGGCGTTTGCTCAGAAATCTGCAGTCCACGTCGACAGCACCATCAACGCTTGCGACAGCTATACTTGGTCGGTGACCGGTATCACCTACACTACATCTGGCATACGTACCATCACCGTGGGCGACACTTTCTACATCCTCGACCTCACCATCAACCACAGTGTCAACAACATCATCGCCGAAACGGTCAATGGTGGCTGCACCTTCACTTGGGCTGACTCCGTATACAACCGGTCGGGCGTCTACTCGCGCACCTTCAAGACCGTCGACAACTGCGACAGCGTCGTCACCATCACGCTCGCCCTCTCTGGCATTGCAACAAAGACCTACACCGACACGGCTTGCAACGAGTATACTTGGAAAGGTGAGACCTTCACCACCTCCGGCACTACCATCAAGAACGACAACTCATCCTCCAGCTGCGACTCGCTACTCACCCTCAACCTCACCATCATCCAACCCACCCAAATCGCATACGACACCATCGTCATGGGTTGTGAGCGCGCTCGTATCCGTTTCGGCAGCAAACAGTCTGCTTGGGTCAGAGTCGACGGCACAACGCTCTCCAGCGAGGACTACCTCGATGGCAATCAGGAAATCTTTCATCCACGCACCGTCGAGAGATGCTTCGACAGCGTCGTGACAGCTCATTTCAATATCCTTAATAACAGCGTGGCACGTCAGAATGTCAAGGAGTGCGACGAGTATGTCTTCCAAGTCAACGACAGCACCACTCGCTCCTACAGCTACAGCATCGTCGACACCATCACCTACCTCCGCTCCGCCACCAACGGTTGCGACAGCCTCCACATCCTCAATCTTCAAATCGAGAAGAGCCCCGTAGTCTCCATCTCTGGCGACCTCCGCGTGGCCCCTGGCGAGTCCGCCACTCTCAAGGCTACCGCTGACCAGAACGTCAACTTCCTCTGGAGCACCGGCGCTACCACCGACGAGATTACTATCCCCTCTGTGCAAGGCAACACCGACATTTCGCTCACCGGCACCAACCCCACCAGCGGTTGCGCCGCCACCTCTTATGTTACCATCCTTGCCAACGTAGCCATCCAGTCTGTCGACGACGACATGGTTTCTGTCTACCCCAACCCGACGGCCGCTATCATCAACATCTCCTCGCCTGAGCCTGTCAGCAACGTCGCCGTCTACAACACCAACGGTCAGCGTCTCATCCTCTCTTCCGAGAACTCTGTCGACCTCTCCGCTCTGGCTCGCGGCTCCTACATCGTCCGCATTCAGCTCGAGAACGGCTCTGTACTCACTCGCACCGTTGTCCTCACCAAGTAATCTATTATTGTAACACTATACTCTAAGCGTTCGGAGTCCGCCGGACGCTTTTTTTTTCCTCCCTATACCATGTCTCTCAAACATTCAGCACTCGCTATCTGCTCTCTGATTCTCGTCGGTTGCGCTCAGCGCTCCGAAATGCCAATCCGACTGCAAGGCTTCGCGCAGGGCACCACCTACACCATCTCTTATTTCGACGACCAGCACCGCGACTTGCAGCATCAAATCGACTCACTGCTCGCCGATTTCGACCTCACGGCCTCGCTGTGGGTCGACAGCTCTCTGCTATGCCGCGTCAATAGTGGCGCCGACAGCATCGTCAACGCAACCTTCGCCGACATCCTGCGCCTCGCGGTTGACATGCACTCCCTCACCGACGGAGCCTTCGACTGCACTGTCGGTAAGCTCGTCAGCGCTTGGGGCTTCGGCTCCTCGGCACGCTCCGATGTCTCCGATTCGCTCATCAGCGCCCTGCTCCCCTTCGTGGGGCCTCAGCCCTATGTCGTCACCGACTCCCTCGGACGGCTCCTGCTGCGCAAGCCGTTCCCCGAAACCTATATCGACTTCAACGCCATCGCTCAGGGCTACAGCACCGACCTCGTCTCGCGCTTCCTCATGCAGCAGGGCATCAGCAGTTTCATCGTCAATATTGGCGGCGAAGTCTTTGCACGTGGCTCTAAGCCCGACGGCTCCCCTTGGATTGTAGGCATAGAGCGTCCGGCCGACAACAAGTACAGCGCACCGGTATTGCAGACAAGCATCGCCCTTCACGACCAGTCTGTCGTCACCTCCGGCAACTATCGCAAGTATTACGAGAAGGACGGAATGCGCTATTCTCATACCATCAACCCCGCAACAGGACGACCCGTCGAGCATCAGCTCCTCAGCGTCTCCGTCATCGACACCGCCGCATGGCGCGCCGACGCACTCGCCACGGCCTTCATGGTCATGGGCCTCGACCGCGCTCTCGAGTTCATCGCCGACAACTCCGACGACCCGGGCACTCAGGCCGTATTCTTCATCTACGCCGACTCCAACGGCTACAGCACCTATGCCACCGAGACATTCAACAATCTCATATCCTCACCAACCCATTAACCCCATCAAACACATTAACCTCATACCCACAGCAACATGAAATCAATGACAGGTTATGCCAAAAGGCAGTTCAATATCGACCAGCGCAACTTCCTGGTGGAAATCAAATCTCTCAACGGCAAGCAAATCGACGCCTCCGTCAAGTTGCCTGCCGACGTCAAGGAACACGAAATGGACATACGCGCCATGCTCAACACCCTCGACCGCGGCAAGATAGACTTCTCCCTCTCCGAGGAACTGTGGACGGCCACCGCACCCTCCCTCAACGACCTCCTCGCCAACGAGCGTTTCCGTCAGGTCTCCGAGTTCACTCAGCGCAACGGATGCTCCTTCAAACCAGATGAACTGATGATGCTCGTACTCCAGCAACCAGACGTGTGGGCATCCGCCACCGTCGAGACCGTCAGCGACGAACTATGGCAGCAAATCAAGGAGCAGATAGCCATCACCATCAACGAACTCGACGCCACGCGACAACACGAAGGCTCCATCCTCGAGAAAGACATACTCCTGCACATCGACGCCATTGAGCAACTCTCGCTCCAGATTCCGCAGTACGAGGCCGAGCGTATCACCACCGCCAAGGAGCGTATGCGCTCCTACCTCGCCGACGCCGCCATCAAGGAGGTCGACCAGAACCGCTTCGAACAAGAGCTGATCTATTATCTCGAAAAACTCGACATCACCGAGGAAAAGGTGCGTCTCGCCAAGCATATCAACTATTTCCGCGACGTCGCCGCCTCCGAACCTACCTGTGGCAAGAAGCTCGCATTCATCGCCCAGGAGATGGGACGCGAAATCAACACCACAGGCTCCAAAGCCAACCACGTCGAAATACAGCGACTCGTCGTCGCCATGAAGGACGAACTGGAGAAAATTAAAGAGCAACTCGGCAACATACTATAACTCCCTTTCCTCCGCTTTTTTTTCAATTGTTTGTCCCCACGCAGCAACCAAACAATTATACAAACAACTTCTCAGCATTTCAACGACACCACACGCAGGAGTGGAAGATAAACAAAAAAAGGCCCGCGCAAGCGGGCCTTTTTTTTGTTTATCTCCTTTTCAGGATTTAGCGAACGATGAGTTTCTCAACTTTGCTGAACTTATCGTTGGTGATGCGGACAAAGTAAGCACCCTTGGCAAGGTTGCTGACATTGATGGTGTGGCCGTTCTCAGCGTTGAACTGAGTGGTGCTCACCACGCGGCCGCTCATGTCGATAAGGGCCATGTTCACGTTGCCGCTAACACCCTTCAGGGCGATGCGGACATTCGATGTGGCAGGATTCGGCTGAAGCTTCATCGAAACATTCTTGGCAATCGGGTCGAAACCAACCTCGCGAACCTTCATCTTGCAACGAAGCACGGTAGGCTCGGTGACATTCTCAAGGGTGACGGTGGCGTAGATACCTTCGTCCTCATCCTGATAGATGGTGTAGTTGGTGTCCTCAACTCCGTTGATCCAGAGTTTGTCGATGGTGTATCCCTCAGCGGGAAGGATGGTGTAGCTGGCGCTTGCTCCGATAACGATGCTGTCTTCCATATCGCAAATCGATGCGTATGCTCCGTCTACAAAGCCACCGTTCTCCGGGTCTTCGCACTCAAAGCTGACAGTGGTCTTCGGCACATAGAAGCCGGGGCCGATGATGAGGCGGATCATGGGGTAGCGAACAGGGCTGCTGAAGGTGTGGTAACCTTGGTCATAGGGGTCGTGAACCATGACATTGCCCTGACGGGTGGGGGTCATGACAGTACCGTAGGACTTCATACCGGGGGTCTCATAGAAGTAAACCACAGAGTCCTCACCGTTCGAAGCGGGGGTGTAGTAGTAGTTGTTGGCAACGGCAACGGCAAAGCGGTGGTCCTCCATCAGGCGGTAACCCACTTTGTACGATGTCATGCTTGCCAGCTCAGGCTGGTTCGGGAAGTACATGCGGATAACAGGGTTGCTGTTAGAACCATAAGTCTCATACTCAAGGTCGGCAAGGTCGTTGTTGCTGATAACCTCGTTTTCGGTCACCAGATGGGTGGCGGCACCGGTCTCAATCTGACGGAAATAGGGAGCTCCCGTGCTGTCATCTGCAAAGTCGTACCACAGTTCAGGACGGATACGGGCACCGGCACGGTTCATGTTGGCCTCGGTCGAGGCGGTCATCTCCATACCAAGTATCTTCCATCCCTCAGGAATTTGGTTGCCGGTCACATAGGTGACGTATACTCCGTATCCGGCGGTGTTCCATTTGGTTTCTTCAGGATCGGTTGAGAAGGTGCTTTCACCAACCATACCCGATGCGTAGTAGCTGCCTTTCGAGATGACGCCGTGGGCACGCGACCACACGCCAGCGGGGTGGGTGCCGTCAAGTGTGCCGTAGTTCACATCGTAACGGGCGGTGTCGAAGGTGGCGGTGTCGCCATACACGTGAACGGGGCTAATCTCGTTCATCGTGATGTCGGTGAAGAAGTGGTAGGTGCCGTTGTTGGCGGTCGGAAGGGCTGCGTAGGTGCCGGTGGGGGTGTTGAAGTTAGGATCGTAGAAACCGTGATATTCGGAACCATAGGTAGTGATGTAGGGTACACTGTCATACCATGCCAGAGGGTCGATAACGATCGATCTGGTAACAAACGGGTCGGGCTCAACGCTGCTCAGGGTCTTGCTGACAAGTGCTGTAGCGCTGCCGTTATGGGGCATCTGGTAAACAGTACCGGTGACGTTGGTCAGAGCGTTCTTGCCCTGGTTCACGAACTCGGCGTTCCAAACAACGGGAACTTCAAAGTTCTGAGGCATCATCTGGTAGAAACCTTCGTAGTACTGGTTCGAGACAAGGCGACGGTCGTAGTCGGGAGCATCCATTACGTAGAAGTCGTCAACAACCATGAAGTAACCGCCGTTTTTGTTGCCGCTGTCGTCGAAGTAACGCAGACGCAGATACACGTTAGGCTGGTTGCCAACCGATGTCGGCAGGGGGGCAACTTTCCAGCCATAAACCTGGCTGTTGCCACTCACGTCAACGCCACGGACATCGAGCTCGTAGCCACTCCAGTTGGTACCGTCGGTGCTGTAGTCGATGTAGCATCTGTCGTAGTTGAACTTACGATAGAAGCGGAAGTAGCGGGCGCGGATCACAGGGTGTCCAACAGTCGAGATGGGCTGAAAAGCAATCCACGAGTCGTAGGTCTCGCTCTCGCCGTTGCCACCCCATCCGGAGTAGCTGTCGATCATCGACATGACCATGAGGCCGTTCCAGGTCGTCTCATGGCTGAAGTTGGCGCCGTTGAACACCTGGTTGATCCAGCTGTAGAAGGCCGTAGCTCCCGAGTTGGGCGAGAAGAGAACAGGATAGTTCTGGATGAGGAAGTTGGCCTCAGCGGTCGACAGGGAGTCGCGGTTCACCTGCGACACGCGCTGCCACTGGCCAAAGTAGGAACTCGAGCTGTGTACCGGGATGCTCTGACCGTTGACGCGGTCGCTGGCTGTTGCCAATCCCACAGTCCACTTGTTGGCAGTCTGCTCTGCCGTGCTGAAGCTGCAGTGGAAGATCTCATCATCTTTGGTGAAAATCGATCCGTTGTAGCCACCTTGCAACGCTTCGGTGCTGACTGCGCTCTTTGCCTGATTCTCGACAACGTTGTAGGTTGCCGTCTGGCTGTTCGATTGTGCGAAAGCAAAGCTTGCACACAATGCAAAACTAAGAACCATTAATGTTTTTTTCATCGTAATTTAATTTTGATTAATAAAGAATTTTCAGTCAAAATAATGCGCAATATCTTAATCCTGAATGATTTATATAAACTCAGTCCTCCAATACTGCACTGTACTATTACGATGCAAATTTAGCACAAAAAAATATTCTGACAACTCTTTTAGCATTTTTTTAGTTTTTTTTTAGATAGTCCTCTTATTTTTTATAGTGTTCTATTATTTATTTTATCCTTTCGAAAAACCACCTG
>Ga0310694_10005937_pt1 | contig 11605 bp, 9 predicted proteins | sample 174DNAGHGhighgp2_FD_203884 | JGI IMG/M metagenome (GOLD analysis project Ga0310694, IMG submission 203884) | Sheep rumen microbial communities from Palmerston North, Manawatu-Wanganui, New Zealand - 1742 DNA GHGhigh gp2 (v2) (version 2) | ecosystem: Host-associated > Mammals > Digestive system >... | reverse complement strand
ATAGACTTGGTATCTATTCTCTAAAATGGGAACTTGAAGATTTATCATTTAAATATTTAAATCCAGATGAATACCATGAGATTGTTACTGGACTTGATAGAAAAAGAGATGAAAGATTAAGATTTTTAAATAAAATTCAAGAAGACTTAACCAATGAAATTAAAGTTCAAGGAATTGAAGCAGAAGTTACTGGTAGAGCAAAACACTTATATAGTATATATAGAAAAATGCAAAGAGATAATAAAACTCTAGATCAAATATATGACTTATTTGCATTAAGAATTTTAGTAAACAATGTTAAAGATTGCTATTCAGTACTTGGTATAGTACATGAAATGTACACACCTATGCCAGGAAGATTTAAAGATTATATTGCAGTTCCTAAAAAGAATATGTATCAATCAATACATACTACATTACTTGGACCAAAAGGAACTCCTTTTGAAGTTCAAATAAGAACTTGGGAAATGCATAGAACTGCTGAATTTGGTATCGCAGCCCATTGGGCATATAAAGAAGCTAGCAACAAAGGTAAGAAAGAATCTGTAGTTGTTACTGATGATAAATTGTCATGGCTACGTGAAACACTAGAATGGCAAAAGAATACCGAAAATCCAAACGAATTTTTAAATACTTTAAAAACAGAGTTATTTGAAGATGAAGTTTATATATTTACTCCAAAAGGTATGATTAAAGTGTTACCTAAAGGAGCAACTCCGATAGATTTTGCATATAGTATACACGAACAAATCGGACATAAGATGGTAGGATGCAAAATAAATAGTAAAATGATGCCAATAATAACACCACTTAGAAATGGAGATATAGTTGAGATACTAACATCTGAACAATCAAAAGGACCAAGTAGAGATTGGCTAAAATTTGTTAAAAGCTCATCTGCTAAATCAAGAATTAATCAATGGTTTAAAAAGGCTGATAGGGCAGAGAACATTGAAAAAGGTAAAGAAGCAATTGATAGAGAAGTAAAGAAATTAGGTATTAAATATTCTGATATTATTAGACCTGAATGGTTGCAACTTGCTATTGAAAGATATAGATATAACTCTGTAGATGATTTATATGCAAGTATAGGATTTGGGTCTATATCAGTTAATAAACTAATGGCTAGACTTCTTGAAGAATATAAAAAAGAACATGAAGATGATGATGTAGAAGAAAAGATAGAAGAGCTTTCTAAAACTAAACAAAATAGAACAAAACCAAATAAAACTGGTGTTGTTGTAAAAGGTATAGATAATTGTTTAGTAAAATTATCAAAATGTTGCAATCCATTACCTGGAGATAATATAATAGGATATATAACAAAAGGTAGAGGAGTGTCTGTTCATCGTACAGATTGTGTTAATGTAAAAGACTTATTAAACGATGAAGAAAGACTTATCGATGTATATTGGTTTGACGATTTAAACGGAAGCTATAAAGTCGAAGTTGAAATACTAGCTAATGATAGAAATGGATTATTAAAAGACATCATTAAGCAAATAGAAAACAATAAAATAAGACTTACAGGTATGAATTCAAGAACTACAAAAGAAGGTATTGCAATAATAGATCTTTCATTAGAACTTGAAAATACTGACTCTTTAAATAAAGCATTATCTTCATTTAGAAACGTTGAAAACGTTTATGAAGTACATAGAAAAAGAAATTAGAGAGGATGACTACAAATGATTTTAAAACGATTGCAAGTAACTACGCCTCAAGTAAATTTACGAACGAATTGTTATATTATTTGTGACGAAAAATCTAAAGAGGCAATGGTAGTTGATCCTGGAGGTGAACCCGAAAGGATAGCAGAAACACTTGATATTTTAGGTGCAAGTTTAAAATACATTTTTATCACTCACTGTCATGCTGACCACATAGGTGGTGTAGCAGAGTTAAAAAGATTAAAAGGTGGTAAAATATTAATTAGTAGAGATGATGCTGAAGGTCTCTATAATGAAGCAATAAACTTGGCCTACTATATAAATATGGAAAGACCAGAGTTGGAGGCTGATTCTAGAGTAGATGATAACGATTTAATTCATGTCGGTGACATTGAATTTAAAGTAATTGCTACTCCGGGACATACAAAAGGTGGTTTATCATTATATTCCGAAAAAGAAGGATTTGTATTGACAGGAGATACACTTTTTTCTGGATCATGGGGTCGAACAGATCTACCAACAGGAAATTTCGAAGAGATAATCCATTCCATTACAGATAGACTGATGGTTTTACCAGATGAAACCATAGTTTATCCAGGACATGGAAAAATAACTATGATACAAGATGAACAAAATATATACTTAGAATTAAAAGAAAAAGATTTCTAAAGATAAGATAGGAGATAAGGTTATGAGTAATGAAGCGATATATGATTTTTCATATGATGATTTAGTAAAAAAATTAAATGAGATGTTAACAAATGAAGTTTTAGATACATTTGTTGATATAGAATTTACAAAGGAAGATATCTTAAAAACAATAGATGATTTCGATATGTATGCTGAAGAAAACGAAACCATATTAAGATGCTGCAAAAGATATCTAGAACTAGCAATGTTTAAAAGACTTTGTGATAACTACTATGAAAGACTTTTAAATGTTGATACAGATTCTTTTATTAAACCATATAAAGATGAAGAAATGTTAGCTAGGTTTAAAGGGGCTATAGATAATAGTGATATCTTAGGAATGTTAGAAATAAGTAGATTAAATAATGTTCTTCCTACAATATATCCTAACAACAGTATAGTAATGTATAAAATTAATATAGAACAAACTAAAGTATTTTTAGCTTATTGCAAAAATAATCTAGATACATTAGTTAAAGCACTTCAAGTATTTGATGATGGAACTGGAGATACTAGAGCAGATATCGATGGAAATGGCACCGTAGATAAAAAATCTTTAGAATCAGAAAATACTGCAAAACCTCTATCTGAACATCCTGATTTAGTTGAGAAGTTTTCTAAAACAGCAGCTGAGTATAAAGCTCTTGTTCGTTTCAGCAAACAAGAGACAGAAAAATTCATAGCTAAATATCCTGACGATCCAGATGCTATTGTAATGACTCCAATTGAAGGAACTTCAGTTGAAGATTTCTTTGAATGTGCAAGATACTATAATCAAAAGAATAAACATATAATAGCTAAATATGGAAATAGATATATGAGAGTAAATAGATATTCTTCTAAAGAACAAATGATAGAACACTATAACAATAAAAAATAGAATTTAGGAGTGATATAAAATGATACAAAGACCAAAAGGAACCAAAGACTTATTGCCACAAGATACATATAAATGGCAAATAGTAGAATCTAAACTTAAAGAAGTATTAGATAGTTATAACTTTAAAGAAATAAGAGTTCCTGTGTTTGAGCATACAGAATTATTCCAACGTGGTGTTGGAGAAACAACAGATGTTGTTCAAAAAGAAATGTATACGTTTAACGATAAAGGTGGAAGAAGTATTACATTAAGACCTGAAGGAACAGCAGGTGTTGTTAGAGCTTATTTAGAGAATGGTATGGCAAGCATGCCAAGTCCTATTAAATTATGGTACAACATGGGAATGTATAGATATGAAAATGTACAAAAAGGAAGACTTAGAGAATTTCACCAAATAGGAGCCGAGCTAATAGGATCTAGTTCATTTTTAGCAGATGTTGATGTTATTTTAATGGCAAACGACTTCTTTAAAAAGTTAAATATTCCAAATATAAAACTTACAATAAATAGCATAGGCTGTCCAAAATGTAGAGCTGTATATCAAGATAAATTAAGAGAATTTTTCAAAGATAATTTAGAGAATTATTGTGATACATGTAAGACTAGATATGTAAAGAACCCAATGAGAATGCTAGATTGTAAAGAAGAAAAATGCAAAAAAATGAATGTTGGTGCTCCAAAAATGATTGACTTCTTATGTGAGGAATGCCAAGAACACTTTGAAAATGTAAAAAAATATATAAACAAAGCCGGAATCAAATATGAAATAGATCCAAATATAGTAAGAGGTTTAGACTATTATACAAAAACTGTATTTGAGTTTATAGATGAAAAAACTGGTTTAACAGTACTAGGTGGTGGAAGATACGACGGATTAGTTGAAGAATTCGGTGGACAACCAACACCAGCAGTTGGATTTGCAACTGGAGTTGAGAGATTAATGGAAATGTATGATGAATACAATTCTGAAGTTGAAGACAAAGTTCCTGATCTATATATTTTATCTATGGGTGAAAATGCAAATATCGAAGCGATGGACATTGCAAATAAACTAAGAATAGATGGATTTATAGTCGAAAAAGATATTATGGATAGAAGCTTTAAATCTCAAATGAAATATGCAAATACAACAAAATCTAAGAAATTAATAGTAATTGGAGATGAAGAATTATCAAAGAAAACTATTAAAATTAAAGATATGGCATCAGGAGAAGAAAAAGAAATAGGTTTAAATATAGATGAAATAAAATCTAACTTATAAAAATGGAGATTACTAATGAAAAATATTTATAGAAATATATTTATAACTATATTAATAACAGCTGTAACATTAATTACAATATTAGGATGCTTAGGTGCTAAAATGGACAACTATAGCAAAATAGCCTTTGTAAGTGTTACGGCTATTTTATTGTTTAATATATATTTCTTGCTTCAATTATTCGATAATAAATTATTAGAACCATTATTTTCTTTAAAAAACGACATAAATATGCCTAAAGATAAATACTATAAAAATGATTTATCTAAGCTATCTCCAATGGTTAAAAAAATAATACTTGGTGAATCTATAAGTACAAAAAATACAATAGCTGCTATGACAATTTACATGAAAAATAGGGGATGGAAGCCTAATAAAAAAGCTGATTCATTAGATTTATTGCCTCACGAAAAAGCTTTTAATGATATTTATGAATATGTCAAACAATCCCATAAAATTGGAAATACAGCATATGGAAAAACTCTAATTGATGATTATAAAGATATAGTATTTAAAGATGCATACAATCAAAAATTAGTAAATGTAGAAACTGAAGTTAAAAATCATACATATGATTATTTATTAATCTATTTATTAATTATATTTAATATATTGTTTACATATTTAATACCAAGTGAAGAGGTATCTACTTTCTTGTTTTTAATAATTTGGTTTGTATTCTTCATTATAATGTATATGTTAGCATACTCAATTAGCAATGCTTTAAATCTTAAAAATTATAAATATCTAACTAAGAGCGGAAAAGAATTATTTTTCAAATTAAAATGCTCAAAGAAGTATTTAAAGAATAACTTTGAATCAATAAAGAAAAATGATACAGATTCAATAATCAATATAATTTTATTTAATATTGAAAATAAATTTAATTCTGAAGCTAAGAAGTATATAGACAAAGAATTCAAAATTTCAAGTTTTGCAAATAATAGATTTAATCGATATATTCTTAAATTATTTAAATTTATAATGCTGATACTATATCTAATAATACTAATTAGTCTATATTTCAGTTTTGATTTAAATCAAAATTGCATGTTAATACTTATAGTTTTATATCCACTTATATCAATTATTACATTAAAAAAATATTATAAAAAAAATACCTGCTATTAAAGCAGGTAATTTTTTATTCTTTATACTCTTTTACTTTAGTTGTAAAGTCTAAATTAGCAAAGGCTTTGTCTTTATATCCTAATGTATAAATATTAGTTGCTAAAATATCTTTACTCATCATGCTAAGAAGAGATTTATCAGTACATTGTTCCATAAACTTTTTAACAGAAACTATAATTTTAATCTTAGGATTTGCATCAGCGATAGCAGAAATTATTTTCTTACCATGTTTGTTAAATCCTAATACTCTAATATAAGGAGTAATCTTCTTAGATTTTTCCATTTCCTTATCTGTTATATCAAGTAATACATATAGTAAAATTCTTTGAATTCTAGTTTGAGTATAACGTTTTGTTTTAACAGCATCAATTAATTCGGCAATCGTATTATAGTTATCTGCTGCTTGTTTAATTCTAAATTCTAATCCTTCACTAACATCAGGTAGTAAAGCAATTTGATCTGTAGTCATACATCTTAATTTATATATAATTTCTCTTTCAAATACACTAATTGAAGGTACAATATTTCCTGACTTAATTTTCTCATCTAATAAATCATATGACTCATATGGTACAACATAGTGAACATTTTTATTCTTTTGAATCATTTCTCTTATTGCAGTTGCACTAGCAATGCCATTTTTAATAGATGTAGAGTTATAAGGTGCATAATCTCTTTTGATAGTTAACGGTCTAATAGGACTATGGTGTTTCTTTAATGCTTTTAAATACTCGACAGCTAAAATATTATTTGGATTAGTTAAAACCTGGGTATATTTTTTTGAATTACCAAAAAATTGAGATAAAGCAATTTCTCTAGCTCTAGGATATGATAGTCCAGATTTTAATTGTGCTGTAATTAAACTAGAAAATTCTTTTGGTTCATTATATAAAACTGTTGCAACATCATTTAAAGGAGCTATTTCACCAATTTCTGATCCAAAAGATAAGAAGTCAACAACACCAAGAGAATTAAATATTTTTACTGCTCCATCTGCAAAGTTTTCTGCACTTGAAACAGAATAAATAGTTGGTAGTTCAATTACCAAATCAATACCATTCTTAAGAGCCATTTCGGCTCTAGTCCATTTGTCAACCAATGCAGTATCGCCACGTTGTACAAAGTTTCCACTCATAACAGCGATTGTAAAGTCAGCATTTGTTAGCTGTTTTGATATTTCAAGATGTCTAACATGACCGTTGTGAAATGGATTATATTCAGATACAATGCCCAAAACACCGCTCAAATAAATCACCCACCTATATTGTATTTCTTCAATTTTATTGTTATAATATCATAGATTTTAGAAAAACTCAATTATTTAAAGAGGTTATTATGAAAGAAATAACGATATATACAGATGGTGCTTGCTCAGGAAATCCAGGACCTGGAGGATGGGGAGCAGTCCTAATATATGAGGACAACAAGAAAGAAATATGGGGGGCGAATAAAGAGACTACAAACAACATTATGGAAATGACTGCAGTTATTGAAGCCCTTAAACTTCTTAAGTATAAATGCAAAGTAAATATTTATTCAGATAGCGCATATGTTGTAAATGCATTTAAAGAAGATTGGATATCTGGATGGATAAAAAACAATTGGAGAACTGCTGGGAAAAAAGATGTAAAAAACAAAGAACTATGGCAAGAATTAATTGAACTAGTTAATAAACATGAAGTTACATTTAATAAAGTAAAAGGTCATAGCGATGTTGAGCTTAATAATAGATGTGATTTTCTAGCAACAGAAGCTATTAAATCATTATAATTTTGGAGGATTACATGATAATAATCGGAATTACAGGATCATCTGGTTCAGGAAAAACCACAGTAAGTGAAATACTGAATAGAAGATCAGACTTTAGAGTTATTGATGCAGATAAATGTGCAAAGGAAATGGCAAAACCCAATAGTCCTTATTTAAATGAAATTGCAGAAAAAATAGGAAATGAAGTAATACTTGAAGATGGAAACTTAAATAGAAAACTTCTAGCTGATTATATATATCACGAGGATGAAAAAAGAGCCATTTTAAATAATATAACAAAGAAACATATCGATAATGAATTAAAAAATAAAATCAAAGAAATTGAAAATGAAGCTGGAGTAAAATACATAATAATTGATGCACCACTTTTATTTGAAATGAATTTTGAATTTTTATGCAATTATACTATTGCACTTATCGCAAACGAAACATTAAAGATTGATAGAATTTGTAAAAGAGATAAAGTAGAAAAAGAAGTTGCAAAAGCTAGACTTGCAATTCAAAATAAAGATGATTATTACGAAGCAAGGGCAGACTTTTTACTATACAATAATGAAGAAGATAATTTAGAAGAATCTCTAGATCAAATAATTGAGATGATAAATAAAAAAGAAATAGAAAGAGGATAATATAAGTGAACGTTTCAGACTTTAATTATGAATTACCAAAAGAATTAATAGCACAGCATCCATATGATAAAAGAGATGAAGCAAGACTTATGGTTTTAGATAGAAAAACTCAATCAATAGAACACAAACTATTTAAAGACATTATAGATTATTTAAATCCAGGAGACTGTTTAGTCATAAATAATACAAAAGTAATTCCAGCTAGGCTTTATGGAAAAAAAGATACTGGAGCTCATGTAGAAGTACTTTTACTAAAAAGAATTGAAGGAGATATCTGGGAAGCAATGGTAAGACCAGGTAATAAATTAAGACCTGGAGCTAAAGTTGAGTTTGGAGATGGAATACTAAAAGCTACAATACTTGAAGTATTAGAAGGTGGAAATAGAAAAGTAGAATTTGAATATGATGGAATCTTCAATGAAATATTAGATAAAGTAGGAATGATGCCATTACCACCATACATAACAGAAGCTTCAAGAGAAGACAATGAAAAATATCAAACAGTTTATGCTAAATATGAAGGCTCTGCTGCAGCACCTACTGCAGGATTACATTTTACTGAAGAACTACTTGATAAAATAAAAGCAAAAGGTATAAAAGTAGCTAATGTAACACTACATGTTGGTATAGGTACTTTTAGGCCAGTAAAAGTTGAAAAAGTAGAAGATCACGAAATGCATTCAGAACATTATTATATAAAGAAAGAAGATGCTGATATAATAAATGAAGCAAAGAAATCAGGACATAAAATAATAGCTGTAGGAACAACTTCATGTAGAGTATTAGAATCAGCTTCAGATGAAAATGGATTCGTTAAAGAAATAGAATCAGATACTAGCATATTTATTTATCCAGGGTATAAATTCAAATGTATAGATAATTTAATTACTAATTTCCATTTACCTGAATCAACGCTAATAATGCTTGTATCATCACTTGCATCACGAGAATTCATTTTAAAAGCATATAATGAAGCTGTTAAAGAAAAGTATAAGTTCTTTAGTTTCGGTGATGCGATGTATATAAAATAAAAGGAGATATTAATGAGTAAAGAAGCAATAACATATGAATTACTTCATGTATGTAAGCAATCAGGAGCAAGAAGAGGAGTAATACATACTCCTCATGGTGATATTCAGACACCTATTTTTATGCCAGTTGGAACACAAGCAACTGTTAAAGCAATGACTCCTGAAGAATTAGTGGATGAAGTACATGCACAAATAATATTAGGAAATACATATCATTTATTTTTAAGACCTGGCCATGAATTAATTAAAGAAGCAGGCGGTCTTCATAAATTTATGCATTGGGATAAACCAATACTTACTGATAGTGGAGGATTTCAAGTATTTAGTTTAGGTCAAGCTGGATTAAGAAAAATAACTGAAGAAGGTTGTGAATTTAGATCATATCTAGATGGTAGCAAACACTTTATGGGTCCAGAAGAATCAATTGAAGTTCAACAAGCATTAGGTTCAGATATAATGATGTGTTTTGATGAATGTTGCCCATATCCATCAAACTATGAATATACAAAAAAATCAATGGAAATGACAACTAGATGGGCAAAAAGATGTAAAGATGCTTGGACAAATAAGAATCAAGGATTATTTGGAATCATCCAAGGTGGTTTCTACGAAGACTTAAGAGAGAAAAGCGCTAAAGATTTAATAGATCTAGATTTTCCTGGATATGCAATAGGAGGTATAAGTGTAGGAGAACCGAAAGAAGAGTTCTTAAAAATGCTATACTATACAGCACCTTTAATGCCAGAAAATAAGCCAAGATATCTAATGGGCGTTGGATCTCCAGATTATTTAATAGAAGCAGCACTTGCAGGAATAGATATGTGTGACTGCGTATTACCAACTAGAGTTGCAAGACATGGAACTGCGCTTACAAGCCACGGAAAAGTAGTTGCAAGAAATGCAATGTATGAAAGAGACTTTACACCATTAGATCCAGAATGCGATTGTTATACATGTAGAAATTATACAAAAGCATATATCAGACATTTAATAAATATGAAAGAGATTTTAGGTGTTAGATTATTATCAATTCATAATTTAAGATTCTTGACTAAATTAATGGATAGAGTTAGAATTGAAATAGAGAATGATAATTTGTTATCATTCCGCGATGAATTTTACAAAAAATATGGATACACAAAGGAAGATTAAGGAGGTAAAGCATGAACTTAGAAGAAAGTGATTCATTTGCTGAGGAACTTGAAAAAAACAGGAGAAGAAAAAGAGGAGTAATGATATCTATTATTCTATGTGCATTTTTAGTTGCACTATTAATGTTTATGATAAGCATTATTAAATATCAAGACTCTATCACATTAAAATATTTCATAAATGGAGCTCAAGTTAAGAAAGCTAAAATTAAAGTAACAAATGAAGAAGATACACAAAATACTTACATTAAACTTGAAGATTTAGCAAAATTCTTAGGTTATAAATATGAAATAGGTGATTATGTATTCCATGATGAAGATAAAGAAAAAGGATACATTACTAACGAATATGAAGTTGTTACTTTTGGTATCAATGCTAATACATATAAAAAATACAACATTGTACCAAACAAGAGTACTTTAATTGCTGATAACAAGATTGCTGCATTATCTGCAGAAGATGATTATGAGGTATTTGTTCTAAATGAACCACTTCAATTCATTGATGATAGTGTATATATTTCAGTTAAAGATGTATCAAGATTTTTCTCTGTAAAAGTTGATTGGCAACAATATAGAAGAAGATTTACAAAACTAGATGGTATTTATACTACTAAAATGGTAAACAATATAATAGCTCAAGGATATGCTGCTGTTGATTATAATATTGAAAATATTAAGGCAGCTCTTGATAATTATGTCGTTGTTCAAAATGAAAATAAACTTTTCGGTATTTATAATTTAGAAACCAAAAAAGAAATCTTAAGTTGTAGATATGCAGAAATTAAATATTCTCAAAATACTCAAGACTTTTATGTTAAAACAGATAAAGAAACTGTAGGTCTTGTAGATAATAAAGGAAATATATTAGTTAACTTAGATGAATATACAGAACTTAAATTACTAGATCAAGTTCAGTATGCTGTAAATAAAGATGATGCTTTATACTTAGTTAAAAAAGACGATGAATATGGTGTAGTAGATAGAAATAACAACGTTATTATTTATCCTCAATACGAGAAGATAGGATATGATATTGCTCCATACAATCAAGTTGATTTAACTAACCCTTATATCTATTTCAATAGATGTATTGTATGTATGAAAGAAAATAAATATGCAGTATTTAATTTAGAACATCCAAGAGATGACCAAGAATTATTAGATAGTAGATTCTATTTAGGATTTGGATGTAGAAATGCAAACAAATCTAGAGCGTCTGGTACAGAACAATCAGTATTCTTAATTCCATCATCATGTGGTATAGAAGGTATTGTCGTAAACTATAATGGTTTATATGGTATCTACGATACAATTGAGGGTGAATTAACAATCCCATGCGTATTTGATAAGATTTATTACATCACTAAAAATGGTGAAGATACATATTAC
>Ga0310694_10005935_pt1 | contig 11609 bp, 5 predicted proteins | sample 174DNAGHGhighgp2_FD_203884 | JGI IMG/M metagenome (GOLD analysis project Ga0310694, IMG submission 203884) | Sheep rumen microbial communities from Palmerston North, Manawatu-Wanganui, New Zealand - 1742 DNA GHGhigh gp2 (v2) (version 2) | ecosystem: Host-associated > Mammals > Digestive system >... | reverse complement strand
GCGTACAAGCTCCTCGGTGGCATCGTAACCCGAAAGGCCTCTGAGGTATCCGACATTGAACTCTATTCCGTGCTTTGAGAGCATAAGGCTCAGATTGAACCCGCATTCTTTCAGCTGCTGCATCAAATCGCTGACCGTCACGCCGTGTGCTACCACACCCGTTTCATATATGAACTCGACAGATTGAACCGCAGCAGTCTGGTCTTTATCATCGCACACATAATGCAGCAAGGTCAGCAGCATCTTGACAATCCGACTGTTCTTGAGAATAAACGACTCTGCCGACACAACCGGTACGGAATTTTCTGTCAGATAGTTAGCTATATCGACAAGAGTTTTGTTCTTGCGGGCCAAGACCATTATGTCGCCATAATTGTATTTCTTTTCACGTACCTGGTAATCAATTGTCTGCCGTATGCGTTCCAGAATATCCTCTTTCTTGCAGAAATCGACCTGCACATAACCGCCCTCGTGCCTGTAATTCTGCCTGAGGTCGGGGTTCTGTTCGCCACCTTCGCCGAAATAGAGTTCTTTCAGTTCCGGATTATCGATGTTTTTTATTACAAATTTGAAGAAATCGTTGTTGAACGAGACAATGTTGCCAAGAGTTCTGTAGTTGGTATTCAGCGGTGCCAGCTCCGAATTGCGCTTAAGCGACTGCCCGTGAATCTTGCTGTCCACTTCAGGCAGCTGCATGAACTGTCGCACATCACCCTGCCGGAACCGATAGATTGCCTGTTTGCCGTCGCCGACAACGAGCGAACGTCGTCCTGCTTCGGGTGTGTCGTCGCTGAATGAGCTTGTCATCGCCTCGTCAATGAGTGGCAGGAAATTAGTCCACTGGAGTTTGCTCGTGTCCTGGAACTCGTCTATAAGATAATTGGTATACCTCGACCCGATTCGCTCATATATATACGGTGTCGGTTCGTCAGCGATCTCTGCAGCAATACGTTTGTTAAATTCCGAGATATGCACGGTTTCCTGCTCCGTATAGAACTGATTCTTCAACTGGCTCATCTTGTTGAGCAAGGCCAGCGAGTATAGATTTGTGAGCAATGCCTTTCGAGTGTTGTATACCTTTACTCCCGAGGTAATTGTCTCATAGGCATGAAGGAACTGTGCATATACTGACTCCAGTTTCGCAATGACCTCAGGCTTGGTGCTTTTGGCATACAGCACACCCTCCTCGTAGGCTTTTGCCACAACAGCGTATGGCGAGTCCAACTTTCCGAAGTCTCCATTTGCAATCTTCTCCATATAGGTATACACGCTACTGCTCTTGCCCGGAAAGCTGTCATATCCAAGTCCGACCGCGGCACAGGCATCGACAAAGCTTCTTGCCGCTGTCTGTGTTGCCGTCTCGTATTCTGCATTCTTGGCCTTTATCCTATCCCTTATGGCGATGAAATCGTCAAATCCAATATTCTCTATTTCTGCAAGAAATCCCGGAACCTGTTCTTCAAATATCTGTTCCGACATTTCGTATATTATACTGTCCAATTTGTAGTTCGAGCCGTTCTCCATTCTGTTTTCGGCATACGAGCACAGTATTCGCGTCAGGCTCTCTTCACCTTCTTTTCCAGCCAGGGACAGCAGTTCGTCCACCGTTGTCTTTAGTATCTCTCTATTGTCGATTGCGAGGTCGAAGTTTACCGGAAGATTCAAGTCGTGAGCAAATGTTCGTACAATCCTATGCACGAAGCTGTCTATCGTACTCACCGAGAAGTCAGTATACTTATGCAATATTGCTGTCTGAAGCACTTTGCAGCGGGCGATAGTCTCCTCCTGGCTTATGTCAAGATGTTTAGACATTTCTTCAACCAGGTTGTGCGTCTTCTTGTCTGACGGGTCGAACACTATTATCCTCCTCAACTGATCCATAATGCGGTCTTTCATCCCGTTGGCAGCCTTGTTGGTGAATGTTATGGCCAGGATATGTTCAAACCTGTCCCTCAGATGCAAAGGCGACGCAATGGCAATCTCAAGATATTGGCGGACAAGCGTATACGTCTTTCCAGACCCTGCCGACGCTCTACATATAACGAATCGTGACATAATTACAAAGCGGAGTGTATATTATTGTTTTGCTTATAGTTTCGGTTCCATTGAAATCCTATTGGGGGTCATCCTTTGGCTATCGCGGCATACGTCATTTGCATGTATGTCACTTGACCACCAAGATGCAGTTGCTCACACCTCTTTCTCCTTCGAAATCCCACTTCCCGTTATCGGTCGGGTGTGTGACAATGCCGCCATGCGGAAAACCCTTAATATACATTGTTGTTGAGCCTCCGCCATCGAGATTGAGTGCATCGTGACAGCCTATATACCTCAGCAGTTTCTGAAAATCCTGCAGGCTCAGCCCTTCCGACTCGCGTGTGCGGCCATCAACTGTCACGAGCAGTATTGTGCCGTCTCTCTTCACTCCTATGGCGGTCCGATTGTGACGATTGGAAACGAAGGTTTTGTCGCCGCGCATCTCAACGAAACGCCCTTTGTACACAAGCAGCGGTCCCGCTGTCATTATATTACTGTCTTTCAACTCTCTCTCCGAATTCCGCAGACTGTCTGGGATGAAGATTTCAGGTCTGCCGCCATTCAGCTTCAATGAACCGTACTGATAATATTTTCTATGGATGCTGTCGGTTTTCTGAGGCGTATTTTCGCCCAACTCCTGACCGTCAATCCTTAAATAACATATCGGATTGTGCAACGCCATGTCGAAAAAACTGCCGTTGATGGCAGCCAGAGCTCCGCGACGTTTAGCATGTTCCGAAGTGAGGGTACGCTTCGGCTCATAACTTAAGGCAAGTCGGTTAGGCGAGTCGGCCGGAATCTCCAACACAGAGATGTATTGGTTTGAGCCAAACAGATTTTTTTTAGTGAAATGAATCCGCTTCAGCACCATACCTTCAAGGCTGTCAATCTGCCATTTCGCTCTCACAACCGTCAACGAATCGGCGGTCTGAGACTTTCCAACAACTATATATACAAGTGAAAATAAGAGTAATAATGTTTTCTTCATAGGATATTATATAAAATCAAAATCTCCGCACCTATACGATCATCACATTATCTATCTGTCCATTAATTCGTTTACCTTTTGGGTTATTGCATCCCAGTTCTGTCTCATCATGCAGTCAAAATGGCCTTTTCGGCAATGTTCTGAGCCCATCCTGCCACACGGACGGCACCTCACGTTCTGCACTTCGAAGTCGAAATGCTCTGTACCGTAGGCATAGAAGCCGAATCGCGGGGTCGTCGAGCCCCAAACAGCCACTACAGGACAATGCATGGCTGCCGCTATGTGCATTATTGCAGAATCCGACGACACCACCACCTTCGCGTCCTTCACGACGGATGCCGACTGCTTCAAAGTCGTTTTACCACAGAGGTTTATAACTCTACTACCCAAACCGGCAACACTCTCCCCTATCCTTTCGGCATCGGCAGCGTCGCCGACAAGGACCACATATCCATGGATACCTGCAGCAAGTTCTGCAATCTTTGCGGGTGGTATCCGCTTGGTCGCATGTTGCGCTCCGCAGGCAATGACTGCATATCGCTCTTTCGGACAAAAGTCTGTCTCCGGAACACACCACTCGACAGCGGCAGCAGGATTGCAATCCTCCGATTGCATAAGTCTCTGTGCCGGAACCATATAACGGTCGACGACGTGCCTGCCCGACATAAAGTCATGCTTTGTCAAGACATACAGCATTTTATGCAGATTCTCCTTGCGATACACAAAACTTCTGACGCCCAATGCCATCCGGACGCGACGCGAACGACGGTTGTTATGCAAGTCCAGCACTGCGTCGAAATTCTCTTTCTTCAGTTCCCCAACAGCTGTAGCAACTGAATTGTCGAAAACATGGAATGCATCAATTTCGCGCACATCCGACAGCAGGTCGGCAGTAATACGTTTTGTAAGCAGATGCACCTCCACATCGGCATGGCTTTTGAGCCATCCAACAACGGGCAGTGTCAACACGACATCGCCTATCGAACTCAAACGTATGACCAGTATCTTCAAAATTCCAGTTTTAAAAGACAACTTCTAATTCGTAAAATTCACTTTTTTGTATACAAAACTAATTCGTTGGTTTGGTACGCAAGCATCCCTGCTTGCGATATAAATATTCGTATTATTCGTACAATTCGTGTTCAAAAAAATGATTATTGGCGCTCTCCAACATTCAGTCAGTTTCTTACTCTTGTATCTTTGTGTTTTTCTTTTTCCGGCGGAACAATTCCTTGAGGGTGTCGAAGTCGCGTGTGTATTTGACACCGACGCCCTGCTTATATGGCAAATCGGAACGTGTATAGTCATTGGTGTTGCTACGGTTGAACACAAACAGGTGGAGACGTGGATTGATTTTATAGCCCACCAGCATGTCGCCCGTCATGTTGTTGTTGCCGCCGGCCTCGGCCATTTCCTTGCTTTCGCCTCCGAAGCCGAAAGTCGATTCAAAGTAGAACTTGTTCCACTCCTTGCTGATATCGAGTGCATACTGTTCGCTCCACATCTCGTTGCCTGCCTGATATGCAAAACCGACATCAACGAAATCGACCATGTCGCTAACCACACTGCCAAGCGTGTTGGCAACCAATCCGTATGCCTCGCTTGCGGCGTTGGACGAAGGCTGTTCTGTCATTGTGGTCGACATGTTGTAGAATCGTTTTGACAGAAGCAGCGACACCGTCTGGTTCAGCATGTCTCGCTCGTTATTGCGGTCTATATAGGCAAACACCTCTTCCTGGACACTTTGGTCGGCTCCAGGCAACCTCAGGTCGAAGTCTATTTCCGGCGACTGCAACGTTCCTCGCAGTGCAATGACATTCTCGACAGTTATAGGTTTCTGCGACTCTGTCGACGAGTGTGTTCCCGTGAGCGTTGACATATTGACACGTTGCGAGTACACTGCATTTATGTCAAACAGAGCATCGTTCACCGTGCCCGGGAACGTTATCGAACTACCCTCATCAACGGCAAACTCCTTGCTTAATACGCCAAGCAGGTCGAGAGCCACCGTACCGGTATTTATCTCATAATCTCCTATTATCGAAAAGGACTGCTCCGTGCCAACCATAAGCTGCAGGTCGCCGCTTCCCCTAACCTTCACATCGGCTTCGACCGACGAAAAGTCCATCGGAATGTGCATTTGCATGTCCGGCGTTGTCTCTACATTTATTGTAAGATGGAATTTCGAGTTCGACTCCGTCGTTCCTGTCGCGCGCCAGTTCCCATTGGACTCCGATTGTTCTGGTTCATTACCGGTGCTCGGCATATTCAACGGACCTCGCACCGGGTCTACAGAAACCGGAATATCACTATCGTCGTAATACGATTCCGAGACAAAATGAATATAGTCCGCGCTCTGTACCTCACGCTTATCATCGATAGGAATAGTGAGCACTGTCCCGTCGAGGGTACGCGCATTGATCTCTATTTCAATATTGTCCATACTGCCATCAACCGTGCCGTCCACTTCGGACAATACACGGCCAAAGTATGCTTGTGTGCCCGCATTGGCACGTCCCGTGTTCATGCAAAGGAGTCGGTCGCTGTGCAATTTCAAATCCACCACCATATCCTTCAGATGGTTATGACGGACAGCACCGTTGAGCAATGCGACGTTACCCATTTCGTCGACTATCGGCACAGCGTCGAAATCAATTTTATCAGTCTCAAGGCCGATTGTATCGTTTATCATATACGTGACGCCCAACATGTCGATTTTTATTCGGCTTTCCTCCATCGAAAGCCAACCCGTAATGTCAGGCTCTTTCAACGTGCCTTTGATATCGACTTCGGCGCTGACATGGCCTTCCACTTGTGACGAGAAACCACTGACCATCGGCTGCAATGCTCGCAATCCGATGCTTTCGGCCGACACCGCGAAGTCCAATTCTGGGCTTTTCCCTCCCAATGTCATGAATCCCGATGCCTGGATTGGTATTCGGTTTTCGTCGGTCGACGTCAGATACAGATTCAGCTGATTCATGTCGGCATTCCATGTGGACTGGATTCTGGCATCGCCCAATGGTTCGCCGTCGAACATGAGACCTTCAACAGTCAAGTCGCTGTTGAGGTATGGCGTGGATTTGTCTTTCTGCCACAGGAATCCTATTCTCATGTCGCCATTGGCCCTTCCGTCGATGGTCATGCCGCTCTCACCAAGGAATGTGTTGGCCACACCTATTGAGAAATCCGAGAACCTGACGTCTATACTATCATTGTTCTCACCCATTCTGCGGGCTGTCAGCCACATGTGCTGATTGCCGTTCTCCAAGCCCAAGCCGTCGACGTTGAGACCTTTCTTGGAAGCATAGTTGTCACCCCTTGACGACAGGTGCCACTCCTCGCCTCCCAGCGCCAGATGCGACGGGTCGACCAGCAAGCTGACGCGGTCGTCTTCTGCCACAACGCGCAGATTGACGTCGCCGCCTCCTACCGTCTTGCTGCTGTTTTCCCAATATGCTCTGCAATTGGCGCCTTTATGCGAGCTCTCGACAGAAAAATCGGTATTCTCCGAGAGCAGCAATTCTCCTATCCGCAACTCGTCGCTCGTTGCACGCAGACGGTATTTTTCACCAAGGCTTTCGCCATTCAGTCCGACATTATATACCATAACGCTTCCCCACCCCACAGAATCCGAACGCACAATGGTTTTGAGCGACTCTTCGAAGTTGTAGTTGGCCTGAACCGTAGTACCTTCTGCCAGCGTCAGTTTCGGCACAAACACCCGCAACAGTCCTGCTGTGTCCGTCACCTCCACATTAAGTTCAAACCTTGCGTCGGCTATCCTCTCGTAGTTCTCGGCAATTTCTGTCTTGTCCTGCACCGAAGGAATGTATTCGCCCATTCTTTTCACAATCTCTCCCAAACCTTCATACCTGAAGTATCCTGTCATTTGGGCATTAGCCACATCGCTTCGCAACGTGATGTTTTTCCAGTGGTTCTGTTCTCTTGCCGTAAGGGTTGCGTTCTTCAGTTCACAGTGACGTGTCGTCGTGCGCAGTTTCACGCCTTCAGCCTCCAGACGGGCATGGGCATTGCCCTCGGTCCGCGATGCGTAACGGCCACTGACGTGAGCGTCCAGCCGAGCCTCTTCGTCGACCGTGTCAGTCCACAGTCCGAGCGTCTTTATATCAACATTTTCAGCATCAATATCAGCACGGTATATTGGTCTGCCGTCTCGCCATTCCACTTCCCCGTGTGCACCGATGCGGCCAATAGCGTCGTCGAGACTTGCCTCCGCCACTATCTTTCCATCGGCAGCATCAACATCTATGGCAGTTTCGGACATGATTCGATGGCCCTTCAGCACTGTCCGTCCCAATCGTCCCTCCATTGTGGCATTCATCGTCTTCGGGTCAAAACCATCGCCCTCGAACGTCAGTTCGAATCCCGTCCGGCTCACCCACTCGTTGGGCGCAATGCGGCCAATATAGAATCCATCCGACTTCAGTTCTCCGACATAATGATACTCACGCAACTTAGGATTCATGCGCATAATCACGTCTCCCGTCAAATTGCCGGGTTGACTCTTCACGTCGAGCGTCGCAAAGAAATCGTATATCGTGCCCGAGAAAGTTGCCTCCATATCGACAAATTCCAGCTGCCGAACCAGCTTTTCAGCCTTCATCTTGATACCGTTCGGATGCCCTACCGCCGCAAGGTCTTCGTACGTTGTATACAATCTGTGGATATCGGCGTCGATGACTGTCGAATCGATGTGAGGCAGCCCTCGTATATTCCCATCAAAATTGACAACCGACTCTTTGCCAAACGACAAATGCACATTGTCAGCATAGAAATCGGCTATCGGCCCGCCAAAATCGCCCTCGATGTATATTCTCTCGTCCATTCCCCACAGCGTGTGCGCCCAGTATGAAGCATCGCGCATGTTGCCATACGAACCTTTGTCGAAATGGCATGTGAAAATCACACTGTCAAGGAAATGGCTCATCGTCTTCCAATGCGGGAAATCAAGCAGCACATTGCCTATCAGCCGCGAATCGGCTGTTTCGACATGCATATTGGTGGCACTTATTCCGCAGCGCGTAGCGTAGACATTCATGTGCATCTCCTTGACTTCCAACCCCGATTTCTCTTTCGTTGTCATCCTGTCTATCCTGCAGGTGACAAAGTCCTTGTCAACTCTGACATTGCGGAATTGTGCATCTATCTCGCGATACTCCATGTGTTTCACATCCACGCCGGGCTCGCCCCGACGTTCCTCCTCACTGCGCAAATCCTTCAAGTCCTGCCTGTAGCATACATTATCCATCACGAGGTCATCGACAAGAACTTTAAATTCGGGAGCCGACGAAGTGTCTGAATCGTCCGTTTCTTCCGACGAATAATAGTCGATTATGAATCCCAGGTTCAGCCCACCAGTGTCGATTGCCAAGTGATAATAGGTGTCCTTGAGTTTCACACGGCTGAATGTCAGCCCATGGCTGTCAAACGGAAACTTTTTGAACCGAAGCGCTATGCATCCGGCCGTACATATAGTGTCATTATCCGGATTAATCAGTTCAACATTGCGCAGCACAAGATGGTTGAAAGGGTTGCATCCCATCGATCCTATCCGGACCTTGCCTCCCCACTCGCGCGAAAAATAGTCGCTTGCCCATGAGCCTGCCATCGACTGCACCAAAGTATAGTTTAGCAATGCCACAGACACATATACAATCAGCATAATGCCGACCAAAATCCTCAACGCTATTTTACCGAACTTTTTGATAGTCTTGTTAGTTGTTTCCGATATAACTAAAAAATATTGTTTTTAGTATAAATACTCAAAAAAAATAAGTATTTTTGCAAATCATTTTACAAGCTTATACTTACAATGTCACTCATCCTTGCCATAGAATCTTCATGCGACGACACATCGGCTGCCGTACTGCGCAACAACTGTCTATTATCCAACGTCATCGCCTCACAAGCCGTACACCGCCAATTCGGTGGCGTTGTCCCAGAACTCGCCTCTCGAGCCCATCAGCAGAATATCGTCCCTACCGTCGATGCTGCCATCCGCAATGCCGGCATTGACAAACGCGACCTCGATGCGGTGGCTTTCACTCGCGGGCCCGGACTGTTGGGCTCACTCCTGGTTGGCGTCTCTTTTGCAAAAAGTTTTGCTCAGGCTCTCGACATCCCACTCATTGAAGTCAACCACCTTCAGGCTCATGTGCTATCGCACTTCATCTCTCGGCAGATAGAGGGAGAGCAATTCCCGAAGTTCCCTTTCATGTGCCTCCTCGTCAGTGGTGGACACACGCAAATCCTGCTTCTGCGAAGCCATTTCGACATTGAGGTCATAGGCAACACCATCGACGACGCCGCAGGCGAAGCCATCGACAAAGCCGCCAAAATCATGGACCTCGGATACCCCGGAGGACCAATCATAGACAAACTCGCCAAAGACGGCAACCCCGAAGCATTCCACTTCGCCACTCCGAATATCCCTGGCTACAACTACAGTTTCAGCGGCATCAAGACTTCTTTCCTGTACTTCCTTCGCGACAGGCTCAAGGAAGATCCCGACTTCATCGAAAACAACAAAGCCGACCTCTGTGCCTCTATCCAGAACTGCATTGTCGGATTCCTTCTGAAAAAACTCGAAAAAGCAGCTCTCGCACACCGCGTCAACCAAGTGGCCATCGCAGGTGGCGTCTCCGCCAACTCCAGACTGCGCGACGAGCTGACCAGAATAGGCCAAAAACACGGATGGCACGTTTTCCTGCCACCAATCCAATTCTGCACCGACAATGCCGCCATGGTAGGCATCGCCGGCTACTACAAATATCTGCGCGGCGAGTTCGCCGACATATCCCTACCTCCCTACACCAGAAGCTAACATCAACATTTCAGCACTTTGGAACGACACAATCTCCATAGCAAAAACCTTTCTGGCGGCAGGCGGCTCTCTCTCCGAAAACTGCCCCCGCTCCTGGTGTTGTCCCTTTTTTTCCTCTCCGACCTCATATCGGTCTCCCCCTCTGCGGCACAGGACATTCACTTCTCGCAAATCGACGTCAACCCCATCCTCTTCAATCCTGCTTATTCGGGCTTCTTCGACGGCAACGGACGCTTCGGCCTCTCTTACCGCAACCAGTGGGCTTCCGTAAGCCGGGCTTTCCAAACCATGGCCGCCACCGCCGAACTGTCGCTTATGCGACGACGCTACTGGCGCGACGGTCTCAACATCGGCCTCATACTCTACTCCGATAGGGCTGGGTCGCTGAACTATGGTTCCACCGCAGGAAATCTGATACTTTCTTACTACAAAGCCCTTGGCAGCAGCAACAACAACTTTGTCTCTGTCGCACTCGAGACGGGATTCGGACAAGCAGGATTCAACACCTCCGACATAATGATGGTCGACCCCGACGTTATCGATGCCACCTCCGCTAATTTCTTCACCATAGGCACCGGACTGGCTTGGTTCTACCAACCCAACGACGACCTGTACATCAAACTTGGTGCCGCAGCACGCAACCTAAACCGGCCCGACATCTCATACCTCGGGACCGAAGATGCTTTTATCGAAAGGAAATTCAGCGGATATGCTCGCGCCGAATACCGCGCATGGCCTTTCGTATCGCTGATGCCGTTGGCAGCATGCATGATCCAGAACAACTATCACGAAACCCTTTTCGGCTGCGACGCCAAATGGTACGTCTCCGAATCGAGCAGCCGGCAGCTGGCTTTCTCGGCAGGAATACATTACCGCTGGCGCGACGCCGCCCTCATCGAATTCATCACCGAATACAACGCTCTTCTCTTGGCGCTTTCCTACGACGCCAACATATCCAAACTGACCCCGGCATCGAAGTCTTTCGGTTCGTTCGAAATAACACTCGTCTACAGGCTCGTGCATTCCAAACGACTCACCCGAAAGGCAATGCCATGCCCTATAATATAATATAACGATTACCCTCCCATTAACCCCATTAAACCCATTAAACCCATCAAACCCATAAAAACCCATTAACCCCATTAAACCCATAAAAACCCATTAACCCCATTAACCCCATCCCGCCCTTTAAAAATAAACCCTTCAGCACCATGAAATTCAAATACACCTTTCTCGTCCTTACATTATGCACAGGCATTCTCCATGCACAAGACAACATCCAGGCTGGCGACGAAGCGATGAAAGTCGGCCTGTACAAGACTGCCGTCGAATACTACAAAACCGAGTATCGCAAAAACCACGATGCAAACATTGCCTACAAAATCGCCGAAGCATACAGGCTGTCAAACGATTACCGTATGGCCATCGACTACTACCTTGTTGTCGCCAACGACGCCGTCGCAGCCATCCACCCTCACACCGAGTACTTTTTAGCCTCAATGTATCGCAACAACGGACAGGCCGATTCCGCGCTCTATTATTACAACCGGTATCTCCGTGCCGCCTTCAACGAAGAGCTCGAGCATCGGGCTCGACAGGAGGCCCGCGCATGCCAGTGGGTGCTCGACTCCATACCCGACCCCGTCAACTACGCCACATTCCACGAGGGCAAGAACATCAATACCGAATACAGCGAGTCCGGTGCCGTACTGGTCGGCGACTCGATGCTCGTGTTTT
>Ga0310694_10005934_pt1 | contig 11609 bp, 10 predicted proteins | sample 174DNAGHGhighgp2_FD_203884 | JGI IMG/M metagenome (GOLD analysis project Ga0310694, IMG submission 203884) | Sheep rumen microbial communities from Palmerston North, Manawatu-Wanganui, New Zealand - 1742 DNA GHGhigh gp2 (v2) (version 2) | ecosystem: Host-associated > Mammals > Digestive system... | reverse complement strand
TGGCCTTCGTCATCTACCTTGCCATGCGCGGTATCCTCCAAACCCTGATGATGCGTTCTCGTTTTACCAGTCGGCCAGATTAGCCTGCGCCTCTATGCGCGTCTCAGTCTTGTCGTCCAAGGCGGGGAAAAAGTCCATCCGCGTCAGACGTTCTATCTCGTCCACGGTACGCACGGCATCCTTCATGGCCTGCTTCTTACCCTCGTTGCGATAGACGAATCCGATGGCCTTCGGACTGCCCTTCCTGCAGAGCACCACCTTGAAGAATGCCTCGGGCACCCACACCTTGTTGCGCCCGATGGTCTTTTGGTCGCCTGTCGTGTTGAACAACGGCCCGCAGACAATGTCCACGGCACCGTATTTCCTTGCCCACTCGCGACAGAGCATTTCCAGGTCGTTCCATTCATATTTGTTCAGCCCGTGGTTCTGCGGACAGATGTTCGTAAACAGAAACGACTGCGCCATAGCTTCCTTGTCCCACTTGTTGTCGCCCGCCGGACACATGTGCCCACGGTCGTAGCGTGAGTTATAGTAGTCGTTGTCCGTGGCACGACTGCCCAGGGCAATGTCCACGTCCTCCATGAACTTCTCCTCATGGCGCTGCTGCTTGCCACGCGTGTGGGCCGCTGTCAGGTGCCACGCCACCCAGTTCGGCGTCTTCGTCGTCGCGTTATACGACGTCGTGTAGCCCTTGCGATGCAACACCTGCTCAGGACGGTCTTTCAGCGGAGCCGGAATCTCGTACTGCTCCACGGCCTTTTGGCCCTTGAACGCCAGCACCCCCACCGCCACCGCTCCTATACATACAATGCTATATAGCTTCATCTTCATATTCTATTTTGCCTGCGCAAAAGTACGAAAAAAATCCGAGCCCACCAAACGATGGACTCGATTTTTTATTTGCACTCAATATTCAATATTTCAATATAGCGTTACTCGTTATTCCCCAAGAATGCGATCCGCTTCAGCGGCAACATATTCTTGTCGTCGTCGGTCATCTTGTCGTAGTACTCCTGCCACATCTCAATAAACTCATCACCATCAATCAGACGGATGAACTTATCGCCACTCGATGCAGCATGTTTGGCATCGGTAGAATATGTACCTGATGTAACAAACAGGGCAATGTCACCTGCTTTTAATATACCAAGTAGAGCTCGTACATCAGCGGCCCCAGTTGCTGTATCCGGCTTGTGCTTTACCTGCACTTTGATTCGTGGAGTCTTAGCGCCCAAAGGGTCTGTATAAGCCACAATGTCTATGCCACCATCCTTGCCGCGAGGAGCTACCGACTGAATATAGTAACCCATAGCCTTGAGTAGTGATGCGACAAGGTCTTGGAATTCATAAGGATTCTTACTCTTCAGATATTCACGGATACCGTTGGCAGCTCTCTCCTCCAAAGTCTCCAGTTCAATCATGGTTTCTTTTGCTGGGTCGTTTTCTTCTTCAGGTTGAGCCACAGGTTTTTCATCCGTTGTCTGCTCCTTGCCGCGATACCATGCTTTATAACGTTTCCACGCCTCATCGCGCAATTTCTCTGCTCCAAACTTTAGTGCTTCCTCACCTTCAGGGGTTATCGTCCAATTACCCTTTTTCTTTATAAGGAACCCTGCACGCACGTAGTCAACAGATGTAAAATGCATATTGCTCTGCCAACGGATGTTGCCTGTATTCTCCAATGTCTCTTTCTCCCAAGCCGAGAGTTCTACTGTCTTTTCAATTTCTTGCATCAGTATGCGTATAGGCATTGTACCTCCGTTCTTCGAGAGAATCGTCAATGCTGCAAACATCGTCTTAGCCGACGTTACATAGGATTTTGATTTCGCTTTCATATCGTTATTTATTTATCAATTTTTGATAGAGTTTGAATAGTTCTGCCACACACTGACTCTCTGTAAATGAAGACTTCACAGGGAAACCATAAGCCTCCATTACGGCACGGTCATTCTGCTGATGGGCTTTACGGAGTTCGGGGGGCATTGCGACTTCGTCGTAGAGGTCTGCTAGCGAGGAGTTGGGATATTTCGCTCGGGCATCGAGAATGGCTTGTGCCATCTGCTCTATTCTTTTTTTCTGCTCATCTGTAGAATCAGGCCATGGGAAGTTGTTGTAAACAATCGTATTTGAATAACTATAGTCACTTTTTAATCTTCCACAAACAGCTCTCATCCAAGCCATATGAACATTGCTGGTTAGTATCCCAAAATGATATAGTGAAGCATTCTGAAGACAAAATAGTTTGTCTCCAGGTATGATTTCCTTAGAAAGATAGTCTATTGGAATATATTTTCGATTCTCGGAAGAGACTTTGGGCAATGCGATATAATTGCTTTTGCATTCAAAGGGGGCTCCAAACAACGTTGGTGTTTCTGCAGCTCTCAAAGTACTCGTACGATTACTGGATAGTCGGAATGCTTTTACCCGCTCTACTCGTTGGACAACCAAGGGGCATCGACGAAGTAGAGATGGATCTGCATCTTGCAACCACAAGCAATATCGTGGACGACGGTCTATGAAATCTTTGCCCATCATGAACGGCCTTATGAATGGAGCGGATTGAGGCTCATTTCTTAATAATTCATCTTTTTCTTCTTCTAACAGAGTAAGATTACCGTCATCAATCGGCTGACCACCCAACGCTATTGAAGGCACATTACAAAGAGGTTTCATACATTTCTCAATAAATACATTAGGCGCATTGAGCAAATAACCGTTAATATTCTCAGCGTTAATCTTTTGTTGCTCATTAAAGTAGATTATCTTTTGTGCGGAGGATTCTGCTTTTGAAAAGCCTACTATAACACAATGCACATGGGCTTTCTGTGATGCTTCGCTATCCCATCTGAAAGTCCGCCATGCAAAATCAATGTGTACCCCTTGTTCCATTAGAGGTTTCCATAAGTTTGCAACTGCGCCACCTTGTGTAATGGAATTTGTGGAAACAAGAGCAGTACGTATTTTTGTACCTGTCATCAAGTCAGTAGCTTTTTTGTACCAGCAAGCCACATAATCAAGGTCGCCAACTCCTGGCCATTTATTTCCAAATATATTTAGGACATCGTCTTTTTGTTCTTTACTCATCCAACGTGCCCCCACAAACGGTGGATTACCCATGATGTAATTCAGCTTCTCTTTGGGCACTACGCTTTCCCAATCTATGTGCAACGCATTGCCTTCATGGATATTGGAATAACTCTTCAATGGTAGGAAATCAATGTCGTGTTTCACGATACGCTCTGTCTCTGTCAGCATCTGTGCCTCACTAATCCAAAGGGCAGTGGTAGCTACAGTAACTGCAAAGTCGTTAATCTCTATGCCATAGAACTGCTGGATGCTTACCTTGATGGGGCTCACCTCTTCGAAACCAATGAAAGTCTGGTTGTGATAGCGGGCACGGATGACGTCGTTCTCTAAACGTCGCATAGAAAGGTAGGTCTCTGTAAGGAAGTTTCCACTGCCACAAGCAGGATCGAGGAATGTCAATGAAGACAGCTTGTTTTGAAAAACATCGAGGCGTCGGACGCGTTGCTTCTCCACCTTCTCTTCCAATATCGTGTCAAACTCCTGGCGCAGGTCGTTCAGGAACAGCGGGTCTATGACCTTATGAATGTTCTCTATGGACGTATAGTGCATGCCTCCGCTGCGTCGGGTCTCGGGATTCAGCGTGCTCTCGAATACAGCACCGAAAATGGTGGGCGATATCTTGCTCCAGTCGAAATCCAATGAGGCATGTTGGAGAAGTATCTGCTTCAGCCCTTCCGTAAACTGCGGTATCTCTATCTCTTCTTCGAACAGTCCACCGTTGGTATAGGGGAATGCTGCCAGTTCGGCTTGCAGATATTTGCTGCGTTTCTCCTGCGGAGTGTTCAGTACCTCAAACAGGTCACGCAGTGCACGTCGCAGGTCTTTAGCTTCATAAATGACAAGGAAGTCGTGGAACTGGTCTCTCGTAAAGATACCTGCATCCTCGGCATACAGACAGAACACGAGGCGGACACAGAGAATGTTCAGCCATCGCAGGGCTTCGGGCGAATTGTCATTATACTGTTTGAGTAATGTCTCGTATATTTTGCCAACAATGTCGCCAGCTTGCATAGATACTTCCATCTCCTTCGAGATATGCTCGCTTTGGGCATCGACAAGAAACTTCAAACGGTAGTATTCTGTCGCCAGATCCTTCAGTAGAATCTCTTCGGGTTCGCTATTGGGTTGGTCCATATCATAAACCAGAAAAGACTTGAAGTTGCACGTTACCACCCATTTCGGATGTTCCGACTGACGCATATTCACGATGTAGAGCTTTGCCTGAAGGAACGGTGTGATATATCCATCACCACGCTTCACAGGTTTGCGCAGGTCGATGTTGATGGACTTCTGTTCTATCAGTACCTTTGTAGATGGAATGTGAACGTCTATGAAGTTAGTACTATCCACCATCGAGGCTACTTGTTCCTCATAGCGTAGGAAGCCGGGCAGGTTCTCCACGCCATATACATTGGTAAGTAAGTCAGCCCAGAATAGTTGACTCTCGCCTCGCTCATAGCCCTTGCCTTCCCACCGTGTTGCGAATTCTGCTGCTGCAGTAGCTATTTGTTTCTCAGTTTTCATAGAACTGTTATTCGGTTTTTAGTGCACTTACTGACTTATCGGGCTTTGTAAACGGACAAAACCAACGAGACCTCAGAACATAGAAAAGGCGTGAACCGCCTTATCTACATCATGAGGCCCTAGGATTGCCCATTCATACCAGATAAGTCACGTCCACACCCTAAGGTGCAGAACTAGTGACTATTGACGGTATGAATAATCATAGAAATTTCCTAGGTTTCATGATGTACCGAATAATCAGCTAATGCTGTTATTATTTAACCCTCAATGTCATACCGGCACTCTGCGCTCAGAGATTGATGCTTTTCAGCATGCGCCGTTTACGACGATTAGCCGATACTTGTGTGCAAAGATAGTGAATATTTTGCACAAAACGAAGAAATATACGAAAATTTTTTGGAAATCTCAGAAAAAGTTCCTATCTTTGCAGCACGAAAGGAAGATGATTCCTCCCGCTGAAATGAAAGAGTAGCACCGTAATCGGGTTAGCAAATCAGTTCAGCGGTTTTTTTATTTCCGGAGGTTTTGGATTTCTGCGTCAAACATATTCTGGTCAATAATGGCGTATGGCTTAAAAAGGCCTGTGTTCTTGATTTTACGAACACAAAGATATGCTTTAGCCCCCAGCTCTCTGCTAAAATAGGCGAAATAGGCCGTTTCAGGATGTTTGCCGGGAATGACCTCGCGCCAGCCCTCATATTGGGCCTTCTCCAAGAAACCACGAATATCCTGCGCCAACTTGTTCTTAAAAGCGTTGAATCGATTATCTTGTGTATTTTTGCTGACGATGGTCTTTAAATCTGACTTTGTAACCTCCACATCCATTGTGATACCATTGGTAATAGAATAAGCGAGCAAAATACCAAATATATTTGGGTATTTTCGAGCGTGAGTATCTTCTCGCAAGCGAAAAGATACGAAAAAGTTGGGAAAGTAATTCCATTTTTGTCGAAAAACTGATAATAAATGGAGAAATAAGCTAGAAATGGTGTAATAATCCAAAGAAAAGTTGTAACTTTGTGGGCAAAAGAATAGATATTGTGTACTTTTGCAAATTATGGAAAAGGACAGCTATAAGAAACGGCAAGCCTTTGCCGGCAATAAGAAACCTTCGATGAAGCGGCGGTTTGTCGGTCATGACTACACCAGGCGCGGCATCTATATGGTGACCATGACTGTCGAAGGTCGCAGACCGCTGTTCGGGCGCATCTATGGCACCAGTGACGATCCCCGCATAGAATTGTCGGCTCTGGGCAGTGCTGTCCGGGATGAGTGGTGGAATATTCCGAGCCACCATCCCGAGGTCAAGGTCTATGAGCTTCAGCTGATGCCCGACCACCTGCACGGCATCCTTTTCATCAGTGAACCGCTCAGCTGCGGGCTAAGTGGCATCATAAGGGGTTTTAAGACGGGCTGCGGGCGCGCCTATCGCCGGTTGGTCGCTCCACTGCCTGTTGCGACTGAGTCGCTACAAACCCTGAAGGGGAGCCACCCTGAGCACGGTCTGCTTTTTGAGCCGGGCTTCAACGACTTGGTGCTGCGGACCGATGACGAATACCAGCGATGGAAGCACTATCTGCGTGACAACCCTCGCCGCCTGTTGATGAAACGCGAACGTCCCGACCTGTTGCAGCCATTTTTCAATCTCAAGTTAGGCTCTTACACTTACAACGGTATAGGCAACCGCGCCCTGCTCACCGCTCCTCAACGCATGGCGGTTCGCGTGTCGCGTCGCCTAACAGGTCAGCAACTGGAAGTTGAAATAGCCCGTTATCTTGATGCCGCCCGCAATGGTACGGTACTCATCTCGCCAGCCATTTCTCCCGGCGAGAAGATGGTCATGCGCCTGGCATTCGACCTTCATCTCCCCACTATTGTCGTGCTACGCAACGGCTTCACCCCCTTGTCGAAGCCCAAAGGCGAACAGTTTGATGCATGTGGCCAAGGCCGCCTGCTGATGCTCTCTACTTGGGAGCACAGTAATGAGCAGGTAAAGCTGTCTGCCACCGACTGTCAGCAAATGAACCTCATGGCGCTGGAGCTGAGCCAACTGACAGCCTTTTCCTCTAAGTGAACCGAGTCCTGACATTTCCAAAGTTATTCATTTTGGAAAACTTTTCCTTTTTGTAATCATGAAAAGTTGTCCAAAACGGGAGAAATCATGCAAAGAAAAGGGAAACACGGTGTATTACACTTGATTTAAATCAAGTTCGCTCCGACGTTAGGATAAATATATGTCCAAAATCTTGCACAACAAGTACGAATTGAGTAATTTTGTGGATGAAAATTGTTGTTTAATTAAAAATTCAGGAAAATGCTATATTCAACAATTGTACAAAGAGACCAAACGGGTTTTAATCAGATATATGATGCAGCCCGTGAATTTGAAGAGCTGAATGCTCTGGAGGCTATTATTGCTTGTAAGTTTGACAAGAAAAAAGTTGAGCAAACACTAAACCTTGTCCGCATGTATCAGTTACGACTAAACAACGAGTCAATGGAACTAGTTGCCTTTTCGGAGAATTTTATCGAGGAATATGCCACAGATCATAATGAGTGTTTCCGATTGACGGAAAAACTCGTCCGACGTATTGGAACAACCATTACCGGCAGCATGAAGATATTCCGTAAATTCTGTCCCGTAGTGCGCCGCAAGTTGGACGGTGCTGGCAATATTGTTCCGACGCTTGACTATTCCAGGCTTACATTCCGCCAGTTTCAAGGTCAATTGTTCGGAATTGAGGTTTACATTGATTTAGTTCAGACGCTGCTTCATGAGCTGGCAGCATTCTTCTATCAACTGGTTTTGGTACTGAAAGTCTGCAAGGACATGATTCGTCAAGAAGAGGAAGTTTTGGGCGACTATGAGCGCCTCAAGAAGATTTTCGAAAAGAGTTGTGATGAAGTGCTCCATTGCGTGAATGATGTTTTCGATACCTTTGGAGAGGTCAAGTTGATTTCTGAGGAAGAATTAGCTGAACGTCGTAAGAATGCCCGTCCCATGAAGGAATGGCTGCAGAAGGACTATCATGCTCATGACAAGAACTGGTTGAAGCGTGAAGCCTACATTTACAGGCTGGCGTCTGGTCGCCAATATGGGCTCGACGAAAAGGCTTCAGTACTTTGGGCTCACAACCCTGAATGGGGCAGGAAAGTCTGTGATTTGATTCCCCAACTTGATACGTTACATATTCCCTATAAGCACAGCAAGAAAGCGGATGCTGCTGGCAAAATAGGAACGTATGATGCACGTGAAATGGTATATTTCGTTAAGTGGAGTGCTGTCAGCTATATGAGCATCGATGGTAAAACTGTCATTAACGAGACAAATGAAAGGCAGTTTTATGAGAATTACTTGAAGGTACATTACAAGGGTGATTATCTGTTACCCTCATGGCAAGCGGTTTGTCGCGAGAGAAAGTTTTGCTACGGCAGAAAGATTTCCATGCAGGAGATGGCAAACAATTTTGCCGCATATTTATCGAAAGCAGAAGCAGCATAATCAGTTTATATCCCAAATATCTTTTGACAGGTTTCCTCGGAAATCTGTCTTTTTTTTTACAGCAATCACGGCATTTTTATCATTTTTTTAACGAACTTTTTACAGAACGGACTACTTCTGTAAAAAAAGAATTAAGAATCAGCAAAAGTGTCAGCAATTATTGTAAAAACTGTTTTATAAGATGGCGTAAACATCTGTTTATCAATACTTTAACTATAAACTGATATTTTTAAAATATGCATTACAAACTGCTTACTATTCCACTAATTCTTCGTAATTTTGCACTCCGAGAGCAGTCCTTCTCGGAGTTTATTATACTCGTTGTCGTAGTACGAGGAATTGACATTGAGGGGGCACTTTCAAAAAATTATATGTACATATATAAGGGACTAAAACCTTGGCACGGGTTCCCGCCAGTCGCGGTAAACGAGCGTTCGCCTGATGGCTGGTAAGTGCTATGAACGCTCAACTTAATACTTACAGTTATGACTGAAGATATTAAGAAAGAGACTGAGAACGTTCAGCAGACCAATGGTCAGACTGGACTAGTAAACAACCAAGCCCAGATGGTGAATGACATCGTGGGCGAGGCTGTCAACCAACCGACTGCCGAAGAGCAGGAACGTGAGCGCTTAAGAAAGATTCTTGGCGAGACACGTATCCGTACCGATACGGTGGTGCCGGATTTAGAGTATGCGTTGGAGGTGGATGGCACGGGCTTTTTTGCCCGCCGCGACATCCATGCTGTCAAGGCAAAGGCAAAAGCAGGCAAGACTACCACACTGAAGGTGTTCATCGCAGCACTGTTACAGGGCGAGATGTTCCGTGTGAAGTCACTATTGCAGAAACCACGCATCGTCTTCTTCGACACTGAGCAGAACAGAAAGGATACGAAGTCTATCCTTGACGATGTAGCCGCCATGACAGGACTTAGTCCGGAGGTCATCGACTCTCAAGTGGTGCTTCATTCGCTGCGCCGTGTCGATCGAGAAGACTTGCTGCCGTTGCTGTGTCAAGCCTTGGCTGACGAGAATCCCGACGTGGTGTTCATCGACGGCATTGTGGAATTCGTGGGCAGTTTTAACGACGAATCTGAGTCCAAGCAGATTATTAAGGACCTGTTGGTACTCAGTGAGGAGTATAACTGTGCCATTATCTGCGTGCTTCACACGAACAAGGCCGACGAGGACCATAACATGCGTGGTCACCTCGGTACGATGCTGGCCCAAAAGGCAGCCACGGTATTGGAGTGTAAGAAGGAGCGCGGCAGCAGTGTCATTACTGTCTCGTGTTCGGAGTCACGCCATGAAGAGCCAACCGAGTGGAGCATTATGTTCGACGAGAACGGCCGTATTGTCGATGCTACCGAACAGCGCAAACTTCAACTCGAGCAGCGTAAGGCGGAACAGCAGCAGAGACGTCAGGAAGCCCTAGAGAAGGAAAAACAGGAGCGCCTCCAAAAGTGCTTGACGATCCTGCGCGACAAGGGTGGAGCAGTTAGTCGTAAGCAGCTGACAGAAATCCTTGTAAAGGTTTTCGAACGTAAGCGTCCTACTGTGGCTTCGTACATCTCAGAATGGTTGAAAGACGAATCAATCTTTGAGGACAGCAATGGTTTGATTCAAGCCTCCAAAGAATTTGCACTCCCCTTCTGACCCGCGGAAAGATTTTTGTTTGTTGTCGGAGCCACCTATATATATAGTGGCTCCAACAACGAACGAGAATCCGCCAACATTATTTATTTAAACTACAAAAAGACTCTGATTATGAATACAGATTATCGTTATCAATTAGAAAACCGAAAGGTAACCGGTAAACGCCAGCAGAAGTTCACCTGCCCACACTGCGGCAAGAAGAAATGTTTCGTACGCTATGTGGATACTCACAACGGCAACCAATATGTGGCTGATGAGGTGGGTAAGTGTGACCACCAGCATTCCTGCGGCTATCATTACAAGCCCAGCGACTACTATCGCAACAATCAGTGGGTCACAAAACCTGCATCCAACGACCATTGTGCTCCAATCCCCCCGTCGCCTTTCCGTCCACTGTCTATGGACTACGTCACGCGCAGCCACTCACCTCAGAGCACCTTCTGGCAATGGCTGTCCAACGACGTAGCACAGCGACTTTCCATCCCTCCTGAGCGACTCCGTCAGGTCTTCGACGACTACCAACTTGGAGCCACCCACCAGTCCGACGTCATCTTCTGGCAGATAGACCACCTCGAGCAGGTCCACGGTGGTCACATCATGCAGTATCATGCCGACGGCCACCGCGGCGGCTATCAGAGCTGGACGCACGTCAAGCTGATCCGCGACGGAGTGTTGCCACAAGACTGGCAGCTCTACCAGTGTCTCTTCGGACAACACCTGCTGACCCGTCGCCCCGACGACCACGTGTGCATCGTGGAGAGCGAGAAGACCGCCCTCATCATGGCCGCCTGCCGACCGGAATACCTCTGGATGGCTACGGCCGGTAGTGGCGGACTCTCCGTCGAGCGTCTGCATTGTCTGCAAGGCCGTCGCGTCATCCTCTTCCCCGACAGCGGCTGCTACGACAAGTGGAGCCGCCACATGCAGGCAACCACCGCCATCCACTACACCATCTCGCCGCGTCTCGAAAGCTACGCTCCCAACACCGACCTGGCCGACCTCATCCTCGGTGAGGCTAAGCCTCCATGACGGAATTTTTCCTGCGTCGCGTCGCGGAAAAAACTCCATCGCGACGCAGTTTTTTCTCCGTCGCGACGCAGGAAAAGCACACAAAGTGGGCAGACCATTTTGTGTCTTGTCTTTTGCATAATTTAATAAAAATAATTGCGAAAATATTTGCATAATTCGGAAATTTTTCGTACCTTTGTAGGTGGAATTAGGAAGGGTTTAAGATGACTGTAGCGACAGGCATTTCCGACCGAAACCGACTGAGTTAATCAACCATAATATTAATCTTTAAAAAGTTTTTACATCATGGCTTTGAAAGTAAAAGCAAGAGAGAAGTTGCTGAAGTTCAGCAAGGACTCTGAAGGTGTTTGGAAGTGGGTCATGCAGCCCGAGCTGTATTCGGCACTGACCCAGAGTAAGGTCATCAAGGAGGCTGCCCTGCGTTCGGGGGTCTCGGAGGGCGTCATGCAGGCGTGTTGGGACGCTGCCGGCGAGGTCATCAAGGCCTGGCTGCCGGAAGGTCACTCCATCCCTCTGCCCGGTCTGGGCAGCTGCCGCTTCGGTCTGTCGGCATCCAGCGTTGACGACGTGAACAAGGTGAAGACGAGCCTGATCAAGACGCGCCGCATCATCTTCACGCCCGCCGTCGAGCTGAAGGATGAGCTGAAGACCACGGCTGTGGTCATCACCTGCTACGACCGCGATGGCAAGGAGGTGAAGCGAGTGACCAGCACCGACGACGCCGAAATTGACGACGGTACGGGCGAGAACACCAATTCCGGATCTACGGATTCAGGAAACGGTAGTTCCAACAGCGGTTCTCAGAACAGCGG
>Ga0310694_10005932_pt1 | contig 11611 bp, 9 predicted proteins | sample 174DNAGHGhighgp2_FD_203884 | JGI IMG/M metagenome (GOLD analysis project Ga0310694, IMG submission 203884) | Sheep rumen microbial communities from Palmerston North, Manawatu-Wanganui, New Zealand - 1742 DNA GHGhigh gp2 (v2) (version 2) | ecosystem: Host-associated > Mammals > Digestive system >... | reverse complement strand
TGTCCGGCATTGCCGGGTTGGGGCGTGCCGCTCACGAGCGTCGTGTTGGTCCACAAGCCTGAGCCATTGGGAGACATCTCGTTGGGGATGTCACGCACCATCTGGCCGGGATAGGTCATCGTGCCGTCTTGAGACAGCAGCATGTAGGTCGAGGGAGCACCATAGCCATAGAGGTTGGCTACCCACACGGTGTCACCGCTCTGACGAATGTACACGTCAACACTGCAATCAGCATCGTCAAACTCATTGACAAATTCGTGCTTTCCGTTGGGCACCATCAGCCAGGTATCGCGATAGACGGGAGACATTGTCACCGTCTCGTCGGTGAAAGTGCGACTCGAACCATTCTTGTCGGTGATAGTTGTCGTGATGGTCGTCTCGATATAATAGGCAAAGCCACCGGCAATGTGAATTGAGCCATCGGCAAGAATTTCGCCAGTGACATTAGCCAAATCGCCCTCGTTGACGATCCAATCCTCGTTCACGACATAGAACGTGCGCACGCTATCGATGCGCGTGGTCATGCCAGCCGACTCGGTGGTAACACTGCTCGTCACCGTGGCAATGGGGTCGTCTCCAGCCTCGAGCGTGACAGTGCTGGCGGCATAGTTCACCTTCAGTGACTGTGACAACCTGTAGGGGGTGATACCCTCGGCAAGCGTCAGTTCACCGGCAGCACCGGCAGCAACATTTACTGTCCAGCCACCACAATAGAACGGGTCGCCCTGGGTGAGGGTGAAATTGCCTGGTGAGTTCTCATTCCAGTCGTAGGCCTGTTGCAGGCAGATGCGTGAACCGGTCACGTCACTTGCCGCAATGCGGGGAGCAGTCTGCGCGCCAAGTGTTGCGGCAAGTCCCACATACAAGCACATCAGTGCTATCATCTTCTTCATCTTGATACTTATTATTATAGATTAATGTAATTTGTCTTTCAATAACACACTGTCATACAACAACATAACACCCACCACCACAGATCACTTCTGTGTTTGACAGGCACTTGTCATTCTTGACGATGACAAAAGTAGTCAAAATTTGTGAAAGCCGAACGTTATAAAAAAGAATTTATTCTTTTTTAAGGCTGAGACACATCCATAACCGTGATAACGCACGTGAAATTATAAGAAAATTAATTTAAATTTAATTTGTTTAATTTCCCGCCCTCAGGGCGGTCATAGTTCCAGCAACGATATTATGACACACCTCTATTTTGCTAAAGCTCATAAATTTATGACATTCTAAACTGTTATATCCTTGACACACCAATTGATCAAAAAACGGGCGCTCCCGATGGGGAGCGCCCGTAATTGTCATTTAAACAAATCTCTGCGAGATGATGATTACCAAGCCTTGGTCAGCAGGTAGTCGATCAGAGCAGAAACGTCAGCGATCGAAATTGAACCGTCCTTGTTGCAGTCAGCATTGTCAGCGTTGAATTTACCGGGAACATCGTCAAATTCCTGAACCAACAGAGCATCGATCAGAGCGCTCACGTCAGCGATAGTTACCTCACCGCTATCGTTCACGTCACCACGCAGGCCTGCAGGAGCGGGGATAACGAACTTGTCACCGTTGGTGTAACGCAGAACGTTGTTCTGGTAACCATACAGGAAGTGGTAACCGTTGCTAGGCATGGTGTAGGGCCAGGTGATCTGGTCGGGAGTAGCATCGGCCTCAAAGCCCCAAGTGTAGTCAATGATGTAGCCCTCATCATCCAGCTCGTAGCTGCCAATGGGGTAGAACATGCCAAGACCACCATCGATCAAGTCGTCGGCAACATCCCAGATGGGGTTAGACAGATAAGTGACTGAATCCTCAGGATTGAACTCAGCGCAGTTATAAACAGCCTTAGCCTCGGGAGTCAGCACCATGCATGAGCTGGGAACACCATAGTCCCACATGTTGCCCACGAACAGGCTGTCGTTGCTCTGATACATGAACACGGGATTGCTGCTGGCTGCACCAGTCTGCTCCATGTTGTAGGTCAGCTCACCATTAGCAGCCAGAATCTCGGTACCAACATACATGTTAGCTTTTTCAATCACCTGAGTATTTGAAAGATTATTGTTCACATAAGTCCTTAATTCAAGGTAGCTATAGTAAACGTAGTTGTCATCAAAGATGATTGAGCCGTCCTCATAGAGCGTACCCTTGCAATCGGTCTGCTCATTGTTATCCCAATAGGCCTGAGAAACGAGAAGCTCATAATAAACAGAGTCAGTGCGGTTACGGGCGGTACCGATAACTGAGTCATCCTCAAGCTTCATACCCCAAGACAAAGATACTTCACCAGTGCTATAGTCTACATCCACGGGCAAATAGTATGTGTAATTAAAGATAGCGGGATAGTATAAACCGGCTAAATACAGGCCATTACTTGCATCGGGATACCAAGTAGCGGCTCCGCCATTATAGAAAGGATCGCTTTTTACAGGCTCGTCACCAGTAATGTCATAAATATATTGGAACATAACAGCGGGAGTGCTGATGATATCTTCATTAGACAGGCGACGGGGAGCACGCTGGTTCACCAGGTTCTCGGGGTTAACGCGCTTGCTCTGGAGAGCCTGCTTGGCACCAGCCATGAAGCTCTGAGTAGCGGCACTGGTGTAGTGCTGAGTCATCGTGTTGCTCTTCATCAGCATCTGGCCCTTGTTGACCTGAGCGAGTTCAGCTTTGTTCACATGAGGTGCAGCCATGGCAGTCAGGCCGGCGCACACAAAAAGTAATGCTAAAAATTTTTTCATAAATTAAATAAAATGATTTAAGAGTTAATAAAAAATATGAAATTAAAAATCTGTTTCTTAACTGGTTTACTGGTATCTATTGAATTCTGTGGCCACTGTGTGACTCATTATCAAAGATGTGCAAATTTACAACCCATTTTTAAATTACACAACTTTTTTCATCAAAAAAACAGGAAATGCCGACAAATTGCCACTAACAAATGTTAAAACGATGGCAATTAAGGCATGGAATTAATCCGGGAGGCAAAGGCGGCATTGCTCCACACGACCAATGCCCCCGAGACGGTGTCGGCACTGATGGTCATCACGCCCAAGTCCTTGCGCGGCTGCATCACATTCTTGACCTGTTCTTCGCCCATCACCATGCAAGCGGTGGCCCATGCGTCGGCCGTCATGCAGTCACCGGCAATGACGGTAACGCTCAGCAGCGTGCCGGCGCGGCTGTCACCGGTGCGAGGATCGATGATGTGTGACAGTTTGTTGCCTTGTTCCATGCGCCACTTGCGATAGTTGCCGCTGGTGGCAACACTGCTGCTGTCGAGCGTGAGCACCACCGCACTCTCGTGAGTGACGGTGTCCTGCTCCTGGGCGGGCAGGTCAACCGACACCTGCCACGGATTGCCGCGGCTGTTCACGCCACTGGCAGCCACCTCGCCCCCGATCTCGACGAGCCAGTTGCGGGCCCCGTTGCGCTGCAACATGCGCCCGATCTCGTCACAGGCAAAACCCTTGGCAATCGAGGAGAAATCGAGCATCACGCGCGGATCCTCCTTGACGATGGAGCCATTGTTATCGATTGTAATCTTATCCATCCCCACAAACTGCAGGATACTGTCGAGCTGGGCTCGTGTGGGGAGGTCGCCGCTCTTGTAACCAAAGCCCCAAGCGTTGACCAGTGGCATCACCGTGGGGTCGAAGGTGCCGTTGCTCTCGCGATTGATGTCGCGGGAGGCTTGCAGCAAAATGCGCAGGTAGCAGTCAACATGCAAGTCTTTATTTTGATTTACAGCAGTGATGAGCGACGTCTTGTTATAGGGTGAGACACTCTTGTCTATTTCGTTCAGAATGCGCTGGATGCTGTCGCTCAGGTCGCACGAAGCCTCATAGGTGATGTGATAGTCGGTGGTCCAAACCACGCCCTGATGGGTGAAATAGCGTTTGCGGTCACGACTGACAAACATCGCGACAAGTGCCACCAGCAATGCTAACAATATGGCGATATAGCGCTTCATTTTAGCATTATTGGTGATTTACAGGTATTTTAGCTGGAGATTATTTCAGGAACCAGGTAAGGTTCATGTACCAGGTGCGGTTCTTGGCAACATTATCGTCAAGCAGTTTGGTGTGAAGCGTCTGGCCCACCGAGAAGCAGTAACCAGCACGCAGCTGCCAACGCTCAAACAATTCGATGCCTGCACCCATGTCGAGATAGACGTTGACGGGAGGATAGGTGTTCAATTCCTTGTGGTTAGCTCCCACCAGGAAGGAGAACTGCGGTCCCACATAAAGCATCGGCATCAGCGTAGTCTCAAATCCGCCCAGGCGGTGATACTTGAACTTGAGGTGCAGCGGCACGTCAAGGTAGTGCATCGACACCATCTCGTTGCCGGCACCAACGGCCGCCCACATGGTGCGCTCGCCGTAGTTGACTTTTCCCTGCTTGAGGGTATATAGTGCTGCGCCCTCGACACCGAAGCCCACGCCGCTAAAGTTCATTTCACCGGTCACACCCACCTGAGGGCCCCATGCTCGCTCGCTGTGGACAATATCCTGCTGCTTGAAATGCAGCTCGTTGAAGTTGGCACCAGCGGTGACGCCCCAACGAGAAGTGGTCTGTGACACTGCGGCAGTGGTGAAGAGCAGGGCCGCCATCAGTAATAATGTGATTCTTTTCATTTCTTTGTATTTGGTTGGTTGTTTTTTCGAGTGTTTATAGGTCGATAAGGGATATTAGAAAGCGCTAGAAGAGCCAAGCGGCATTGATGGTCCAGTGAGAGTCCTTACCGTGAACGACCTCGCCATTGTATTCGCGGTCGATGTACTTCATCGCACGCGAAAGGCCCAGCCCGTAGCTGGCCGACAGCCTCAGGTGGTTGAACAGGTCAAACCCCAGGCCGGCGTCCCATGAGACACATGTTTTGGAACTCTTGTAATAGTCCGAGCCGTTTTCGTCAAACAGGACCGAGAAGCAGGGACCGGTGAAGGCATAGGGAGCAAAGGCTCTCTCAACACGCGGCAACGACAGTCTATAACGCGCATAGACCGGAATGTCGATATAGTGGCGCATAAAGACGCGGGTATCGTCGGTGAGGCGATTATTACGGTGGGTGTACATCGCCGAGGCCTCGATACCCAGCCCGACAACGGGAATATTCAGGTCTACCAGCAAGCCTGCCGTGTAGCCCACCCGGTTATCACTATTGACGACATCGCGGTCGAAGCGCAGCTCGCCCAGGGTGATGCCGCCACGAATGCCCAAACGCACCTGCCCCGAAACCGAGAGTGTCGCGGCCAGCATCAAGATGGCAATCAATATTTTCTTGCTCATGATCATGTCAATAAGAATAAAGTGCCCCAAAGTTACGCAGGATTTTTGAATTGGCGGCAGGATTAAGTTTTTTTTTGACAGCACCCCACCCTGCTGCAGGCAGGCGAATCGTCAGTGTCAATGTAGTGACATGGTACCTATAAATGCGACATAATAGAATAACGGTCAAGCACTTAGTGCTCAACCGTCATTCTATTGTGGGCAGTGAGGGATTCGAACCCCCGACCCTCTGCTTGTAAGGCAGATGCTCTGAACCAACTGCGCTAACTGCCCAAGTTGCCGTCAAAAGCGTTGCAAAGGTACTGCTATTTTTTGAACTACCAAACAAAAATCGGTTTTTTTTCAAAAAAAAGTCGATTTTTTGCGAAAAACCCCATTTTTTTGGAGAAAAAAGGGTAATTTAGCGGCTAATGTCACCCTCACGGCAGGAAAAGTTCATACACTGCCGCCCGGGTGTCCAAGAGAAAAAAGTAACGACAAATATTAAAGAGCAACATGAAGACGACATTTATTTTTCTGGCCAACGGTTTTGAGGAAGTTGAAGCCTTGACATGTATTGACGTAATGCGTCGTGCGGGCATGCCCGTGACGACCGTGTCGATTAGCCCGGAACTTGGTGTAACCGGTGCTCACGGTGTCACAGTAATGGCCGATAGCCTGTTTGAGGACAACGACTACACCGATGCCGAGTGGCTGGTACTGCCCGGCGGAATCCCCGGGGCCCCAAACCTGGCCGCCCATGAGGCATTGTGCGATGCCTTGACAGCGCAAGACGACCAAGGCGGCAAAATCGGCGCTATCTGCGCTTCGCCTGCTGTCGTACTGGCCCCGTTAGGTATCCTGCAAGGCCGCGATGCTGTGTGCTACCCGAGCATGGAAGCAGGCATCGAGGGTGTGCGCTGGGAAAAGGGTTCAGTCGCCATCGACGGCAATGTAGTGACGGGTAACGGTCCGGCAGCCGCCGCACCTTTTGCACTGGCAATGGTTGCCCAGAGTCTGGGGCACGATGCCGCCGCACAGGTTGCCGCCGGCATGCTGCTGCCGATGTAGCCCTGATACCGAAGCCGTTTTCCATCGGCCCTCATGAAGGGTTCTTGTCATTCGCTATATCATTTTATATATTATATATAGCGCTATTGCTCTTGTGCCACATTGATGACCACAACAAAAAATGAGGGCACATGCCTGACAATTGACCAAAATTGATTATTTTTGCTACCTAAAACTGACCCATGGCAACCGGAGATATCTATAGTACTGAATATGACGTGATTATCGTGGGTGGCGGCGTTACCGGCGCCGGCACCGCGAGAGATTGCGCCATGCGCGGCCTGAGCGTCCTGCTGGTGGAGCGCAATGACTATAGCACGGGTGCCACAGGACGCAACCACGGCTTGATGCACAGCGGAGCACGATATGCCGTTACCGATGGCGACAGTGCTGCCGAGTGTATCGGCGAGAATGCCATCCTCAGGCGCATCGCCAAGCATTGCATCGAGCCCACCGACGGTCTTTTCATCACACTGCCCGAAGACAATCTGGCCTACCAGCAGACCTTTGTGGATGCCTGCCGCCGCGCAGGCATCGGGGCCGAAATCATCGACCCCGACGAGGCCCGAGCCTGCGAGCCGACCGTCAATCCCGAAATCATCGGTGCCGTGCGTGTTCCTGATGCCTCGATCGACCCGTTCCGCCTCACCGTCGCAAACCTGCTCGATGCTCGCCTGCATGGTGCAGTGACACTCAATTACCATGAGGTGGAAGAAGTCATCACCGCCCAGGACCGAGTGGTCGGCGTTAAACTGCTCAACAAGCTAGATGGCAGCCATGCCACAGTACATGGCAAAGTCATCGTCAATGCCGCCGGCATCTGGGGGCATCGGCTGGCACAGATGGCAGGTGTGGAAATTCCCATGTTCCCTGCCCGCGGAGCACTGCTCATCTTCGGGCCGCGAGTCAACCGCATGGTTCTCAACCGATGCCGCAAGCCGTCGAACGGCGACATCATTGTCCCCGACGGCACCGTGAGTGTGCTGGGAACGACCAGCGACCGCATCCCTCTTGACAAGATCGATGACATGCGCGTCACACGCCAAGAGGTGGACACACTGCTGACCGAGGGTGTGAAGATTGTGCCGCAACTTGCCCGCACAAGAATCCTCCGGGCCTATGCCGGTGTGCGGCCGCTTGTTGCCAGCGACGACGATCCCAGTGGCCGAAGCATCAGCCGCGGCATCGTCTGTCTGGATCATGCCACAAGAGACGGACTGGAGGGATTTATTACCATCACCGGCGGCAAAATGATTACCTATCGCCTCATGGCTCAGGCGGTCACCGATGCCGTGTGCGCCAAATTGGGGAACACCGTTGCCTGCAGCACCGCCGACCATGCATTGCCCGGTTCGGACGGCCTCAACGACAACAATAATGACGAAACCAAACGCTACAGTTTTGCACAACGTGCCGCCATTGCGCGCCACGGCTCCCTTGCCGTGAACTGCAACAGCGATGACGATATCGACAATGCGATGGTGTGTGAATGTGAAGGCGTCACCGTCGCCGAAATCAAATATGCCCTCCAAGACCTGCATGTGCACAACCTGGTGAACCTGAGGCGACGCACAAGGCTGGGCATGGGCAACTGCCAGGGTAAACTGTGTTCCTGCCGTGCCGCCTCGCTGCTGGCACTGTATCACAACGACATCCATCGCGCCCAGGTGGACCTTGCCAACTTCCTTGACGAGCGATGGAAAGGCATGAGGCCCGTAGCATGGGGCGACACGCTGCGCGAGGCTCAGTTCGCTGCCAGCATCTATCAGGGACTGTGCGGATTGGACACCGCACTGGAGAAAAAGCCCGGAGAACAACAGGAAGGAGGTGGCAAGAAGTGATGAACAACCAATATACCATCATCATTGGGGGCGGGTTGAGCGGGCTCACCTGCGGCATCGCCCTTGCCAAACGAGGATACAAAGTCACCATTCTGGCTAGCGGACAATCTACCCTGCTGTTCAACGGCGGGTCGATGGAACTGCTGGGATGCATCGACGGTGAAATCATCACTTCGCCACTCGATGCCATCAACAGGTTGCCAGAACAACACCCCTATCGCAAAATCGGCACCGATCGCATCGAGACCTTTGCCATCCAAGCCAAGGATCTGCTTGATGATGCCGGCATCGTCATGGAAGGGCAAGCCGCCAGGAATCACTGGCGCATCTCCCCCATGGGCGTCGCCATGCCTGCATGGCTGACGCTGAACGGCAACCTGTGGCTCGACAGCCTTGAAGAGTTGCCCGCCCGTCGACTCGCACTGATGTGCGTGCGCGGTTATCTTGACCAGCCCAACAGCATGCTGGCTCACGGTTTGCAGGAACTGGGATTTGACGTGAGGATGAAAGAGTTTACCACCGATGACATCACATCGCTGCGCCGCAGTCCCAGTGAGATGCGCGCACCCACCCTGGCCAAGCGCCTGCTCAGCAGCCATGCCTTGCAACGCGTGGCCGATCAGGTCAACCAACTGGCCGACGATGCCGATATCGTACTGTTGCCCAGCGTTTTCGGCCAGCAAGACGATAGTGCCGTCACCACCCTGCAAGCCATGGTCAACAAGCCATTGCGCTTTGTTGCCACATTGCCCCCGTCGGTTTCAGGAATGAGGATTCAGTCGCAGTTGCTCCACTACTTCAAGATGCTGGGCGGCGACTACCGCATGGGTGAGACAGCTGTTAGCGGCACCATTGAGGACGAGAGGGTGGTCAGCATCAAAACCAACAAATCAGGCGCCACACCGCTCAAGGCCGATCGGTTTGTCCTCGCTACAGGTTCATTTATTACACGCGGATTAGTGGCAGACAGCCAGCGCATCTATGAGCCTATCTTTGACTTGGACACCGATGCCGACGAGGACCGCGAAAAATGGACACAATACAATGTGCTGGAGCCGCAAGCCTACTGGACCTACGGCATCGCCACCGACGAGCGACTGCGTTGCCGCAAACAGGGCAAAACCATCATGAACCTGCATGGCATCGGTTCAGTCTTGAGCGGCCACAATGCCATCAAGATGGGCGACGGTTCGGGCGTGTCACTGCTCTCGGCGCTCGCTGTGGCTCAAGACATCATCAGCGGCAAATAAGCCTTAACGTCCTTTTAAAGTAGAATTTAAGCCATAGCGGACATCCGCCATGGCTCAAATTATCGTTAGCCTTATAATCAGGGAACTTTATTTCACTACCTTCACTGCACTGGTGGTACCGTCAGTGTAGGTGGTCATTTGGATGGTCAAGCCATTGGGCTGAGCCATTTCCTGACCGGCAGTGTTGAAGTAGCGAACGCTGGCAACAGTCTTGTCTGCATTGACATCAACAGCCGACGAGGGTTTGGGATAAACCTCCAGATAAACGATATCCGACTTGTTGGTGATGCCATCAACCGTGTAGTTCAGCTGGATGCCGATGCGCCAGTCAAACATCGGGTTGTCGCCCATGTTGGTGCGATAGAAGTAAACACGACGCAAGTAGAAGTCGTAGCCGCTGTAGCCATAGGGAATTTCGGTCATGTCGGTGTCGAAACCGTTCTTCTCGCCATAGGTCTCATAGTCAAAGACAAACAATTCGTCATCATCGGTGAAGATGCTATAGGTCAAGCCGTCGGGATCCAGCGGGTTGCCGTCAACGTCAAACAGGTCGATGTTGAAGTCCATGCGCGTGAAGCCCTCCTCACTGCCGCTGTCAAAGAAGTCAGTCACCTCGGGGTTAGCGGGAACTGCGGGAACTGCATCACCCAGCACAGTCCAGGTTGAGCCCCACTCGATGGTTGCCACCAAGCCGTCATCATCCCACACGCCGGCAAGACCTGTTGCCTCATAGTTGTATGGCTCTGGGTTACTGGCATTGCCATCACTGCCAACCAGCGTGATGGTTCCGTTAGCGGGATCGACAGCATAGGTAGCCTCGGTAACGCTCTCATCGGCAAAATATTCAATCCAATAAAAGTCCTCACCCAGGTCAATGGCCATCGTCGATCCCCACGACAGGATCAAGCCATATTCATACTCCTCGTTCCAGGAGACATACTGCCCCAGTGGCACGCTAATGGTCTGGCCGTCCTCACTCAACTGGCCATATACCCATGCACCGACGCCCTCGCCATAGCATAAGGGGTCCTTGATGTAAACCGTCTGGCCATCCTCGGCATAGACAACTTTTACGCGACCCATCTGGTTCTCAACACTGTAGCCATACAAGCTGGTGTACATGAACTCACCACCACGCTGATAGGTAACCACGGTGCCCTCGGGCTGCTCGGTGATAATATCAACTTGCGACGGAGCCTTCAAACTAGCAGCATGAGACGCCTTTTCCAAAGGACGGTAGGCGTTTCCCTTCGATTTCACTCCGGCCGAAGCACCGACAGCAACAGCGATGCACAAGATAAGTAATGATAATTTTTTCATACGCATTTCTGGTTTAAACATTTATAATTATAGGTTAATTTAGTACTATTATGATGCAAATATAGACAAAAAAAACAAAAACACTCCTTTGATTATCAAAAAAACTATAACTTTGTATATCAAAAAACAATTAAGCATTAACTAAACGAAACCCAATGATGATGAAAAGATTACTTCAATCCGCATTGCTGCTGCTCGCCATCCTGTTGCCGACAACAGCGATGGCCTATGATTTTGTTATCGACGGCGTATACTATGCAACCAACTTTTGGGACGATTGTGCCATGGTATGTGATCAGGGCGAGGACGGAGGCCACTACAGTGGAAATGTGACGATACCAGCCTCAATCACCCACGACGGGACAACCTATCCTGTGACCAAAATCAACGCCTATGCCTTCAGCAACTGTGCAGAACTGACCGGCGTAACAATCCCGGACGAGGTTACAACGATCAACGACCATGCATTTGAGAACTGCACAGCCTTAACTGAACTGGAACTCCCGGCTGCACTTACCGAGATTGGCTCTGCTGCTTTTGAAGGATGTGCCATCACCCAGGTGAACTTACCTGCCGGCATCACCGAAATCAAGATATGGGCCTTCCAGAACTGCAAGGGCCTCACCGACGTATACAGCCACATCGCCGATCCAACCCAAATATCCCTGGGCTTCCACGTCTTTTATCTGGACGATGAGGATTACTCGTCTCGCACCCTGCACGTCCCCGCCGGCACAATCGAAGCCTATAAGGGAGCTGGATGGGATGAATACTTCGGCAAGATTGTAGAGCTTTAACATCAAGCCATACGCCTCAACTCCCTGCAAAGCTTCAGGTCCCGACCTGTGGCTTTAT
>Ga0310694_10005931_pt1 | contig 11615 bp, 10 predicted proteins | sample 174DNAGHGhighgp2_FD_203884 | JGI IMG/M metagenome (GOLD analysis project Ga0310694, IMG submission 203884) | Sheep rumen microbial communities from Palmerston North, Manawatu-Wanganui, New Zealand - 1742 DNA GHGhigh gp2 (v2) (version 2) | ecosystem: Host-associated > Mammals > Digestive system... | reverse complement strand
CCGGTGCGGTCGGATAGTAAAGTGCCATATCCGGAAAAACATTTTTTAAACGATTGGTCATCCAGCTTAAATGTCTGCCGTTACCTCCATAACCGTGAATTATAATAAGAGCGCGAGTTGGATTTTCCGGAATATAAGACAATGTCTGGGCTTGGGCATTTCCGTTTATTAATCCAAACACGATAAAAAATATGGCAAACAGTTTTTTCATGATTTTTAAACTCCTTATACTATGAGAGCTATTGTATCAGAAAATTCTTTATTTTTTATGAAGCTTTTTTATAACCACCATATCCGGTACCGATTTGGCGCCCTATCATTTGAATTTTCATACCGATACAGCTGCGGCAATGTGCCGGCGTATCATTCACACAGATTTTATTCGGATAGAGTTCATAAAGCTTGCGATACTCGCCTTCTGTCACATTTGGCATAACAACGTTTGCGCCGGCTTTTAAGGCCATTATCCGTCCTTCTGGATGTAAGCTCTCCATAGCTGTTGTAGCCGGAATATTAATATCCGGCATTAACAAACGCATCACTGCCATTGTTCTTAAAGCTAAATTTAAGCTTCCTCCCTTTTCTTTAGCAAGCGGTGTTTCGGGATGTGGTATGAACGGTCCGATACCAGCCATATTTACACCTAAATCTCTCAAGAATAACAAATCATCAGCGATACTTTCGATGCTTTGCTCCGGCAAACCGACCATTATACCCGACCCCAGTTCATAACCCAGTTCCTTTATGGTCAATAAACATTCATAACGATGTTGCCAACTCATGTTCGGGTCTAACTTATGATAAAGCTCTTTATCGGTGGTTTCTATGCGCATCAAATACCTGTCTGCTCCAGCCTCACGAAATGCTTTATATTCTTCATAGCTACGTTCGCCAATACTTAAAGTTACTGCTACATCAAACTTTTTAATCGCTTTGATAATCCGGCAGAGACGATCTTTCGTATAATACATATCTTCTCCGGATTGCATTACGATGGTCTTAAAACCCAAAGCAACTGCGCGGCGTGCAGTTTCTATTAACTCTTCCTCAGACATACGATAGCGACAAACTTTGTTATTTCCGCACCTGATACCGCAATATAAGCAATTATTACGGCAAATATTGGAAAATTCTATCAATCCTCTCAGATGAACTTCATCACCGACATATTGATGTCTGATTTCGTCTGCCTTTTTAAATAACTGATTTTGTTCTGTTTCGTTTTGTAACAGATTAATTATTTCTGCTTTAGTCAGAGGCATTTTCCGTTCCTTTAATAATTCCACCACCTAAGACATAATCATTATCATCATAAAACACAACGGATTGTCCGGCAGCTATGGCCTTTTGCTTTTCAAAGAAGCGCACAATTCCCATATCTTTATTGGGTTCAAACTCTACCGCTATCGGATTTTGTGAAGAACGGACTTTTGCTTTTAATGCTACTTTCTCTGTTATTGGCGGAACTGACAGCCAAGTTAAATCTGTTGCAATCAGCGCACTTTTCATACCATCTTCAGCATAGCCCAAAACAACTTCATTTTTTTCCTTATTCAAATCAATAACATAGAGCGGTCTATCAGCGCTAATACCCAAACCACGGCGTTGACCGATGGTAAAATTCCAAATACCTTGATGTTGTCCTAGAACTTTCCCATTTTTATCTACAAAATTACCAACTTCAGGTGCTTGTTGTAAGATGTCATTTATGTCACCGGTATAAAAATCCTGACTATCCGGCTTATCACTCACTTTTAAGCCATATTTACGTGCAATTTGGCGTACATCTTCTTTAGTGTATTCCCCTAATGGCATTAATATCTTGGCTAGTTGTTCTTGTTGTAAACGATAAAGAAAATAGCTTTGATCCTTTTTAGTATCTATCGCGCGTTGCAATTGGTAGCGTTTTAAGGTTTCGTTATACGATAGGCGCGCATAGTGTCCGGTAGCAAATTTATCAAAAACAACCCCCTGCTCTGCTGCACTTCTTGGTAAAGCTTCAAATTTAATAGTTGCATTACACATCACGCAAGGATTAGGCGTACGTCCGGCAAGATATTCCGACTTAAAATTATCCAAGACCAATTTTTGATATTGCTTCGTACAATCTATGACGTAATAAGGAATATCAAGCTTTTGGCAGATGGCTTCTGCCTCTTTAATATCTTCTTCTTCATGTGGGGAAAAACAAGCATCTTTATGTGCGGATATGTTATAATGCTTAGATTTATCCCAAATTGACATGGTGGCGCCGATGACTTCATGCCCTGCTTCTTTCAGCATACAAGCAACAACAGAAGAATCAACCCCGCCGCTCATTCCAACGAGTATTTTCATTTATCTGTCCTCAGTGAAAATATGGTTATAACCTTCACCAAAGAAATATAAAAATTCAAAGTTCTTACTTTCTTTGACTTGGCTCAGTATAAAAGTTATGTTTAGTGAATGCAAGAAAAATATTTTTAAATTTATCTCCTTGAAATAATTACATTTTACTTGTATAAACAAAATGTTGACAAAACCCCTATTTCGTGGTATATCTTAAATAAATCAAAAATTTATTTTATGATTGGAGATTGGATATGCCTGATACAGACTTTCAGATTTATGATAAAAAGATGCTTACCCAATTAAAAAATGAACAAAGTATTATTCCCGCTGCTTATACATCTGCTCCCAAAGATGGCGTTTCTGTGGCAGAAATTGAGCAAAAAAGTGCCGATTTCTTGCGTGATTTTAGTTCCGGTAAAATCATTCTTACGGAAGACGCTCGTGCGGTTATGCCGGAATATTTAGAAATTCTGAAACTTTCATCTTATCCGTTAATTGGCGCATATCTTGATAAAGCTGAAAATAAGTTTAAGGCGGCCGTTATTACCCAAAAGAAGCAAAAAGAGTTGCATATTGATAAGGAAAATTTAGATGCCAAACAATTTGCCATTTTACATAACAAGAAAAAAATGGAACAGCTGTCATCTACCGATTTATTGCTTATAGCTGATTTATTGGAGGCAGAAACAGGATATTCTACCACTAATCTAAAAAACAAATTGGAAAGTTATGTTCATAATAGAATTAGAAAAGTTCAAAAAGGTGAATTAGAAACTGATGAGGACTTCTCCAGATTGGTAAAAAGATTTGGTACTTATCAACAACGCGAAGTTTTTGACAGGCAAACTCCGAAAGTAAACCCTTCTGTTCCTCTTTCTTCGTTGGAGCCAAAACCTGAAACCTCTCATCCTCTAGATTTAACACCACCGGTATCTGAAACTATCATTAACGAAAAACCGATAATTTTTGAAGAAAAACCTGTTATTGTTGATGTTCCCAAAGAAGAAGACCTTTCTAAAAATAAACGTGAGGCTATCTTGGACCATAAAAAGGCAGCAAGAAAAGAATTTTTAAGTGCTAATAATTTTGCTATTCTACAAAGCAAAAACAGGTTAGCTGCTCTTAGTTCGGAAGATTTGTTGTTGCTTGATGAAGCCTTAAAAGAAACTCTTGAGAATACTAAGAAAAATACCAGACCTTATAATGTTCTAAAAAGACAGCAAAATATCTTGTCCACTTTTGCTCAATCTAAAATTGAAAAAGTTTTCAGCGGACAAGCTCCTGCTGATGAAAATTTTGAACAGCTTGTTACAGTTCTCGGAAATTATAAACAACAAGATACTTTAAGAAATAAGGGGGTTCCTGTATTTGAGGAGAGTTCGATTGAAAAGCCCGAAGTTTTTGAAGATAAGAAAAAGGTAAAAACACCTGAAAAAGAAGAATCTGATACAGATAAAAAAGAACCTTGGTATGCACGCTTATGGCAAAAGACGCGCCGTGCAGCGATTATCGTTGGGGTGGCGGCAATTAGCCTGTTTGGTTTTGGTAAATTTGCACAAAGCCTTTCCAACAGCAGTCCCGAGCAGACTGATAACAAACCTACAACCGAGCTTACTGTCGATAATCAACAAGAAAATATTCAGCAAACAGAGATTCAGCCGGAAGTACAACCTGAAATTCAACCGGAAGTACAGGTTGCTGCGCCGGTTAGTGAACAAGTACAAACAGATACAACTCAAGTATCCTTACAGAAAGCCTTAGATGCTAAATATAATATTATTCTTCAGTCATTTAAGGAATCTCAAGATACACTCGGTATTAATATGGATAATTTAGATAAAGTCGTCAGCGACGGTATCAGTAGCGGAAAAATTGAGCTTTCCGATACACTTACCCAAGCCAGAGCTAAGTACATGATTGCATTTTATGCCCAATATCCTGGTTCTGATGCCGGAAATGTTTGCAAAGCTTTGCTTGATGGCGAAAATGTTGACTTTTCTAAAGAGGACTTCAAAAAATGGGATAATGAGTTAGGTAGATTTGGTTCTAAATTTACTAAATCTCTGGGAAAAACCACAAACTATAGTCCGATTGATCATGCTTCTGAACAAACTAAGAAAGATTATAAGAAAACCAATCAAGATTTTATGAAGATTTTGGCGCAAATGAATGGGCAAACACATTAAAACAAGCCCCATACGGGGCTTGTTTAATCCATTAATTCTTTTAAGATAGCCTTGCCGATGTTGGTTTTAATGGCTTGTTCGGCTGATTGGCGAAATTCCGTCAAATCTTTATTTGGGTACTTTGTTTCATAATCAAGTGCTTGGGCAAACATATCCAATTTATCCAAGTCATTAGCGAGCTCTGCTTCCGGGGTTTGATTTGCTTCGTATTCGGCAAACAGCGCTTTTAATTCTGTAAAATCGCTTTCTTCGGCTATTTTTTCAATTGCTTGTTGTTCTATTTGTTTTTTATCGGCATAACGTACATCTCTGGGAGTAATATCCCCTATTATGCTTTCTCCCATATCATGGCAAAGACATAATTTAATCACTTTTTCCATATTATAAGTATCTTTTGCTACTGTTTCTGACAGCTTTATCGCCATCATCGCCATTTGCCAACTGTGTGCCGCAACTGTTTCCGGTTTATCAATATTATATCTTAGCCAACCGGTACGTGGTAAATGTTTTAATTTTTCAGTGTATTTTAAGAGTTTTTTCATCTTATTGCTCCTTTGTGGGCAATTATAAAAGCAAGTGTGCTGTTTGCAAGCATTAATTTTTAAAATGCGAAAAGGAGGTCGGGGCGTCCCGACAGCCACAACCATAGGGGTAAACCTTTATTGATTAGGTTTTTCCTTAAATAACAAATATACTTTATGATGATACTTCGCCTATCACTATTTAAAATGCGAAAAGGAGGTCGGGGCGTCCCGACAGCCACAACCATAGGGGTAAACCTTTATTGATTAGGTTTTTCCTTAAATAACAAATATACTTTATGATGATACTTTGCCTATCACTATTTAAAATGCGAAAAGGAGGTCGGGGCGTCCCGACAGCCATAACCATAGGGGTAAACCTTTATTGATTAGGTTTTTCCTTAAATAACAAATATACTTTATGATGATACTTCGCCTATCACTATTTAAAATGCGAAAAGGAGGCATGAGCCTCCCTTTCTTTAGAGTGTATATTCTGCAGTCGTTTTACCGTCTGCGGAATATACCGTAATGCTTGTTTCACCGTCGCCTGTCTGCACGTCCACCTTTACGCCGCTTGGACAGGTGTAACGCAGATGATTCTCTTTGTACATGTCCAAGTAGAATTTAGGCTCGGTGCCATTTTTAATCCTAAGGCGACCGCTCTGAGTTCTCTTGAACTCAATACAATCCACCTGGATTTTTGTTGGGCGCTCATAGCTGTCGTACATATATACACTCAGGGGAGCGTAGTAGTAGTAACGATAGCTAGGATACCAGACGTATGCACTGACCGGAATCCGATAATACGGGCGATAGTACGGACGGTGATATACTGGCCTCGGTGCAGGACGATGGTAGTAACCATATCGCGGTGCCGGGCGATGGTGCGGTCTCTGGGCGTAACCTTGAACTCCACAGACCATCATTGCGATTAAAGCAATGATAAACGCAATCTTTTTCATATGCTTAGAGATAAAAATATTTTACTACATTATTATAGTAGCATATTTTTTGCCTCTAGTCAAATTTTTTGTGCAATCTCATTTATCGGGGCGCATCATTTTTTGCTTTGCAAAAAATGATTTCCTCTTTGCGCCCCTTGAACGGCTATGCCGTTTGCTACACGCAAGGTGCCGCTACGCGCGGAGCGGTCGGGAAGCCCCGACAGGCTTATTGATAATCTCGGTCAAAATACTTGCCCATTTCTCTGCACCACCCTTAATATCTTCAAATTCCGTATCCCTTATTTCTATCACGGCATTTTCTAATCCGATATCCTCACCGCAAATAGCCGCTGCGCCGGTATTATATTGCCGCATATCATACGGAACATTTGCATCCGTTTTTAATTCCTTATATTGCTTTAATCCTGCTAACAATTGATTTGCCAACGGATTTTCTTTTACATACAATATCCCGGCTTGCCATGGCCTATAACTTCCCCCTCTTAATTGCGGCGTAAATCCGTGAATAGAAAATATCTTTGGGGTAATCCCTTGCTCTCGTAAAGCTCTTATCTTGGCAAAAATAGCCTGATAATAAGGACGATGGTAATTATTAATGCGATATTCCCGTTCTTTATCCGATATATTTTTATTACCAGGTATAAGTACTTTATCGCTTTCTTCTAATATTAAACTTGCCTCGTGCTCTCTACGGTTATAATCAATAAATAATCTCGAATAGCCTGCTATAAATGCGGTTGCCTTAAGTTTTTCTGCCAGCAACTCAGTTAATTCTTTACATCCCTTATCGCGGGCAATGTGTGTATCCAATGCTTCTTTTGATAGTCCTAAATTATCATATCCTTCAGGAATTCTGGCTGAAGCATGCTCACAGGTTAAAATTAATGGATTTAAACTGTCCTTATTTATGACCTTAAATATATTATGCGCTTCTTCTTGCATCTCTTACTCTCTTGTTAAACCAACTGTTATAATAGCCGAATTTTCCGGTATGACTCATCGCTTCCGCAATATGACGTGCATACACATTTTCTTCATAAATAATATGCGCGTTTACTTTCTTTTCCGGTCTAAACTGATCATACGGTTTTTGGTAATAATAACTTAAAGGTCTTAATACTGTCTTACTATCTTCTAATTGATTTTGCATCCAATTAAATTTATTAGCTAACGGACGATTTATGTGCGTTCCATCATTATTTACAGCACTATTTACCAAATCTCTGTTAAATTGTAAAAACGCTGCCACATAACGCGGATTAAAATTGGCATTCATATAGCGAAATTCAACGGTTTTGTTCGGCATAATATTCAATGTCTTGTATTTATGCCCAAAACCAACCATATCCCTTAATTCATCTAAATTTTCACACATATCGACCATGACACACAAAAACGGGTAATCTCGCGTGCCATTGGAGCTTAAATTGCGGCTGATATAAGTGGCATAAAGCAAATTATTGTTTCTGCGTTCCGGTGCGGCGAAATTATTAACAATATCTGCCTCGTGCAACATCATACGCTTTACCAGTCTTTTATATGTATCTAAATCAAATCCGTCTGTCGAAACATGCTGATGCAACGAGCAATGCACATTAGCATAGCCTTTATCAAATGAATCCATGATTTTTAAACATTCTATTTCATCTTCTTTAGATTTCATAATCCGTGAGGCATATTCTACCGGCGCTAACCCTGCCATGGCCGCTAAACTTTCATCACGTTCTATTACCCCTGCTGCTGCTCCATCATTGTAAACAGATGGATCTTTATTGGTTGTATAAACGCGTTGCCAGTTATGCTTCTCTTTTAAATACTCTATTAACTTGCTGTAATTTCCAAATTCTTCAGGTACATAAAATTCCAATTCAAATCCATTGGGACGATAGGTGCCGAATTTTGTTCTTTTTCTGGTTTCTATTTGAAACATCTCTCCAAAATCTTTATATTGGCCGGTCTTATATTCTCTCGCCATCTGGTTTCTTAAGGCTATAAAGTTTTTTATCATTTGCCTACGATTGGTGTAATTATAGTTATCCTTATATCTGTATTCCGGTGCGATTTTTAGGCGTAAGAAGCTATCTGTGGCGCGACGCGTTTCTTCTGCCATATCTTTATCTTCAAAATGATGATAATTTTCAGAAAGCATATTTAAGACATCAACGGATAAAGCTAAACCATGCAAATGTGCATAAGGATAATTCGGTTTATATATCCAATTACCAAATTCGGCCCGATAATCGTTTTCGGTTGCAAAGCTATATGCAAATTGGCGTAATTCAAAGCTAAATGTTTCAATTTTATCAATAATATCAGAGAGTTCGGAATCTTTATTTATAATACCATTTTTAACAGAGCAAAAGCGTTCGCAATCAATATTATAATTACTGACGCTTTGTGTATATTCTTTTACAAAATCGTCGAAGTGTTCAGCCGTATTTATGGGATATTTGCGCTCAAAATAGCTCGTCAATTCTGCAAACGGCTCTATCATCGCATCTATGTGCCAATCATAATAAAATTGTTTAAAATCTTTTTTGCCACCGGTGGTTTCAAAATATTTCGCAAATGCTTGCTTAGCCGAAGTAGCGCTTTCCGGCTCTTTTACTGTTTTTCTCTGATTATTTGACATTGTACCCTCATTGATAAAATTGACTTTTCCGTTTCTCTCTTAAAGCCCTTAACAAATCTCTCTAAGTGTTCGGGCTTTAAGCAAACGTTAAAGCACTTAGAGACAGATGCTAATGAGGAGAGCAATCGTAATGAGGGGAAGAATAAGTACAGACAATGCGGCTTTAAGCCCTAAACGTCTTAAAGCAAGCTTTACTAAATATATGCTCATCGCAGTTGTCATACTTAAACAAAATCCATATTTTAAAACAAACTATGGGAAATAGTATGTTATCTTTCTATATTTGTCAATACAAAATTAGCGTAAATTAAAAAAAGAAATACTTTCACTATTTTCTTGACAAAAACTATACAATCTTTAATATGTAGACAAAATAGAATTATTAACTAAACAATTAAGATATATGAAAGATTTACACACCAAGACAATTTGGCCGGTGCAGTCACCTTGCCTAATTGCGTATCGTGATCCCCTTGCCGGATACTTTTGGTTGCGTCCGTATGTGGATTTGCAATTAAGAAGTAAAATTTGGGGAATTGCCATCCACGGACAGATTTTTCGTCTTATCCATGAAGAAGATGGTAACTGGTATTCAGCTAAAAAGCTGGGTGATACTTTAAGTCGGGCGAAGATGCCTTCTACAACGGTCATTGATATTGCCAGCACCTATCGACGCGAATTTGATGCGACCGTTCAGCTCTTAAAACAGTTGAATATTAACGCTGAACCGTGGCGAAACGGTTGGTATTGGACTGACGAAGATAATGGTGATGATGCCACAGTGATGGACATGGCAAACGGACGTATTGAATTTGTGCCTAAAAAAATGCGCAATGGTTATGTGCGTTTGGTCAGTCATTACATTACAAAGAAACCCATTACTCTCGGCTATTCGCTTGCTTATCTTTGTGATGGGCACTTGGAATTGGCCTCAGATTTTCGTCCGGAATTGCGAGATAAGCTTTGGGGATTGCATGTCTGCAAGAGTTATCTCTGTATGAAACTTGTTTATGAGCCTAACAAGCTTAATGTAAACGATGGATTACAGCTGGCAACATCTCTTTCTTCAGATGATTTGCGTGTTGAGTTGCCAACCAGAGAAAATGTTGAAAGTGTTGCTAAAGAAAAAGATGCTATCAATGATACTTTAGTCAAATTATCTGCTTATGGCGTTAATGTAGATTTGCTGACATCTCGTGATATCTTCTGGCTGACACAAACGCTCTATGGCAAAAAAGGATTTGTGACTTATGGTAGTCGCTTTATTCCCGCTGATGAATTATGCCTATGCAGGCTGTTCGCTAAAAACAAAGGGAAAACTATTGTCATCTAATCTACAAAAGAACCTTAAAACATTCATTGTTTTAGGGTTCTTCTGTTTTTAAAATGACTGAAAATGTTAACCCTTTCTTACTTAATGCATTTGACAAATTGCTTTAATAATGGTATAATTTTTTATATAAAATTATGAGGCAGAGAATTATGGATAGTCTTGAAGAAAAGATGGTGAAAGCGGGAGAATGGTGGACGAAGCATTTTGGGTCTGCCTCCGATCAAAATGCTTTTGCTATTATGAATAAGTGGAACCGGCTCAAAGATGATATGCAAGATGGAAGATTAATTCCTAATTATGGTGAGCGCCATGCTGATAATTTAGCACGTGCCGGTGCGGGTATTGAAATTGGTCAAAAAGCGGCAAAGCTCATTGCAGAAGGCAAGCAAGACGAAGCTGATAAACTCATTGAATCTTGTCTTTCTCTTTCTTCTAAAAGAGAAGTGGCTGACACCAGCAGAAAAATTATACACGGAAAAAATATCAAAGAAACCATTGATGATGCAAAGAAAGACCAAGCTAATATTAAGCGTGCCATTGAACTTGGCAAGAAATATCCTAATGCCGATTTATATCAATTGCTGTCCCAATTAAATCTGGAAACAAATCAATTCCAGAAAGGGTATGATAACGGATATGCCAAATTGATTAAAGAGCATTACAAACTTGGGCAAAAAAATGCCCCTATTCTGACCGATGAACAAGGAACAGCTATCAATAAACTGATAAAACAAGATAAGGCTTGTTCATCTTTTGGTGAAGCATATAGTTATGTACAAAAAGCTGAGAAATTATTGGCCAATAATAAAGCAAAAGATTTTTCGCAAGCTCTTGCTCAAGTAAAAGATACTGAAGCCACCCGTAAAGAAATGCAAAATCAATTGGCCCAAGCTAAAGTTAAACCCAAAGCAGCCGCAATTATATCCCAAGCACAAGGTTTTAGAGGTGCACAAGAATCTCATTCTCAAAAAGAAACTGTGCAACCGGAAAATGGGCAATATGTTAAGCCTTTACCTGAAGAGAAAAAAATTGATTGGACTAAGCCATTATGGAAAAATAACGGAAACGATGGCCATTAATTCTTTTATTATTAATTTGTTTTAAATATTTATCTTGGATAAATCCTTAAAAATATAACTTGAAATAGGAATACTTGTGGCATAGAATATTATATGTTTCAGGAGAAAAAAGATGACTGTTACATATTCCGATGCACTTAAAATAATAGCTCAAACACCTAAAGGTAAAGAACGAGCACTTTTGCTTAAAGATGATGATTTTAGAGCGGCTGTACTTTCCAGCGGCGCAAATGTTACGATTTATTCTGGAAGACCACATAATGCCGAAACGGCTAAAGAGGCTCTTTCTGACGTTTATATCGGTCTTTTGCAACGCAAAAACAAACAAGGAAAGCTAGATGGACTAGGTGCTCTCGGTGGTATGGCGGAGCGAACCCGTGAAGAAGAATTCTATATGTTAGATGAGTTGAAGCGTCTGGATTTAATCGGACAGAAAGATGATGTCATTTTAGACGGTATGCATCCTATTCTTACCTCTGATATCAATATTATCAGAAAAAATAATGTATTACGTGAACTTCGTGAAGAGTTAAATGACTTAGGTATTACAGATATTACCATTCAG
>Ga0310694_10005929_pt1 | contig 11617 bp, 10 predicted proteins | sample 174DNAGHGhighgp2_FD_203884 | JGI IMG/M metagenome (GOLD analysis project Ga0310694, IMG submission 203884) | Sheep rumen microbial communities from Palmerston North, Manawatu-Wanganui, New Zealand - 1742 DNA GHGhigh gp2 (v2) (version 2) | ecosystem: Host-associated > Mammals > Digestive system... | reverse complement strand
TACAGGAACGAAAACGGTTCCATTCAGACCTGGCCGACCGGCACTGCCCCCTGCAAGGTGGCATGTCCTGCGCATATCGCCATTCAGGGCTACATCCAGATGGCAGCCGAGGGACGCTACACCGACGCGCTGAAGCTCATCAAGAAGGATAACCCCTTCCCGGCCGTCTGCGGCAGCATCTGCCGCAAGTACTGCGAGGACGCCTGCACCCGCGGCACCGTCGACGAGCCTCTGGCGATTGACGAGATCAAGAAGTTCATCGCCGAGCAGGATATGAAGGCCGAGCATCGCTACATCCCGCCCATGAACTCCTGCACCCGCGCCAAATTTGACCAGAAGGTCGCCATCATCGGCTCCGGCCCAGCCGGTATGTCCTGCGCCTACTTCCTCGCCATCGAGGGCTACAGCCCCGTGGTGTTCGAGAAGGAAGCGGCCCCCGGCGGCATGCTCACCAACGGCATCCCCAGCTTCCGCGTGGACAAGGCGGTCGTCAACTCCGAGATCGACGTCCTGCGTGAGATGGGCGTGGAGTTCCGCTGCGGCGTCGAGGTCGGCAAGGACGTCACCATCCAGCAGCTGCGCGAGGAGGGCTTCCAGGCCTTCTATGTCGCCGTCGGTCTGCAGAAGGCGTCGAAGCTGAACATCCCCGGCGAAGAGCTCAGCGGCGTCTCCGGCGGTCTCGACTTCCTGCGCAAGGTCAATGCCGGCAGCCTCAAGAAGCTGAAGGGCGACGTGGTTGTCATCGGCGGCGGCAACGCGGCCATCGACGTTGCCCGCGCGGCGCTGCGCCTCACCTCCGGCAAGGTCGATATCTACTGCCTGGAGAAGGATGAAGAGATGCCCACGGTCCCCGATGAAAAGGAAGCGGGCATCGCCGACGGCGTCGGCATCAACAACTCGTGGGCACCCAAAGCGATTCTCGGAGAAGACGGCAAGGTGACCGGCGTCGAGCTGATGCGCTGTGTCTCGGTGCGTGACGAACAGGGCCGCTTCGCCCCGGTCTATGATGAGACCGAGACAAAGGTCGTCCCCTGCAGCAACGTGCTGGTGGCCATCGGTCAGCGTTCCGATTACGGCGCCGTGCTGGCCGGCACCAAGGCCGAGACACCGGACGGCCGTCTCATCGGCCATGACGGCGTGACCTTCCAGACGGCGGAGCCCGACATCTTTGTCGGCGGCGACTGCGCAACCGGCCCGATGTACACCATCGACGCCATTGCCACCGGCCGTGAGGGCGCCGTGTCCATCCACCGCTTTGTCAACGTCGGCCAGACGCTTACCATCCACCGCAACCTCCGCGAGTTCAAGGAGCTGGACAAGGGCAGCATCACGCTTCCTCCCGAGAAGATCCGCAAGCCCGCGCGCAGTGCCGTGGTCATCGATCAGAAGAAGGTCCGCACGATGAAGGATGACCGTGTCACCTTCACGGAAGAGCAGATCAAGTCTGAGGCTTCCCGCTGCCTGAGCTGCGGACGCAGCGTCGTCGATCCCAACAAGTGCATCGGCTGCGGTATCTGCACCACCAAGTGCGAGTTCGACGCGATCCACCTCAAGCGCGACCGGCCGCAGAACAGCAAGATGGTACCGGCGGAGGATAAGTTCAAGATGATCCTGCCCTATGCTGCCAAGCGTGAGGTCAAGATCATCATGAAGAAAGCCGGAATTGAAGCGTAAATGCACGAGCTTGGAATCGTAACCTATGTCATTGACCAGCTGAAGGAGATTATGGAGAAAAACAATCTCAAAGAGCTGGAATCGGTCACGCTGGAGTTCGGTGAGGTTTCCGGGATCGAGCCGGAATACCTGCGCAGCTGCTGGGACTGGTATGCGAAAAAGACACCCCTGATCGAGCATGCCCGGTTTCTGTACGAGACCATTCCTGCCGTCACCTGGTGCAATGCCTGCAAAAAGACCTACCCGACTTTGAAGTATGGAAAAACCTGCCCTTACTGCGGCAGCGGGGAAACCTGGCTGCAGCAGGGCAACGAAATGAACATCAAGCAGATCGTGGCCGGATAGGCCGCGATCTGCGGAAGGGTAAGACGAAAGAATGAAAGATCTCAAAAATCTGACCTGGTTTGAAGATCTCCTGCAGGACGCAAACAACGAGCTGATCTCGCAGGGACTGAAACAGGGGAGAAAATGCGCTGCCTATATCTGCGAGAATACGCCGGAGCCGCTCTTGAATCTGCCCGGCTGCTTCTCCGTGCGCCTTCGTGCGCCGCGCACCGGCTCGATGGAGATGGCGACCTATTACCTGACCAGCTTTCTCTGCGAATACAGCCGTGCGCTGCTGGAACGCGCCATTGAGGGAGGCTTCAATTTTGCCGACTGCCTGATTGCGCCGGACGGCTGCAGCATGATCAACCGCTGCGCGGAGAACATGGAGCTGCTGCATACCATGGACGGGGGAAAGGATCATTTCTTCTATGAGCACATGGAAATCCCCATGAAGGCGGACGACAACGGGCTGAACCTCTATGTGCTGCAGTGCAGGAACCATATCCTCAATCCGCTCAGGGATCACTTCGGCATTGACGTCTCCGATGCGGCGATCCGCAAAGCCGTGGAAGAGCACAACCGCATCTGCGAACTGATCCGGGCCATCGGCGACTTCCGAAAGGGGGACAAACCCAGAATCACCGGCTATGAGTTCAGCGTGATTACCATGGCCTCCTACGCCGCACCGAAGGATCTGCTTATCGACCGGCTGGAAAAGACGCTCAAAGAGCTCAAAACCCGCAAGCCGGACGAGGAAAGCCCGTACCGCGTGCGCGTTGCCCTGGTCGGCTCGGAGATCGACGATCCCGACTTTATCAAACTCGTGGAGGAGACCGGCGCGTATGTCTGCGTTGACCGTTACTGCTACGGTTCCTTCCCGGGGAGAGAGCCCATCACGCTTACCGATGAGGAGGACGCGCTCACCCAGATCTGCCGTCAGTATATGATGCGCGGACAGTGCCCGCGCTATATGAACACGGCCAAGCTTCTTGACCGGCGCAGCTATGTGGACGAGCTTGCCAAAGAGTACGGTGCCGACGGCATTATCTACGAGCAGGTCAAGTTCTGTGACCCCTGGGCCTATGACCGGATGCTCGGCTCTCACATCATGCGCAACGAGTACGGCTATCCCGTGCTCTCCATCGACCGCCCTTATACCGTCTCCGGTGTCGGCCAGCTCCGCACCCGCATTCAGGCCTTTATTGAAAGCGTGGAAATCAAGAAGATTCACGGAGGTTCATGATGAAAGACGAAAACAGAATCGGAACCCAAAACCTCGGCAGGTTCTATACGTCCGGCCGGGTGAGAAACCGCCGTGAGTGGCGCGGTGTCAGGGACACAGCCTACGACTTCTCCCGCTGGCTCTACAACTGGCTTACCATGTTCCGTGTCGTGCTCGTGAAGCCCCGGAACATCAAAGCCCTGTTCCGCTATCGCTGGATGGCGAGCTATCTGGCGGTCCCGATGATGATCGACCGCCATACCCAGGGCCTGCGCGATGAGCATCTGCGCATCTGCCATGCCGAGCAGGACCTGATCGTGGAAGATGTCGCAAAGCTGCTGGACAAGCTGTTCCGCGGCGACCGCCGCATCGGCAACGATCAGGAGTTCTCCAAAAAGGTCGTGCTGGTGGATGAGAACGAGATGCAGTCCGTGATGATGGGCTTCCCGACCGTCGTGCCCCTCAGCCGCGAGATCGCCTCTACCTATATCCCTGTGCTTCTGAACCAGCGCGCGGCGCTGCACTACATCGATGTCGCGCAGGAATACGGCCTCGCCGGTGACGTCTGCCCCATGCCCGAGGCGGAGGCCGGCGTCTCCATCGACGACGACGCGCCCGTGCTCGGTTGCTGCGCCGTCCAGTGCAACACGACCTGCGACGGCTCGCTCATGGGCAACAGTCTGATCTCCAAGCGCCTGGAGCAGGAGGACGGCATCCCGGTGTTCCAGCTGGCCACGCCGCTGCGCCACAGAGAGGACGACGTACAGGAATATGCGGCCCAGGAAATCCGCAACGCTATTGCCTTTATCGAGGAACACACCGGCGAAAAATGGGACTGGACACATTACTTTGAGTGCGCAAAACGCGTGAACTACGCGACAAGGTGCCGCCTGGAGTGGCTCGAGATGAACCGCACGGAGTATCCGCAGGTCTTCGGCTCGAACCTCGCGCTCTACACCGAGACAAACTATATGGCCATCAGCGGACGCCTCAAGGTCTTTGAGGACGCTGACCGAAAAATCACCGCCCTGGCGGAAAAGGCGTTCGAGAAAAGGAAGATGGCCGCCAACGAGTACCGCCACCGTGCGATCATCTGGGGCGTGCAGTCTCACTATTATATGGACTTCCTGGTCTGGCTGCTCAACTGCTGGGGGATTGTGCCGCTGACCGATATGCTCTCGATGGTCAATACCAGGATGATCGCGGACACCGACACCCCGGAGAACCGCGAGCAGGCGATCTATGACATCGCATGGCTGACCGAAAACATGATCATGCGCAACCGCACCCACGGCGGATACAAGGTCCTGCTGGACGAGCTCTGGGAGTTCGTGGAGGAATTTAACGCCGACATGGTCATCCTCTGGGAGCATATGAGCTGCAAGGCGCTGGACGGCATGCACGGCCAGTTTGAGGAGAAGGCGAGGGAAAAGGGCATTCACCTTGTCTGGGTCTCTCATGACCTGTTTGACCCCCGCGTGATCTCCCGCCAGGGCGTCCGCGATCAGGTCAACAGCTACATGCGCACGGTCATGAACGAGGAGCCCGTCGATCCTACGCTTGAAATCCTCAACGATGAGGAATCCTGGTAAGGAGGCACTGAAAGATGATGAAGACCTTTTTCTCCGGCCTGCTGCGTATGCTGCTGAAGCTCTGCCTGTTCGGCGTGATCGGCGCGGCGCTGCTGTTTGTCGTCTATTTTTTCAATCTCGACATGAAGCTGACTGCGAAAATGGAGCCGCTGCTGACCTGGGTCTATGACAACAAGGTGAAGCGCGACCAGCATCTGTGAGCATCGGATAAGCTGAAACATGAAAAAGGATCGCAATCGCGATCCTTTTTCCATGTCTTTTGGCAGCTGGGTCCGCAGTCAGGGAACAGGCCATGAAAGGCGGTGCAGATGTCCCTGCTTTTCAAGACCGGCATAGCCCGTGTGGCGGAGGGCCTCGTAGAGGGCGATGGCCGCGGCGTTGGACAGGTTCAGCGAGCGCTCGCCCTCTGCCATCGGAATGCGGACACAGAAGTCCGGATGCCGGACGAGCAGCTCCTCCGGCAGACCGGCGCTCTCCTTGCCGAGCATCAGAAAGTCCCCGTCCCGGTAGTCTCCCTCGGCGATGGTTTTTTCCGCCTTGGTGCTCAGGTACCAGATCCTCGCGTTCGGGTGGGCGCGGTAAAAGGCATCCAGACCGTCATACTCGCGTACCCGCAGGCGCGGCCAGTAGTCCAGGCCTGCCCGGCGTACGCTTTTTTCATCGGTGGAGAAGCCCAGCGGGCGTATAAGATGCAGGCCGGACCCGGCACAGAGGCAGGTCCGGCCGATGGCACCGGTGTTGCCGGGCTGCTCGGGCTCATGAAGGACGAGGTCGATGCTCATTGGCTTCTCTTCATCAGGCGGATGTCGTTCCCGTAAAAGGGGAGCTCGAGGAACTCTCCGAACAGGCGGGAACAGATCTGAGGGGAATAACGGCGGCGCAGCTCGTCATCCGAACAGTTGGTGCTGATGACGGTGTGAAGCGAGCGGGTAAGCCGGGTGTTGATCAGCGTATACAGCGCACTGGCGGCAGCGGGGGTCGGCATCTCGGTACCGAGATCGTCCAGGATCATCAGGTCGCAGGAGAGCATGCGCTCTGCGCGCAGCGCGGCCGCCTCCGCTTCCTCCGGAATGCGCGAGAATTTCTGCTTTTCAAAGGCTTCCAGGGCAGCGGATGCCGTGTCATAGCAGACGGAATAGCCCCTCTCCGCAACACTGCGGGCAATGCAGGCCGAGAGATAGGTTTTCCCCAGACCGGATTCCCCGCGAAGCAGCAGATTCCTGAGGTTTGCCGGAACATCCGGAAAGCTGTCGGCAAAGCCCCTGCAGGCAGAAAAGACGATCCGCATGGCGCTGCGCGCGCTGACGCCGCTTTCCTGTTCGGGCGTGTCGGGATACAGGCTGAGGTCGAAGCGCTCGAAGCTCTCGTCGCCGCTGCGCAGCAGAACCGACAGCTCTTTCGTGAGCTCCCGGTTATAGCGCCTTTCCATGCAGGCACAGAGTCTGCCGTCGACCATGCCGGTATCGCCGCAGACTTTGCAGCTGACGATCTCGTCCAGATAATCGATGGGAAAGCCCTGCGCATGCAGCAGCTCCGCCTTGCGCATCTGCAGGTCCAGGTTCTCTTTCTGCAGCTTTTCAAGCCGGTGGCTCAGGTCCGCGGGCTTTGACAGCGTCAGGCGTACCAGGTCGGACATCTGGCTGCGCATGCGCCGGTCGATGCTTTCTATCTCAGGGATGCGATGATAGATAAGGTCCGTTCTTCGCTGCTGCTCCGCCTGGTTCTCCCGGCGTTCGTCCTCCAGCGCTTCACGCGCTCTGGCAAGAAGCCTTCCGTCGTGCGTCATGTACCGGCTCCTTTCATGATCTCTGCGATTTCACCGATTTTTTGGACATCAATGCCCTTCCCGCCGGAGGAGGGGGCAGTCCGGACCGTGCGTGGAGACGGCCCGTCTTTTTCAAGGATCTCCTGCAGGGTGTGCAGCTTTCTCTCGTGCCAGTTCTGCAGAATGCCGTTGGTATAGGCCAGCGAACGCTTGCCGGTCTTGGTCACCGCCCGGTCGTAGGCCAGGTGGATCTCCTCCGGGCCGAAGCCCCAGTCCTGCCACTGGGCAACATAGAGGCTTTCGGTATCCGTAAAACCGCGGTCGCGGATGTCCAGGGCTTCCTTGATCTGCGCCTCCATGCCCTTCCGCTCGCGGACCCTGCGGATATGGTTTTCGGCGGCGTCGAAATCCGTGATCTTCTTCTCCGCCCAGACCTGGGCCTCCCGCTCAAAGGCGCGGGCGGTGGGACGGCGGCTTTCGCCGTATTTCTCGCGATAGCTGTCCGCGACGAAATGCATCAGTTCCATCATCACGTCTGCGGGCAGGTCCAGATGGTCGTAGATGCCGAGCATCTTGATCAGATCCGGCGTGCTCAGCGCTCTGCCCATGATCAGCCGGGCTTCCTTCAGAACGGCGGAAAAGGCGCTGTCCTGCTCGCTGCGGATTCTGACGTCCTGTGCCGTATACTCCGGAAGCTCCTGCGCCGGAGCGATCGGGTTCTCTTTGGCAGGGGAGTCTGCCGCCGCGCAGCGGGGAGCCGGACCGACAGGCAAGCCGGAGCGGGGGACTTCCGCCGAAAGCGGCAGCAGCCCGCACATCTCAAGGCGCTCAAAGGCCTCGTTCAGCCGCTGTCTGGGCATGAAGAGATCGACCCCTGCCTTTTCGCGGTCTGTGCAGCCCGTGCGGCAGAGATACAGATACAGCAGCGTCATGTCGCCGTCCCGATGGCTGATCAGGAGGTCCGCAGCCGACGCCGTAATGAGTTTTTCCGAATCCTGTCTGTTCATGATCAATCACAAATAATTCACAGTTTATTCGCAGGGCCTTCAAATTATAGCATGAAAAGACCCTTGCCGCAAGGGGCAATGCTGTGGTATAATACAATGCTTTTGTTGCAGCAGCCTTTTTGCCAAATGACTTTCGGAGGTACGGAAATGATGGAACTGCTTGCCCCGGCGGGCTCGCCGGAGGCTGTCATAGCAGCGGTTCAGAACGGTGCGGACGCCGTCTATCTCGGCTTCGGCGATTTCAACGCGCGCCGCTCGGCGCACAATTTCACACCGGAAGAGTTTGAAAAGGCTGTGCGCTACTGCCATCTGCGCGCCTGCAAGGTCTACGTCACCCTGAACACGCTGGTCAGCGACCGCGAGATGCCGGCCGCACTTGCGGCGGCAGGCCTTGCCTCGGAAAAGGGCGCGGATGCGGTGCTCGTGCAGGATCTCGGCCTGGCCAGGACAATCCGGAACGCCTATCCCGATCTGCCCCTGCATGCCAGCACCCAGATGAGCATCCACAACCTCGCAGGCGCCGTGGCTGCCCGGGAGATGGGCATGACCCGCGCCGTGCTGGCCCGTGAGCTCAGCCTGGAGGAGATCCGGTTTATCAGCGCGCATGCCGGCATCGAGACAGAGGTCTTCGTGCACGGCGCTCTGTGCTTCTGTCATTCGGGCCAGTGCTATCTTTCGGCCATGATCGGCCGCCGCAGCGGCAACCGCGGCATGTGCGCCCAGCCCTGCCGCATGCAGTATTCCCTCGGCGGACGCATGGACGACTATCCGCTCTCTCTGAAGGACAACTGCCTGGCCGACCGCCTTCTGGCGCTGGAGGAGGCAGGGGTGCACTGCATCAAGATCGAAGGCCGCATGAAGCGCCCGGAGTATACCGGCATCGTCACCGGCGTCTATGCCAAGCTTTTGAAGGAAAGGCGCAGCCCGACTCCGGACGAGATGGCCATTCTCGAGAGGACCTTTTCGCGCAGCGGCTTCACGCAGGGCTATCTGGACGGCGACAAGACCGACATGCACGGCGTCCGCGCCGAGAGAGACGACAACATCGACGAGCTCTATGAGGAGGCCAGAAAGGCCTATGCCAGCGGCGAGATGCGCCGCGTTCCCGTCCATTTTTACAGCCTTGTCAAGAAGGGCGAGCCCGTCAAGGCCATCGCTTTTGACGACGACGGCAACCGCGCCGTGGCTTTCGGGCCGGTCCCCGAAAAGGCCAAACAGCAGGGCGTCACGCCGGTGTTTATTGAAGAGCAGATGTACAAAACCGGCGGAACCCCCTTTACGGTGGTGGATAACCAGGCCAGGACGGACCTGGGGCTTTTCCTGCCGGCAAAGGATATCAACGAGCTCAGGCGCAGGCTGATTTCCGAGCTCTCCGACAAACGGATGACGCCGCCGGAGCGGCGCACGCTCCCGCTTCCCGCGATGCCGGAGGGCATCGAGGCTCCCAAGGAGGCCGCCGCCATTTTTCAGGTGACGACGGAGGAACAGCTGACGCCAGAACTGGCCGCGCTCCGTCCGAACCGGCTCTATGTGCCGGCTATCATGATGGCCGAGCGCTTTGACCTCGTGATGCCCTTCCTCACCGCCGGGACGGTCCCCGTTGCTGTGCTGCCGCGCGTGCTGCCCGACGATGAGACCGAGGCGGTCTTCCTTGCGCTGGAAAAACTGCACGGCCTTGGGGTCACCGAGGCACTGGTCGGCAATATGGGCCATGTGGCCATTGCCCGGAGGGCCGGCATGGCCGTCCGCGGCGATTTCGGCCTGAACGCGTTTAACTCCCGCACGCTGGATGTGCTCCGTACGGCGGGCTTTCTCTCGGCAACGGCTTCGTTTGAACTGCGCCTCAGCCAGATCCGCGACCTGATCAAGCCCCTTGACACCGAGATGATCATCTACGGCCGGCTTCCCGTCATGGTCTCGGATCAGTGCATCATGAAACTCAGCGCAGGAAAATGCAGCTGCCAGGTCCCCGGCCAGCTGGCCGACCGGACGGGCTCGGTCTTTCCGGTCATGAAGGAATACGGCTGCCGGAACGTGATCTACAATGCGCACAAGCTCTTCCTGGCAGACCGGCAGGCGGATCTGCGGTCGGCCGGGCTGTGGGGCATGCGCCTGCTGTTTACAAACGAAAGCGGCCGGGAGTGCGTAGAGGTGGCAAAGAGCTACCTCGGCCTCTCGGAGTACCGGCCCAACATGGTGACCCGCGGCCTCTATTACCGGGGTGTCGAATGAACGGGCGGCCGATCGTTCTGGCCTCGGCATCGCCGCGGCGGCGGGAGCTGATGAACATGCTGACGTTCAGCTCGTTTACGGTCTGTCCGGCTGCCGGACCGGAGAAGATGCCAGAGCATGCTTCCCCGGAGGACGCCGTCAAGGCACTTGCCTCACAGAAGGCCGAAGAGGTGGCTTCACGCTGCGACCCGGACGCCCTGATCATTGCGGCGGACACGGTCGTCGTCTGCGACGGCCGGATTCTCGGAAAGCCGCGGGATGAGGAAGATGCCTTTCGTATGCTGCACCTGCTTTCCGGCCGCACGCATGAGGTATACACCGGGCTCTGCCTGAAGGACAAGGACAGCTGCGTCACGGAGGCGGAAAGAACGGCGGTCCGCTTCCGCATGCTTTCCGACAGCGAGATTCGGCGCTACATTGAGACCGGCGAACCCATGGACAAGGCCGGCGCCTACGGCATACAGGGCAAAGCCGCTCTGTTTGTCGAGGCCATCGAAGGGGATTATTACAACGTGGTCGGTCTGCCGCTGTGCCGGCTTGGCCGGATGCTTGCAGGGAAAGGAGTACCTGTTCTTTGAAGGACTATTTCAGAAAACACGGCATTCGCGTGCTGCTGATCGTGGTCGCGGCCGTTCTGATTATCGGGCTTTCCGCCGCGGCGCGGGGGAACCGGATCGGCTTCGTGCAGAATATCCGGGGCACCCTTTCGGCGCCGCTGCAGAAGGTGCTCAGCTCGGCGGCAAACTGGTTTGATACGATCTACGGCTATCTCTATGACTACGACTCGCTGATGGCCGAGAACGAATCGCTGCGCTCTCAGCTGGCCGACGCCCAGCAGTCGGCCCGTGACGGCATTGAGGCCTCGGAAGAGAACGTCCGTCTGCGCCAGCTGCTGAACCTGCGCGACAAACACACCGATTTTGTCCTGGAGTCCAGCAAAGTGGTTCTCTGGTCCTCCTCCAACTGGTCCTCTTCCTTTACGATCAGCAAGGGCGCACGCAGCGGCATCGAATACGGTGACCCCGTTATTACCGAATACGGCGCGCTGGTCGGCCAGGTGACCGAGCTGGGTGAAACCTGGGCGACGGTCAGCACGCTCATTGACGTCGATATGAGCGTCGGCGGCACCGTTGTGACAACGGGAAGCTCGGGCATGGTCGTGGGCGAGTATTCCCTCATGAAGCAGAAGCTTGCCAAGCTGACCTTCCTTGCCGACGGGGCCCAGATTTTCGTCGGGGACGAGATTCTGACCTCCGGTTCCGGCGGTGCCTTCCCGGCCGGTCTTGTCATCGGCACGGTCTCGAATGTACAGACCGAGGCCGGCGGCCAGATCGAATACGGCCTGGTCCAGCCGCAGGCGAATCTCGATTCGCTGGTACAGGTGTTTATCATCAAAGACTTTGACGTGGTGGAGTAAAGCTTGAATACCGTCATACAGAAAGATATCCTGGAGAAAATCAATTTCGGCAAGGTCAGCCGCTATGCGCTTTATCTGATTGTCGTGCTGATCCTGCAGAATATCCTGTTTACCCAGATGCGCCTGCTCGGGGTGTGCCCGCTGGTGCTGCCCGCGGTGGCGGTGGCGATGGGGATGTTTGAGGGGGCAACCTGGGGCGCCGTCTTCAGCCTCGTCATGGGCATTTTTGCCGACATGGCCTTTATCGAGAATACCATCTTCTTTACGCTGCTGTTTCCGGCGCTGAGCTTTTTGGCCGGTTTTGTTTCAAACTATTATATCAACCGCCGCTTTTTCGCCTATATGGGGGCGGCTGCGGGCGGCCTGCTGATCACCGCTGCG
>Ga0310694_10005928_pt1 | contig 11618 bp, 6 predicted proteins | sample 174DNAGHGhighgp2_FD_203884 | JGI IMG/M metagenome (GOLD analysis project Ga0310694, IMG submission 203884) | Sheep rumen microbial communities from Palmerston North, Manawatu-Wanganui, New Zealand - 1742 DNA GHGhigh gp2 (v2) (version 2) | ecosystem: Host-associated > Mammals > Digestive system >... | reverse complement strand
AAGAGTATTGCCGGCCTTACCACATCCAAGTCATTGGAAACCAGCAATGTTTCGGGCATTTCGAGGAGATACTCTGCAATCCTTTTTACAAGGACCTCGCCGACACCAAATGGAACCTCAACCCCGCCAACCCCGACACCTACAAATTCCTTGAAGCCCACCTCCTCGAAGTGGCAAGAGCCTACAAGTCGCCCTATTTCAACATCAACTGCGACGAAACCGAGAGTTTGGGGCAAGGTGCAGCCAAGGCTTACGTCGACTCGGTGGGCGCGGCAACAGCCTATTACCAACACGTCAACCGCGTCAACCGCATATTGCGTCCCTATCGCAAGCGCGTGATGATGTGGGGCGACATTGCCGAATCGCATCCCGAAATCATGGACAACCTCGACAAAGACCTCTTCTTCATCGCGTGGAGCTATGTGGCCAAAGACAACTTCAACGACTTCCTGAAACCCTACGTCAATTCGGGGCACAAGTTCTTTGTCGCGCCTGGGGTGAGCCTTTCGGAACGCGTGTGGCCCAAGCACTATGAATTTGAGTCAAACATCACGAACCTTTGCCGCGACGGCTACAGAAACGGAGCCTGGGGCGTCATCAACACCTGCTGGGACGACTTCGGCGAGTCGCTAACCAACTGCGCCTTATACGGACTGGCCTTGGGTGCCGAGATGAGCTGGAACCCGCTGAAAAAGACCGAGGCGAAAAAAGCCGCCATCGAAAAAGCCCAACGTGAAGCAGAAATAAACTTCTGCGTCCAATTCTTTGGCTGCACCAACACCGAACCGCTCAACGACCTCCATAGACTTTCCCAACTGACGCAATACGACGAAATCGGGAAATTTGCGGCATTGGAAGAGAGCGTGATGGCGTTCTACCCAGCCCTCGTCGAAGATACCGTATTGAAAATCAATGAAAAAGCATACAATAATTTGGTCGCTTTAGAGCAAAAGCTCGAAAACGACAAAAAGCTGGTCAAGCGGAATGCCAGCATCTTCGACAACGCCCTTTATGCCATCCATCGCATGAAATGGTGCGCCGAAAGAAACATAGTCCGTTGGCAGCTCTACCGCGCCTACGTTGATCCAACCGAGGCCAATATCCTCAACAGCAAGAGAATGATTCCCCAGCTGACGGCCAAATTGCACTCCCTGAAAACAGAGTATATCAAAGTGTGGAACATCGAAAGCCGACCCTATTGGCTTGATGTCAACATGAAGAAATACGATGACATTGCCCGCGAACTCCAACAGATTGAATTTCTTCCCTTTATCGAGCTAATCAACACGGAAGGCAATGCCGCTATTGACTTGTTCACCTTACTTGATGCCAATGACGACCGGGTAATCCACTATACACTTGACGGGAAAGATGTGACGCCGAGCGACCCTGTGTATGAAGCACCTATCGGCTTGGACAGGCCTTGCCTGGTCAAGGCGGCCTGCTTCAACGAAGCGGGCGAAGCAGTCAGGGCGGAACGTTATTTCTGCTACCACAAAGCCTTGGGGCGACTGAAGCAACTCAACAGCCCGGCAGGCAACTACCGCCCTGAATATTCAGGCGGTGGCGATGGTGCGCTTTTAGACGGCACCCTTGGCAGCGACGACTACAAAGACGGCCACTGGCAAGGCTTCTACGGCACCGACGCCGACATCGAAATCGACCTCGGCAAGTGGGACAAAATCAACACGATAGACATTGGCTTTTTGGTCAATGCACACGACTGGATCCTTTGCCCCACCGAGGTGCAAGTCTATGCTGCCTACGACGGCAAGAACTACACCTTGCGTGGCACTTTCCCCATCACCACCAAGGTGACTGGCGAAGGCAACTTCACCTTCCGCGAACGCTTCGACATACCGCTTTCGACCCGCATGTTGCGCATCGTGGTGAAAAACGCCGGCAAAATCCCCGAAGGCTACCCTGGCACAGGTTACGACTCGTGGATTTTCATGGATGAAATCGTGGTGGAGTAAGCCGCTTACTTCAAATCCAAGCCTTCAAGGACGAAGACATCCGTCTCGAAATTCTCCCCCATGAGACGAATAACGACCACTCCCTTTGCAGGTCGAGGCACAGTGATTCTCTTTGTGAAAGTGGCTTTTTCAGCTTCGGAAAGGTCCTGAACAGCATAGGTTTGCTTGGCAAATGCCCATTTGGAGTTGGCATCGCTCTTGACCACCACTTGGATGGAAAGACCCTCGGTAGGCCCAGGGCCTTCGTTCTCGACCTCACAACTGATTTCAAGATCGACCGTCTTCTCAATCAAATAATACGAGTCGTACCTATAGCCGCACCTCTCCAACCGAACCGCAGGGCGTCTTTCCAAGGGTATCAATTTCGCTCCTGTCGACTTATACTCCTTAGGCAGCTGGCCGAGTTTCCAACCTGGGCTTGTCAATTCCAAATAATAGTATTTGCCCCCATCGTACTCATAATAAGTCCCTTGAAGTTCCTTATCATACCGAATCGCCATGCCCAAATGATTATGAAACATGACCAACAGCACACTGTAGCCCATCTCATGAAGAATCGAGGCGGCCAAAATCACCATATCCTCGCAGTCGCCAAGGCCATCCACCAATGTCTCAATAGGATAGCGGATATACTCTTCCTCGCCGCGCGACAACGAGTCGCTGACATACTGCAACGACTGCACGAAACTGATCACATTGAACACGTTGTCTAAGTCGGACAAGCCAAACTCCTCGCCACCCTTCCGAAACGACTTGATGATTTCCTGAATGTAGCCACGGTCGTAATCCGACAACACAAAAGGCATGAAATTACTGCTGTAATGCGTCCGATCGCGATAGGAATCATAAAGCTCTTCGGGAATGCCTACCGAAAACGACCAATGTATATCTTTATATTCCCATGCATAGTCCAGCATGTAGTAGCCTTTCTCGGGCTGAACGGACTGGCCGAAAGCCGAAACGCACAGCGAGAACCACAATATGACGATAAATTTCAGGCGCATGGCAAGTCGTTTTTATAATGATAACGCAAAATTTAGGCCAAAATTGCGACAGACTGTAGGGCTGTCGTACCACGGCTGCCGCACCATGTATCCATGCACTGCGGCTGCCGTAATACGACAGCCCTACGGCATTATTTTCCCCAATAATGGAACGCCTTCACCTCTTTCATCAGCTCCCTGACGGCGGCTTCCAGCTGTTCGTCTTCACCGGCAGCCATTTTTTCGGGCGTATTGCGCACCTTTACATCAGGTTCCAATTGGGTATTTTCCAGCCAGTTGCCTTGCTCGGTGCGGTAGCCCACCACGGGCAGACCGAAATACAACGACGGGTCTTGCAGGGTCTCCCAAGTGACGCTCGACATGGTGCCGGGCACAGGCATACCAACCAGGCTGCCCATCTTCTTGTGTTTATAGACCCAAGGTGTGCCGTGTGCATTACTGTAATTGGCCTCGCCGATAATCATCACCGAGGGCTTGTTATAGCGCCGCGAAGGCATCACGCAGGCCACGCTGTCGTTGATGACCTGTTCCAGGTATTTCTCGCCACTGAATAGGATTTCGATGTCCTCGTGCAGACGACCACCGCCGTTGAAGCGCGTGTCGATGACGATGCCGTCGCAAAGGTTGTATTTGCCCAGGATTTGGGAATACACGTCGCGGTAGCTGGCATCGCCCATGCTGCGGATGTGGACATAGCCCAAGCGGCCGTTTGACAGTTTCTCCACGGTTTCCTCGTTGTGCTTCACCCAACGGTTGTAAAGCAGCTCGTTCATCGCGCCATGGCTGATGGGCTTCACGGTTTCGTCCCAGGTCTTGCCACCATCCTTGACCGACACCAGGACGGTCTTTCCGGCCTTGTTGTTGAGCAAAGGATAGTAGTCCATGCCTTTGGTAATCTCCACGCCGTCAATCTTTTGAATGATGCAACCGGCTTTCACTTGCGAGTTCTTCTTGTCGAATGGGCCGCCTTCCACCACCTCGGCCACCTTCAATCCGTCGCCTTTGTAATCGAGGTCGAGAAGCACGCCAAACTCAGCCGTGGCATCGCCTTTGTTGCCCGGACGATAGCCCGACCCTGTGTGCGACACGTTGAGTTCGCCCAAAAGTTCGCTCAGCATGATGGAAAAATCGTAATTGTTGTTGATATGGGCGAGGAAAGGCTGATAGGCTTCCTTCATCAGGGCCAAGTCAACACCATGGTGGTCTTTCATGAAGAAGCGTTTCTCTATTTGCAGGAAGACGTGGTTGAACATATATTCGCGCTCGGCGGCGAGGTCGAGTTGCATGGTGGCATCATATTTAATCGATGTCGACTTGCCGCTCTTGTCCACCTTTTGCAGGTTGCCGCCTGAAAGCACGTAAATATGGTCATCCTTCATCGCCAGATGTGCGCCACCTTGTCCCATCTTCTTCAAAATCTTCATCGACTTCTCACGCACGTCGAGTTCCCAAAGGTCGTAGCCTTTCTCAAACGAAGTCATGAAATAAAACTTCTCGCCATCCTTCGACAAACCCATACCGCTCAGGTTCGACGACATGGGTGTCAGACGGATGACGCGGTCTTGCAGATGCTCCAAATCAACTTCTATCTTCTTGGTTTCTTTGGGCTTTTCGTCTTTTGAGCTCTCTGTATCTTTCGAAGAGCCGTCTTTCTTATCGGATTTTTTACCCTTCTTATCGTCCTTCGAGGTGCCTGAGCCTGTCGAAGGGCCGTCCTTCTTATCCTCTTTCTTGCCTTTCTCGGTTTCCTTCAGCAGGGCATATTCTTCCTTGCTGAGGCGGAAACGGTCGTAGGCATCCTGGTTCAAGAAAGCGATAAAAGCATCTCTCTGGCTACCCCAAGAGGCATGAGAGCGCATACCATATCTATCTGAATTGTAAATAATTGCATTGCCATCAAGCACCCATTGCGGGTCGTCGTCGAAATAGGCGCTCTCGGTGATGTTGTAAATCTTCTTGTCCCCGCTCGCCGAAACGATGCCTACATCCGAATAAGGATCGCGTCTATGGGTAATCAACGACACGGCAAACCATTTGCCATCAGGCGACCATTGGTAATCGATGCTGCCGTAATGCTGTGTGCCATCCGTGATTTGACGCACTTCCTTTGAGGCTATATTATAGACTTTCAAGATATTACGATTCTCAATAAAGGCAATCTCCTTGCCATCGGGCGAATACTCTGGATTGCTGCGTTCAACGCCATCATTGTCGAACAAAGGCTTTTCATCAATCAAGGTGGCGTAGGCAAAGTTGTAATCTTCCTTGCGCTCGATGGTGGCTTGGTAAAGGTTCCAGTAGCCATCGCGCTCCGAGGCGTAGACCAAAGTGCGTCCATCCTTCGAGAACGAAGGGCTACGTTCCGCCTGCGGGGTATGGGTGATTTGTTTTGTTGTGGCATATTCGTCAACGCCCGTGACGAACACTTCGCCGCGCGAAACGAAGGCTATCAGTTTGCCGTCGTCGCTCAGCGCGAAGCTGCCAGCGCCTTTGAAGTCCTGCTTCACCAGCTGCTCCGGCTCTTGGTCGTTGACGATTTGGATATTCACCTTTTGAGGCTCATTGCCAACGCGTTGCGTGTAGATTTCGCCCATATAGCCATAACACAACAGGCCGTTGCTGGCCACGCTCAAGAAGCGCACGGGGTGCGTCTTGAAATGCGACACCTGTTCCACATTTTCAAGATTGTTGGCAGGGGCCTTATAGACATTGAAATTGCCATTGTTGCGCTCGCTCAAGAAAACGACTTCCTGATAGCCAGGCAAATATCTCGGATCACGGTCTTCACCGACATTGGTAGTCAGGATCGTGTGGGTCTTTTTCTTGGCGTTGTAATACACCACATCGCGGGCCACCGACGACACGTGATGCTTGCGCCAGATGTTCTCGCTGCCTTTGCGGTCGTAGTAAAGGAACGACTTGCCGTCCTTGTCGAACGACATGCTGCACACGGGCACCGCCACCACCTGTTCGGGCCGACCGCCTTCGGTGCTCACCTTATACAATTCGGTAATCCATCCTGCTGCAAACTGCACGTTTTCAGCGGCTTTCTGGATTTGGGCGGAGAAATAAATCTCTTTTCCATCAGGCGAGAAGGCCAAAGGCAGCTCGGAAGCGGAATTGGTCGTGATGCGTTGCGGCACGCCACCTTCGGCTGAGACCAAGTACACATCGAAGTTGCCGTTGCGGTCGGAGGCAAAGGCGATTTGCTTGCCGTCGGGCGACCACACGGGCGAGGTTTCGTAGGCCGTTGTGGTGGTCAGTTGTAAAGCCTTACCGCCTTGTGCATCAACCACATACACATCGCCTTTGTAGCAAAAGGCAATCTGGTCGCCCTGAGGCGAAATCACGTTTTCGCGCAGCCACAGCGGCTGTGCGGAGAGGTTAAGAGCGGCCATCAGAATGGCGCTGAGGAAAAGTCTTTTCATTGTATTTATGATTAGTTAATTTCTAGTTTTGTGCAGACTTTCGGGCCATAAGTCGATTTTTTATTGAGTTATGGCCCGAAAGTCTGCAGAAAAAAGCGACCCGAAGGTCACTTTTTGTGATTTTTCCTATGCTAGAACCTTTATTCCCCCAGCAGGTGCTCAAACAAGAAGCTGTCAATCTTGTTGAACAAGTGCATCCGGCACTCTCCGCTGCCGTATTCATAGCCGCCGTAGATGCCGTGGTTCTTGTTGGGATAAATCATCAGGTCGAACTGCTTGCCGTTCGAAATCATGGCTTTGATAAGTTCCATGGCGTTCTGGTAGTGGACATTGTCGTCGCCGCTGCCGTGGCAAAGCAGGTAGTTACCCTTGATGAGTTCCGTGTTGTGGACGGGTGAGTTCAGGTCGTAGCCATCGGGGTTCTCCTGCGGGGTGCGCATGAAACGCTCGGTGTAAACATTGTCATAGTAGCGCCAGTTGGTCACGGGAGCTACCGACACAGCCGTGCTGATGACGTCGGCACCCTTGGTGATACCGTTGGCCGCCATGAAGCCGCCGTAGCTCCAGCCGTAGATGCCGATGCGGTCGCCATCCACGTAGGGTTGTTTGGCCATGTACTTGGCGAGGGTAATCATGTCCTCGGTCTCATACTTGCCCAATTGCAAGTAGGTCATCTTCTTGAACACCTCGCCTTGGGCACCGCTACCTCTATTATTAATGGAGACGCTGATGATGCCATGCTGGGCGAGCAGTTGCAGCCACCAGTAGTCGCTGTTGGCCCACGAGTTGTTCACCGTTTGGTGGCCAGGACCGCCATAGACGTAAATCAGCACAGGGTATTTCTTCGAGGGGTCGAAATCGGGAGGCAGGATTTGCCAGGCGTCCACGTCGACTTGGGTGCCATCGGGCAGCGTGAAAGCCGGGTCACTGATCTTCATGAGTTTCTTCTCGCCAAGGTTGAAGGTCTTGAGCTTTTCGGCAAACTCGTGGTTATCCTCCAACACACGCACCAACTTGCCTTTGTTCGTGTAAAGCTCAAACTGGCGCGGCTGGTCGATAGTGCTGTTGACATTGATAAGGTAGCTGAAGTCGTTGCTGAAAGTGGCGTTGTTGGTACCCGGGCGACCAATCACCTCGCGCAGCTGTCCCTTCAGGTTGACGGCGTAGATTTGGCGGTCGACGGGAGTGTTTTTGGCAGCTTGGAAATACACTTCCTTGCCGTCGAAGCCGTACACTTCGGTCACGTCCCAAGGGCCGTCGGTGAGCTGTTTGGCCTGCTTGCCATCGAGGGTGCAAAGGTAAATATGGTTGTAGCCACTCTTTTCGGCAGTCATCAAGAAGCGCTTGCCGTCCTCAAGGAAGTGCCAGTTGTCGGTGATGTCGATGTAGTATTCGTTGGTCTCGTCGTAGAACACGCGGCTCTTGCCCGTGGCGGCATCGGCGGCCAGAATTTCCAAGTGGTTCTGATGGCGGTTAAGGCGTTGGATGGCCAGCACGTTGGCATCCTTCGTCCAGGCGATGCGGGGCAGATAAATGTCGGTCTCCGCACCCGTGTCCATCTTCACGGTCTTGCCGCTTTCGAGGTCGTAAACATAGATGCCGACGATGGAATTATCCTCGCCCGCCTTGGGGTATTTGAAGCTGTACCAATCGGGATAGAGGCCTTCGAACTCCTCCATCTGGAACTCGCGCACGTTGCTCTCGTCGAACTTCATGTAGGCGATTTTCTTGCTGTCGGGCGACCAGAAAAAGCCTTGCGAGAAGCTGAACTCCTCCTCGTAGACCCAGTCGGGCGCACCGTTGATGATATGGTTATAGAGGCCGTCGTTCGTAAATTGCTTCTCCTCCCCTGTCTTCAAATCTTTGATGAACAAGTTATTGTCGCGCATGAAGGCCACCTTGGAGGCATCGGGCGAGAACGTGGCGAGGCGTTGCTTGCCGTTATCCGAAAGGGGCTGCAAGGTCTTGGTGTTGAAATCGTAGACGTAATAAGTAGCATGGAACGAATGGCGATAGATGCTTTCCATCTCGGTGGCGCACAGCATTTTGTCCTCGTTTTGGCTCAACATATAATCCTGCAAGCCGATGGGCAGATCCTCGCCGTCCACAACGAGGTCGGCGATGCCGAACAGCGTCTTTTCAAGTTTTCCGGTCTTGTAATTGTAGATGTTGAGTTGGCCTTTCTCGAAAGAGGCGTAGGTCTTGCCATCCTTCATCGAATTCATGCCGCGAACGCTCTTGGCGTAGAACGTGGGGCGCATGTAAAGGTCTTCCAATTCAAAGTTTTTCTTCTCTTGGGCCGAAGCCGAAAGTGTTCCAATTGCAAGGAACAAGCTGACTAACAAATACTTAAATTTCATAATGATAGGATTTGATAGCACAAAGGTAGAATTTTTTTGAAAAAAAGCAGAAAAAATCTTGTCAGTTTCGGAAAAAGCCGTATTTTTGCAGCCGCATTTGGGACGGTAGCTCAGTTGGTTTAGAGCGCATGCTTGACAGGCATGAGGTCACAAGTTCGATCCTTGTTCGCCCCACACGAAACGCCCGACGGCGTTTTTTCTTTGAAGGAGGGACGTTAGCCCAGTTGGTTTAGAGCGCTGCCTTCACACGGCAGAGGTCACTGGTTCGAGTCCAGTACGTCCCACTACAATCTGAAAGTCAGCGATACGCTGACTTTTTGGTTTTAAATCGGCGCAAAAACGACGCAAATTGAAAACCCACTTATTCCCCAAGAAAAATGTGATTTTTTACTTTTATTCCCCAAGAAAAGTGTGATTTTTCCTTTTGTATTCCCCAAGAAAAATGTAGTTTTACTACAACAAATGAAAGCAACACTTGACTCGTCGGTGTATTACTATTCCAAAGACAACTCGACCATGGAAGTGGATTTCCTTTTCCAGACCCAAGAGAGAGTGGTGCCTACGGAAGTGAAAGCAGAGGAAAACGTCAAATCCAAATCGCTGTCATTGTTCATCAACGAAGATTTCAAAAACCTGAACCTTAAAGGTTTGCGATGCAGCATGAAACCCTACATTGACCAAGGCTGGATGGAGAACATTCCGCTTTATGCCGTGGAGGGATACTTGAAAAGGGAAAGAGAAAAATGCACACTCTCGGGCCTTAACGCATAAAAACTTCGACTTTTCGAAGGAAATAGAGGGTAAAACTCCAAATTGTTTTCCATGGAAACCAACTTATTCCTATTTTTACCGCCTCAAATCCAGACAAAACACTTCAGCCAATGATACTCTATTTTTCAGGATCGGGCAACAGTCTGGCCATCGCCCGCAAGCTGGCCGAGAAATTGAACGAACAGGTCATACCGCTTCGCGAAGCCGTCTCCATTGACTTGTCAAAGGAAAGGCGCATCGGGTTGGTCTACCCTACCTATTGGCTCGATGCGGCCAAGCCGGTTCGTGACTTGGTGCCAAAGCTGAACATCAGTCCGTCGGCCTACGTTTTCATCGTCATCACCTGCGGGGCGCAAACCAACAACGCCGTTTGGTCGGTGCGAAAACTGTTGTCCAAGAAAGGTGTAAAAGTCGCCTATTGCAACAAGATTCGCGTCCCCGACAGCAGTGCCTTGGGCTTTGGCCGTGACCCGAACAAACAACTATGGAAGTTCGAGAAGTACGCACCTCGACTGAAACAAATCATCGAGGACCTGGCGGCGGAACGGCATGGCTCACATTATGGAGGATACGACCCTCTTGGCTGGCTGCTCAACCGTCCCGGCATTGCCGCAAAGACACAAAAAGTCACCATGCCTGCCAACAACACCGAAAAATGCATCGGCTGTGGCATCTGCGCCAAGATTTGTCCACAAGAGAACATCACGATTATTGACGTGAAAGCCAAAATCGGCGACCAATGCGCCATGTGCCTCGCTTGCCTGCATTTCTGCCCCCATCAAGCCATGGAACTCAACCACAAACCCACGCTAAAGGAACAGCAATACCACCACCCCGACATCCAATTGAAAGACATGATGACTTCACGACCATGAATGAAAAAGAAACCATGAAAGAAGAAAAAGACAGAAATCTAAGTGCGAAAGAGCAGAAACGTCTGGACGTTTTTGAAGAGACCTTCGAGAGGCTTTCCCGAGAGGGTTATAAAAAGACAGATCTGACCATCGGCATCGTCAAAGCCAATCTATTTGTATTCTTGCTTGCCATTCCGGTCGTAGCCATTGGTGTACTCCTTTTCGCGTGGAGGAATCCCATATCACTGCTAGCACCCACCCCTCATGGAAGCCTGCTGTTTATCGTATTGTTTTTCGTGCTCATCATAGCGCATGAGCTTATTCACGGGCTAACCTGGAGCATCTACGCCGAGCATCACTTCAAGGATATAGAGTTTGGATTCATGAAAGAATATCTTACGCCATACTGTACATGCACGACGCCCCTCCTGAAAAGCCACTACATTTTAGGTGCATTGATGCCCTGTATTGTTCTCGGAATACTTCCCATGGCGATTGGGATCCTATTGGGTTCGCATCTCTTGTTTTGGATAGGAATTGTGATGATATTGTCGGCGGGAGGAGATATTATGATTGTCTGGAAAGTACTCACATTCAAGAAACAAGACTTATCCAAAGAAATCCTTATCTACGACCACCCCACCCAGGCTGGTTCGGTGTTATTTGAAAAGTAAAGAATCTGCAAACTACATGTTTTTTGTCGCGGGACACTGGACTTCGGTGGCTATTGGCTACTGGCAACTGGCCGCTCGATGATAAAATTAAGCCCTTAAGCTTTTCGATAAGCTGCCAGAAGCCAAAAGCCAGAGGCCAGAAGCCGCCATCGTCACAAGTCATCGTCCCGCAGTATCGAGTACCAAATTTAATCACGAGCCGATTATCATGGCTACTCCTGTGTTGGCCCGTCTGATGTCTTGTTGTCACTTCCACCGCCACCTGGAACTCCAAACACGAGCCACACCAGAACGCTGATGATATAGAGGGTCCAAGCCCACCAAGGCGCATGGATTCTGATGAGAACAATCAATCCGATAAGATAATCAAAAAAGATGAAACATCCCATAATGCGTTGATATTGATAACGGTCGCAAAGATACAGTACCGCTACCGATGCGCAATGGAATGTAGTGAATTATAGTGGAAAATAGGATTAAATCATCCGAATGATTTCGTCCAATTTGATGATTTCAACATGCGAAACAGCATCGCTTTAGTAAACATGAAG
>Ga0310694_10005923_pt1 | contig 11623 bp, 7 predicted proteins | sample 174DNAGHGhighgp2_FD_203884 | JGI IMG/M metagenome (GOLD analysis project Ga0310694, IMG submission 203884) | Sheep rumen microbial communities from Palmerston North, Manawatu-Wanganui, New Zealand - 1742 DNA GHGhigh gp2 (v2) (version 2) | ecosystem: Host-associated > Mammals > Digestive system >... | reverse complement strand
ACAAGAGTCGAACTTGCATGCCGTAATCGGCACCACCCCCTCAAAGTGGCGTGTCTACCAATTTCACCACCTGGGCTTGAAATCGGCTGCAAAGATACAACTTTTTTCAATGCTGCAACCAATTGAGGAAATTTTTTGCTATTTTTTTTCTTCGCATTACTTAATTTCTTATTTTTGAAGCGTTTAAAAACCTATCATTATGCTTACAGAAAAAGACCTTCAACAGCTTTCGGAAAGAAACATCAATAAAAATCAAGTAATACAACAAGTTGCGCAGCTCAAACGCGGCACACAATATGTCCAACTGATGCGTCCCGCCACCCTTGGTGACGGCATCCTACGTCTTGACGAAGAACATGTTAGAGAAATGATCGCCAGTTTTGAGGCCGACAAGGAATTTTACCAATTCACGAAGTTCGTGCCCGCCTCGGGTGCAGCCTCACGCATGTTCAAGGACCTCTTCGCCTTCGCCGACAGCGGCGAGGAAACCAAATTCACCGACATTTTCTTCGCCCACATCCATAGCTTCGCCTTCTTCGACGACCTCAACGTAGCCACAAAACGTATATATGGCTCCGACGTCGACACGATGCTGCAACAAGGACGTAAAGTGGAAATCGTCAGAGCCTTGCTTCTCGACGATGGATTGGCCTACGGCAAGCTGCCCAAAGCCCTGCTGAAGTTCCACCACTACCCCACTTTCGACCGTCTGGCCTTGGAAGAGCATCTGGTGGAAGCCGCCCGCTATGCCACCGACAACGAAGGCGTGGCCAAGCTTCACTTCACCGTATCGCCCGAACACGAGGAACCTTTCAAGAAGGCCGTGGACGCACTGAAAGCCGACTATGAGAAGAAATATGGGGTCCGCTACAACATCACCTACTCCTGCCAGAAGCCTTCCACTGACACAGTGGCAATCGACGCCAACGGCGAGCTGTTCCGCGAAGCCAATGGTAAGATCCTGTTCCGTCCAGGTGGACACGGCGCGCTCATCGAGAACCTCAACGACCTCGGCGAAGAGATTGTCTTCGTGAAAAACATCGACAACATCGTTCCGGAGAGCAAGGCAGAGACGACCATCGTATATAAAAAGGTGTTGGCGGGTCTCCTCCTCCACTTGCAACAACGCACCTTCGAATACCTCGAGATGCTCGATCAAGGTGCAGTTTCGACCGACGAACTCGATGAAGCCATACGTTTCGCCAAGGAAGACCTGATGATGGACATCCCCGACTTCGTGAACGAATACAACGACATCGAAAAAATCGACTACCTCTATAACAAACTCAACCGCCCGATGCGCATCTGTGGCATGGTGAAGAACGAAGGCGAGCCTGGTGGCGGTCCCTTCTGGGTGAAGAACCTCGACGATGAGGTGTCGCTGCAAATCATCGAATCCTCCCAGATTGACCATAAGAACGCGCAGCAGGAAGCCATCTTCCGAGCCTCGACCCACTTCAACCCCGTCGACCTGGTATGTGGCTGCTGGAACTACAAGGGCGAAGCCTTCAACCTGACCGACTATGTCGATGCCAACACAGGCTTCGTCTCCAACAAGTCGAAGGACGGTCGCGAGCTGAAAGCCCTCGAGCTGCCCGGCCTCTGGAACGGCGCCATGGCCGACTGGATCACCATCTTCGTCGAGGTGCCCATTGAGACCTTCAACCCGGTGAAGACGGTGAACGATTTACTGAAACCGATGCATAATTAACCGAATAACAATTAAAAAAGATAACAAAATGACACTCAACAAAGAAGAATTCAAGACTTTGGTGATGCTTTATGCAGCCAACATCGATGGTAACATCAAATCGGAAGAAGTGAAAGTAATGCTCGAAAGGAGCGGCTTCGATGCCGTTGAAAAAACGGAAAAGCTCTTCTCCAAGATGAGCGATGCTGAAATCATTGCCTGCATCCGCGAAAACAAGCCCTTATATGCCGCCACCGAAGGCGACCGCATCGACCTCTTGGCCGACCTCTGCGCCGTCATCGAGGCCGATGAAAAATGCACGATGATGGAAGAACAGATGGTGAGGGCGATGAGGAGAGTGCTGGGGTCATGAAAATGACCGAAGTAGAAATTATGACAAAAAATAGAATACTTCTTTTGGTTCTTTTCGTTGTCTTGGCTGTATCTACCTTCGCTGAGAATGTGACCGTGCAGACAGCACAGCGGGCTGCCGAGACCTTTTTGAATTCAAAACGGCATAGTAACATAGACATTCATCTCGTTGACTTTGCTGAAAAGGAATCCTTCCCAAACTTATACATTTTTGGCAACGAGCATTGTTTCGTCATCATTGCCGCCAACGATGCTGTGCATCCCGTGCTGGGCTATTCCGTTGAGGAAGGATTTGGAACCGAGATCATGCCTAAAAACACTTACGAATGGTTGAAGGCATACGACGAAGAAATCGCCTTTGTGTCGGAAAGCAGATGGGAAGCCGATGATGAAATCTCATCGGAATGGTATAATCTATTAGATGGCATTGGTTTAACTCCAAAATCAAGAAATAGTGTGAATCCGCTCCTTAAAACCAAGTGGAATCAAAACGCGCCTTTCAATGATTTGTGTCCGGCTGACTCGGCTGGACCCAATGGTCATTGCTATACGGGTTGTGTCGCCACAGTAATGGCTCAAATAATGAATTATTGGGAACATCCTGTCAAAGGGTCCGGGTCATATACGTATACGCCTAGCAACCATCCAGAATACGGAAGCCAGTATGCCAATTTCGGCACTACCACATACGATTGGGACAATATGAAAGACTATTATTCAAGAGGTTACACTGACGAGGAAGCTTTGGCTGTAGCCACTTTGATGTACCATTGTGGTGTGGCGTTAAGCTCTGAGTACGGGCCTAATAGTACAGGCGCCAGATTATTAAACGTTCCACAAGTCCTTTCCTATCGCTTCAAATACTCTTCAGGCATGGTATATAGAACCATGTCTTCACTGAATAGCGATTCTCTTTGGATTGACATGTTAAAACAAGAGTTGGATCTTGGCCGTCCAATACCCTATAGAGGTACTATGGATGAAGGAAATGCCGCACATGCCTTTGTCTGTGACGGATATGATGAAAACGATTTCTTTCATTTCAATTGGGGCTGGTCGGGAAGATACAACGGTTTCTTTATGATTGGAGCATTAAATCCTCAAAGAAACGATATGGGAAAACCAAGTAACAGAGGATTCAATGCAAGTAATTCCGCAATTTTCAACTGCTATCCTAAAACTCCCAGTATCACTCCTCCTTCCGATATCAATGCTACCATAAACGGCAGAAACGTTACCATCACATGGAGCAACGTCAATAACGCCTCCCATTATAGAGTCTATCGAGACGGCACCTTGATTGTCAACAACATTCAAGCCACAAGCTATACTGACAGTTATGTCACTTACGGGCCCCATTCCTATTATGTGAAAAGCGTGAAATCAGACGGCACCATGTCATTGAAATCCAGCGCTGTGGTCGCTGATATTCATTTCACCGGCCCAATGCCCACCAATCTTCAGGCCACTGTAAGTGGGAACAATGTCAACTTGTCGTGGCAAGCCCCAGCCTCTGAAGATGTGATATTGCAATATGGTACCGGAAATGCGACAAATAGTTTTGGCTATGATGAGGGAACCTATTGGGCACATCGCTATCCCATATCCACATTGAGTGATTATGCAGGAATGGCCATTGAAAAAGTAGCTTTTTACTCCCACAATGCAGGCAATTATACAATTTCTGTCTATAAAGGAGATATTGCCTATCCAACTGAGTTGCTGCATCAGCAAAGCTATAATGCCTTAGCCGATAACTGGCAGGATATTGTATTTTCCACACCTATAGTCATCGACTACACCAAAGACTTATGGATAGTATTCTATTCCGAGACAAATAGTCCAGCTTCATATTGCCCCTATTCAAGCTCGGAAGTCGAAGATGCTTCTTTATATTCTCAAACAGGACAACGATGGGAAGTCATGTCAGATCGGTCATGGCTTATCAAAACCTACATCACCAACGGAACCTACACCTACAAACTCTATCGCGATGGTAATGTTGTAGCCGCCAACATAAGCAACAGCTCTTATACGAATAGCAATGTACCTGTTGGCTTCTTCGATTACTATGTTACCACTAACTATTTTGGCAGTGAATCCGACCCCTCTAACCCTATCCGTATACGAGTCGGGAATCCTCCCTGCTCGGTGTCTGCAACTGCCGATCCATCTTATGGTGGCACCGTTGCAGGCGACGGAACATACAACTACGGCAGCACTTGCACCTTGTCAGCGACCCCTTCGACGGGTTATGACTTTCTTAATTGGACCAAAAACGGAAGCCAAGTTTCGACGAGTTCCAACTATTCCTTCACAGTAGCGGAAGAAGCATCCAGCTATGTAGGGAATTTCCAGTTGCAAAGCTTTAACATCAATCCCTCGGCCAACCCTAGCAGTGGAGGAATGATTACCGGCGGAGGAACTTACAACTATGGTCAGACTTGCACCTTGACGGCAACACCTGCTACGGGCTACGATTTCATCAAATGGACAAAAAACGGGACGCAGGTATCAACTAGTACCAGCTATTCCTTCACAGTGACGGAAGCAGCAGATTACGTGGCACATTTTCAACTGCAAAGCTTCATTATCAACACCTCAATCAACCCAAGCAACAGCGGTTCGGTTAGCGGCGAAGGAACATACAACTACGGCAGCACTTGCACCTTGACGGCAACACCAACCACGGGTTATGATTTCGTCAAATGGACCAAAGATGGAACACAAGTTTCGACCAATACCAGCTATTCTTTTACCGTAACGGAAGCGGCAAACCTTGTAGCACATTTCCAACTGAAAAGTTTTACTATCAATGCCTCGGCCAATCCAAGTAATGGTGGCTCAGTCAATGGTGGTGGAACATACAACTATGGACAAACTTGTACCCTAACGGCGACTCCAACCACAGGCTACGACTTCATTAGCTGGGCCAGAAATGGCACACAGGTATCGACCAACACCAGTTATTCTTTTACCGTGACTGAAGCAGCGAACTTCGTAGCACTTTTCCAATTACAAAGCTTCGCCATCAACACCTCTGCCGACCCATACAACGGAGGCACAGTCAATGGAGGTGGGACATACAATTATGGTCAGACATGCACTTTGACAGCTATGCCTTCAACAGGTTTTGACTTCGTCAATTGGACAAAGAACGGATCCCAGGTTTCAACTAATAGCAGTTATTCCTTCACTGTAACGGAAGAAGCAAATTACGTGGCACATTTCCAACTGCAGAGTTTCACCATCAACGCCTCATCCAATCCTAACAATAGCGGCACAATCTCTGGAAGCGGAACATATAATTATGGTCAAACCTGTACTTTGACCGCAACGCCAAATCCTGGCTACACTTTCCTACGTTGGACCAAAAACGGAACACAGGTCTCATCGAACGAAGCCTATTCTTTCACCGTGACTGAAGCAGCAAGTTTTGTTGCACATTTCCAATTGAACAACTATGTCATCAACATCTCCTCCAACCCCTCCAATGGCGGCACGGTCTCAGGCGGCGGTGCCTACCATTATGGGGACAACTGTATGGTAACAGCAACAACCAACTACGGTTTCAGTTTCATCAATTGGACGGAAAACGGAAATCCTGTTTCCAACCAGTCATCCTACACTTTTACCATCACTTCTGACAGAAATCTAGAAGCCAACTTCACTACACAAAACTACATCATCACTGCCATGGCCAATCCCAATGAAGGTGGAACCGTTTCAGGCTCAGGAGGCTACAACTACGGAGACAACTGCACCCTCTCCGCCACAGCCAATGCTGGCTACACCTTCCAAAGGTGGACCAAAAACGGGACACAGGTTTCCACCAGCCCCTCCTACTCCTTTACCGTCACCGAATCGGCCACTTTTACCGCACATTTTACTATGGTAGACTACACCATTAACGTTGAGGCTAATCCCTCAGAAGGAGGAAGTGTCAATGGTGGCGGAACATTCAACTACGGACAAACTTGCACAGTTCATGCCTCGCCCAACATAGGCTTTGAATTCATCAAATGGACAGAGAATGGCACTCAGGTATCAGATCAGCCTGATTACAGTTTCACTGTTACAGGTAACCGCAGCCTCGTCGCCCATTTCATTCCAATGTCTTACGAAATCACCGCTGAAGCCGACCCTGAAATTGGTGGCATCGTCATTGGAGCGGGGATATATGCTGCTAGCGGAACAGCCACACTTAGTGCAGTTCCCAATGACAGCTACCTCTTCCATAATTGGACCGAAGGTAGTACGATTGTATCAGAATCAGCTACTTATACATTTACCGTTGACCACTCGCGCCATCTCGTTGCCCACTTCTTCCATGTTGACGGCATTGACGAAAAAACTGAAACGGTCGAGCTTTTCCCCAATCCAGCAAGCGACAATCTCTGCATCAAAGGCAATGATATCAAACGTATCTCTATCTATAATTCGCTTGGACAATTGGTGGAGGACCGTGAAGTGGAACAACAAGACATGGTCATGTTGAATGTGAGTAACTATAATACTGGAACCTATTTCATCCGAATTGAATTAGGCCATGACATTGTTTCTAAAGTATTTGTGAAGAAAAACTAAGTTCCACTAAAACTACAACTAGCGCAACTCATTTCCCCTCCCTAAACCTCACTATCGCCTCGATAATCTCATCGTTATCATCAGAAATAGCGAGTATCATATTCTTAAACAAACCTCTGTCGCTCAGGTCTTTCAGCAGCGAATAGGCGGGCATGCAATTCGTGTAGTAGTCCTTGCCCATGAAAATCATCGGGCTGGCATAGCCTTCACTCTCGTAGTGGTTTTGACCTGCGTCCTGGAAGATTTCCTGCATGGTGCCTGCACTGCCAGGTGTGTAGATGATGCCTCCCTTGGCGATAGTGACGATGCCGTCCTCGCGGACGCTGTTGTCAAAGTATTTGGCGATGTCTGTGGCAAAAGGTGCCGTCGGCTCGTGACCGTAATAATAGGTCGGGATGGCAAGGCTGCGGTAGTCGCTTTGCAGCGGAAAGCGCTCCATCACCTCGAAGGAGCGGCAAAGCCAGCCTTCATCCTTGTAAGTTGGCGAAGGCATGAGCATGTCAACGGCTTCGTTGGTCTCGTCCTCGCTCCTACCCGCCATCCAAGCACCTAGATGCGCGGCTTCCATGGCACCCGGACCTCCGCCCGTGACCATCAAACGGCCCATCTCCGTGAGTCTCTTGCTCAAGAAGACGATTTGGCGGTATTGGGGGTCGTCACGGCGTTTGGCATGGCCACCCATAATGCCGATGACATCCTTCTCATCGTAAAGGTCGAGCATTTTGTATAGCTCACGCGTGATGAAATGGTCGTGGAGTGCACGGGCTAAGGTCTCTCGCACCGCGTGTCCCCGTTTGCCTTGTTCAATATAATGCTTATAGACTTGTGTATCGTGACAGGTCGCAAAAGTCGACCCATCATGATAGTCATAGCCTTCATATAGTATCTTGCTATTATACAGTTTTTTTGGATAAGTGTTGAAAGGCATGCCCATCTTGCGAATGTAAATGCTTAGGTCATCGTTGGCGACCATTTCAAGCACCCGATTAACGATGCCAGCCGCATCAAGGCCATACTTATGCATCAAGGCTGAAGCCTGTCCCGACTCACCAAAACGGTCGTTCATGCCGATGCGAATCACTCGGATGGGATGGCTTTCGGCCAAAAACTCTGTTACGGCACCACCCAAACCGCCTGCAACCTGATGCTCTTCAATAGTGAAGATCATACGGGTCTCATCAGCAGCTTTGTTGAGCATCTCGCCATCCAACGGCTTGATGGTGTGCATATTGATGACGCGAGCTGAGATACCAACTTGTTGAAGCATGTGAGCGGCTTCCAAAGCTTCCCACACCTCATGTCCCGTGGCAACAAGCGTGACATCACTACCATCCTGCATCAGCTGAGCTTTTCCGATTTCAAATTCCTGATCTTCAGCAGTAAAGTCAGGCACTGCCTCGCGCCCAAAACGCACATAGACCGGTCCTTTACATTCAAGGATGGCTTTCTCCGTGGCAATTTTGGCTTGGGTGGCATCACAAGGCGAGATGACGGTCATGTTGGGCAACACACGCATAGCCGCGATGTCCTCCAAAGCCTGATGCGTGGCGCCGTCGGGGCCTACGGAAACACCAGCATGGGCACCACCGATGACGACATGCACATTGTTATAACACACCGAGATACGAATCTGGTCGTTGGCACGATGCGCCGCAAACACACCATAGGTACTGAAAACGGGTATCTTACCGCTGAGAGCCAGTCCCGCCGCCGTAGCCACGGCATCTTGCTCAGCAATACCCATGGAGAAAAACCTCTCGGGAAAGGCCTCTGCAAAAAGGTTCATCCCCACTGAGTTGGTAATGTCGGCACCCAATCCGACCACCCTTTTATCTTGTTGTGCCGCAGCAAGAACACCCTCGCCGAAACCGGTTTTTGTTGGTTTATTACCTTTATTTATGTAGTTCATACACTCTGAAACGGCCATTCGACAGGCTCAGGGACCTCATCTCTTCAAAAAGCAAAGGTCGTTGAACTTGTCGAAACGCCGAGTTTAATTATTAAGTTCTTCGATAAAATCCTTTACTTGTTCCTTGCTCGGCACCTTGCCATGCCATTGGTTGTTGTCCTCGATGCTCTTCACGCCCTTGCCCATGATGGTGTCGGCGATGATGACAGTCGGTCTGCCTTTCTCTTGGTCAGCCAAGTCCAGCGCCATCTTGATTTGGCTCATGTCGTGCCCGTCAATCTCAATGGTATGCCAGCCAAAGGCCGCCCATTTGTCGCGCAAGGAGTCTATGGCCATCACTTTTTCGGTGCTGCCATCGATTTGTAGGCGGTTGCGGTCGATGATGGCGCAGAGGTTGTCCACCTTATGATGCGCGGCAGCCATGGCCGACTCCCACACGCTTCCCTCCTGCTGCTCGCCATCGCCCATGATACAGAAAACCCGGTTGGCCTTGCCGTCCATCTTAGCCGCCATAGCCATGCCTAAAGCCACGCCAAGTCCTTGACCCAACGAGCCGGAACTTGTCTCGAGTCCTGGCAAGTGTGTCTCAAAGCTCGGATGTCCTTGCAGACGGCTACCTAGCTTACGCAGTGTAAGCATCTCTTCTTCAGGAAAATAACCCGCCGCTGCCAATGTCGCATACAACACAGGAGCCGTATGTCCGATAGAAAGCACCACCTTGTCACGATCCTCCCATTCGGGATGTTGAGGGTCGTGGTGCAGATGATCGAAATACAAAACCGTGAAAATGTCAACCAAATCGAGAGAGCCACCCGTATGTCCCGAGCCAGCCTCAGCCAAAGCGGTCAAGATAAGCTGACGAATATGTTTCGCCTTCTCTTCCAATGAAATCATGCCAATAAGCCAATTAAGTCCTTAACTATGAACACCAAACAGGCGAATGCGTAAACCAATTTCAGCAGCGTGCCCGCCAAAAACCCCACAAAGGAACCGAAAGCCGCTTTCCAGGCTTGTTTATTGGGAGTTTTCGCGATCCTTTCCCCGAAATAAGCACCAAAAAACGGCCCCGCCAAGATGACGAGGAAGGCTGCATTGAAGAACAAGGTGAGCGTCAAACCCACCAAAAGACCGATGGTACTCCCCCACATACCTGCTTTGGAACCGCCAAATTTCTTGGTTCCCCAAACGGGTACGACGTAATCAAGAGCGAAAACCACCGCCGCGATAACGCCCATGACGACAAGGAAAGTGACCGAGTGCTCGACCCCTTCTACAAACGATATGGCCAACACACTCAAATAACTGAAAGGTGGTCCGGCAATGCCCGGTACAATGGCACCCACAATGCCGACAATGGCCAGACAGATGGCCGCCGCAATGAGAACAACATTCATTTTAATCGTTTTTTAGAAGGCGAAAATACAAAAAAATCTAGAACAAGTCCTAATTTCGGGATAAAAAAGCTTTTTTACCCAATTATTTTGATTTTTGTAAAATCAGCCTTACATTTGCGGCATAAAACTCCAATTGCATGAAAAAACTTCTACTCCTAATAATGCTAATCCTCACAGCATCAAGCATTTTTGCCTACGACATCATCCATCCCATTGGAGGCCGTGCCGCAGCCATGGGAGGCTCATCGGTGGCCTCGCAAGGGCTGTGGGCAATGCAGAACAATCCTGCTGGCATGGCCAATTTGAACAAAATAAGCCTAGGATTGTTCTATGAAAACCGCTGGATGCTGCCCGAGACGGCTTACAAATGCGGTGCCTTCGCCGTGCCCACCAAATTCGGATGTTTAGGTCTAAGTTTCAATCAATTTGGCTCATCAAAATACAACGAGAACAAGTTCGGGTTGGCCTATGCCAAAGACTTTGGCCGCTACCTGCAAATCGGCCTGCAACTCGACTATCTGCTCCTTAAAATCGGTAACGACTATGGATCCTTCAGTGCCGTCACATTTGAATTGGGCATCCAGTCGCATGTCACCGACAAACTGACCTTAGGCACATACATCTTCAACCCCGTCAATTTCAGTTTCGAGCAGACGCTGAACCACGAGAGAATCCCCATCGTGTTTCGATTCGGTTTGGCCTACAAGTTCACGAAAGACTTCATCGGGCAGGCCGAAATCGAAAAGAATACGGACCGCGAGGGCGTCAACTTGCGAGGCGGGTTGGAATATGAGGCTGTTAAGAACCTGTACATCCGCGCTGGCGTGCAGACCAACCCAGGCATCTTGAGTTTCGGCCTCGGCTATGGCATCCGTTTCGCCCAAGTCAATGTGGCGGCCCAACTCCACAACGAATTGGGAGCCTCCGTACAAATCGGCATGATATTCAGCATCGGAAAGTGACATGAAACGGTTGATTCTTATCATATTATCCCTGTTTACTGTTTCGTTTGCGACAGCACAAATCGCCGTCGACACACTCAGCACCGAAGCACTGAACCAACTGCTCATCGAACAAGTGGAACGGCTGGCCGAAGACAGCGACGACGACGCTGACTTTGAGGAATTGCTGGACAACTACATCTTTTTCAGCGAGAACCCTGTCAACGTCAACAGCGACGAGGTGCTGCGGTTGGTTGAGTTGCGCCTGCTCAGTGTGTTCCAATACGAGGAGTTGCAAAAATACCGCCGTTATTACGGCGATTTCATGTTCCTCGACGAGTTGGAGATGGTGGAAGGCTTCGACGAACAGACCTTGGCCATCATCAAGCCAGTGATATGCATCGAAAAAGACAAAAGTAAAGACAAACTGAGCCTCAAAAACATGGGTCGCTATGGCAAACACCAAATCGTCGGTCGCTACGAGCAAATCCTTGAGAAACAACAAGGTTATGCACCGATTGACGACTCGTCGCTTTTGGCCAAGCCAAATTCACGCTACCTCGGTAGTCCGCAAAAACTGCAATTCAAATATACCTATAATTATAGGAACAAGCTCCGTGCGGGATTCGTTTTAGAAAAAGACGCCGGCGAGATGTTTTTCACCGACAAGGTAAGCGACACCATCCAGAGACTGTTGGGCAATAATTACCGCAAAGGCTTCGATTTCGCC
>Ga0310694_10005922_pt1 | contig 11623 bp, 18 predicted proteins | sample 174DNAGHGhighgp2_FD_203884 | JGI IMG/M metagenome (GOLD analysis project Ga0310694, IMG submission 203884) | Sheep rumen microbial communities from Palmerston North, Manawatu-Wanganui, New Zealand - 1742 DNA GHGhigh gp2 (v2) (version 2) | ecosystem: Host-associated > Mammals > Digestive system... | reverse complement strand
ATGTTTGATGATTTCTTTAACACTGATTTCTTGCCTCGTGCCAACAGTACAGCACCCGCAGTCAATGTCAAGGAGAGTGAAAAAGAGTATACTATGGAGCTCGCAGCCCCTGGCATCAAGAAAGAATATTGTCGCGTAGCCATCAATGACGAGGGCAACCTCACCATCGCCATTGAGAACAAACAGGAACACAAGCATGAGGACAAGCATCATCACTATCTGCGCCGCGAGTTCAGCTACTCGAACTACGAGCAGAACTACACGCTACCTGATGATGTCGTGAAAGACCAGATTTCTGCCAAGGTGGAGGACGGCATCCTGACCGTCACCATGCCGAAGACCGAGCCGAAGCAGAAGGTCACCAAGGCCATTGAGGTCTCATAATGAGGATTGCATCTTGATTAAAACAGCAGGGAGCAGCATCTACAGTGGGTGTTGCCCCTTTTTTGTGTGTGGGTACTTGTATCGCACGCGATTTATTGTTAAACAAGCTTAAAGTTTTAGATAAATCGCTTGCGATATAAAACAAAGTAAGTACCTTTGCATCGCAAACGACATAAAGGACATAATGTAATAAGATAAGGTATGGCAAAGATTTATGATTTCAAGGCTCAGACGAGCAAAGGTAAGGAACTGGATTTCGCTCAGTTCGAGGGTAAGGTACTGTTGATTGTGAACACAGCCAGCAAGTGTGGCTTTACGCCTCAGTTCGCAGGACTGGAGGAGCTGAACCAGAAGTACAAAGACAAGGGTCTGGTGATTATCGGCTTCCCCTGCAACCAGTTCAAGGAGCAGGATCCCGGCAACGATGCACAGATTGAGGAGTTCTGCCAGTTGAACTACGGTGTGACCTTCCAGATTATGAAGAAAGGCGACGTGAACGGCCCTGCAGCAGAACCCATTTTCGAATATCTAAAGACTCAGGCACCCACAGAGGAGTATAATGGTCTGAAAGCAAAAGCTGCCAAAGCCCTCTTTAAGACAATCAGCAAGAGCGTGGAGAAGGACAGCGACATCAAGTGGAACTTCACCAAGTTTCTGATCTCTAAGGACGGCGAGACCATCAAGCGCTATGCTCCCACCACAGAGCCTAAGGACTTTGAGAAGGATGTAGAAGCAATGCTATAATATTATGCACGCAGAATTACAACTCGACAATCAGATTTGCTTCCGTCTCTATACGGCAGCACGATTGATAACACAGACCTACACACCAATGCTGACGGAACTGGGTATCACCTATCCGCAGTATCTGGTACTGATGGTGCTTTGGGAGAAGGATAACCAACCCGTCAACGATATTGCCCACCGTCTGCTGTTAGAGACGAATACCGTAACCCCATTGCTTCAGCGCATGGAGAAACTCGGTATCGTCAGCCGTAAGAAGGGCGAGCAGGACAAGCGCCAGCAGATTGTCAGCCTGACGAAGAAAGGCAAGGAGATGGAGGAAAAAGCCTACGAACTCATCCCTGCAGGTATGGGCAAACAACTCTCTGCCTGCCCCATGAATCTCGACGACTACCAGAATCTGGCTGAGCAACTCGACTCGATTATTAACACATTAAAGAAATAGAACCAACACAATGAAGTATATAAAATTATGTTTCCGTCTGCTATTGGGTCTCTTTATGACCTATGCAGGTTTCAGTCATCTGACCATCGCGCGTCAGGAGTTTGTAGCCCAAGTTCCCACATGGTTGCAGTTCAGCGATGGGTTCACCGATTTTATCGTCCTCGCATCAGGCGTAGTAGAGATCTGTCTTGGACTTGGAATGTTGTTCCTCTGGAAGAAGAAAGCAATCATCGGTGCGCTGCTTGCACTCTTCTACGTGCTTATCTTCCCCGGCAACATTAACCAGTATGTGAATCATATCGATGCATTCGGCCTCAATACAGACCAGGCTCGTCTCATCCGACTCTTCTTCCAGCCAGTACTCATCTTCCTCGCCCTGTGGTCGACAGGAGGTTGGAGCTACTGCAAGAAACTGTATAACAATTGCAAGAATAAATAACGATGACAATACAAGAAGCTATTGAAGCCCGTCACAGTGTGAGGGCATATAAAGACCATCCGCTAACGGAAGAAGTAGTCAACGTGCTGAATGAGAAGATTGCAGAACTCAACAAACTGGGCAACCTGCACATACAGCTGATTCAGAACGAGCCAAAGGCATTCCAAGGGAAACTGGCCAAATACGGCAAGTTCAGCGGAGTGCGTAATTATCTCGTTATGGCCGGAAAAAAGGCCGATGACCTGAACGAACGTATCGGCTACTACGGCGAACAACTGGTGTTGATGTCTCAGACATTGGGACTGAATACTTGCTGGGTAGGACTCAGCTACTCAAAGGTGCCTGGTACTTATGTGCTCGAAGATGGCGAGAAGATTGCCTGCTATATCGCGCTCGGCTATGGTGAGAATCAGGGTGTTGGTCATAAGGTCAAGACTGTTGAACAAGTGAGTAATGCCAGCGACGTGACTCCTTCGTGGTTCAAGAAGGGTGTAGAAGCAGCCCTGCTCGCTCCAACAGCTGTGAACCAGCAGAAATTCTCGTTTGAGTTAGTCGACAGAAAGAACGGTCGCCCTCAGGTGATTGCCAAGAAAGGATTCTCAATGATAGGTTATACTCAGTTGGATCTGGGCATCGTTAAGTGTCATTTCGAGATAGGCGCAGGTAAAGAGAACTTCGAGTGGGTTTAAGGGAATGGATGTAACGGAGCTTCACGACGAGGAGAATCTGCTTGTGCAGATGCAGGACAGATGGGAAAATTATGGCAGTCTGGATGGGATTGCCGATACTAACGACCCGTTTGACTTGGCAGGTGCGCCAAGATTCGAACTGTATGAGAAGATTAACAGCCTGCTGAATCATGCACTCACAGAAGATGAGAACTTGTTACTTCGTCAGACTCTCGGAATGGGCTGCAAGCAACGTTCTATAAAGGATCTTGCCCAGCAGATGGGGACTACTCAGAAATCTGTTCAAAAGCAGCTCGTGGATATCGTTGAGAAACTGCGTCATCATGACGATTCCATCGGGCTTTGGAAATATCTGAACCAATAAATATGCTTAGAGACTTCATCGCCATCGACTTCGAGACGGCCAATCAGGAGCCGTCGAGTGTCTGCTCCGTGGGAGTAGTCATGGTGCGTGACGGGCAGATAGTTGACTCGTTCTATAGTCTGATCCAGCCTGAGCCGAACTACTATAATTATTGGTGCCAGCGGGTACATGGTATCACGGAAAGCGACACTGACGATGCACCTGTCTTTTCCAAAGTATGGCAGCAGTTGGAAGAGCATATTGTCGAGGTGTTCTTCTCGAACCAAGAACTTGATGACATAAGATACCAGATAGCCGCCATACCCTTTGTGGCTCATAATGCCCGCTTCGACGAAGGCTGTTTGAAGGCTGTCTTCAAAGTGTATCAGATGGATTATCTTCGGCGGGCTGCATATTGCCCTGGAGTATTTCATCGCCGGACTGGTACTGATGATTACCATCATCGGTATACCATTTGGCATACAGAGCATGAAACTGGGTATGCTGGCTATCTGGCCGTTCGGCACGAAAGTGAAGTGGAAACCATCACAGCCCGGATGTCTGAGCATATTTATGAATGTGCTATGGTTCTTCGTGGGTGGTATCTGGATATGGCTCACACACATCTTCTACGGTCTCATTTTCTGCATTACCATCATTGGCATTCCTTTCGGAAAGATGCACTTCCGACTGGCAAAGTTGGCCCTGTCACCATTCGGTAAGGAACTCGTATAGTCTGGCATGAACGAAGAGAAAAGACTGCAACGACGCCAGCGTCTAATGGATAACAAAGCCTATCAGACAATGGAAGGACTGACCCGCTACATGGATCGTTACTATCTGGATGCACTCATAGGCGTTATTCCCGGATGGGGCGATGCCATTGCCTTAATCTGCGTCGTGCCGTTCGTCTATTTCTCCGCTCGTGTTATCAAGAGTGTTCCCCTGACATTGGCTGTAATCAACAATGCCCTGCGGGATGTGCTACTTGGAATGATACCATTCTTTGTAGGCGACATCATCGACATCTTCCACCGTGCCAACACCCAGAACATGCAGATGATTCAGGGCTTTGTCGATGGTGACGAAGCCGTCATCAAGCAGGTAAATCAGCGAGCCTGGCAGTCGGCTATCGTCCTTATCCTTCTTCTCCTGCTTATTGCCCTTATGATTTGGCTGCTCATATCCTTCGGTAGCTATTTGTACTCTCTGCTGACATACATTATCTAGCGGATTCTTATACAGCTACCGGATTAAATGCAAAAAAACACAAATAATCGCGCATAAGTGGCTGTTAAGAGCTGTTTTTTGAGTATTTTTGCAAGCAAATTGTAATCGATGATGAGAAAAGTATTAATCGACGCACATACGCTACTGGAAATCAACAACCACTCGTTGGCTCCACAGCGCAAGAAGTCGGTGGCACGTGAGAACAACCTGGAACTGCTGCGACTCTGCAAGAAGCATGACGTACCCACAATTCTGGGCAGCGATGCTCACATTTCGTTCCAGATTGCTGACTACGAACGCTTGTATCCGCTATTGGAAGAGACCGACTTCCCTGACGAGCTGATTATGAACTACTGGCCAGACAAGTTCTTTGACTATCTGGGTATCAACCGCGAAGTATGATGAAGATACTGTTTCTACACGGATTCTATGCCAGTGGCCAGTGTGTGCCAGCTGTAGCATTGAGAGAAGCACTTGAGGGTAAAGCAGAGGTGCTGACACCTGACCTGCCCATGCATCCAAAGGAGGCCATCAACTTTATCCGTGACCTGATTGACCGCGAGAAGCCTGACGCACTGGTGGGCAACAGCTGCGGTTCGTTCTATGCGCAGATGATAGCCCCAATCGTCGGACTGCCTGCATTGCTGGGCAATCCTCACTTCAAGATGACTGAATTTCTGAAACCGAGAATAGTCGCACACCAATATAAGTCACCACGCAAGGATGGTAAACAGGACTTCATCATCGATGAGCAACTTATAGCAGAATTTGCCGAGTTGGAAGAACACCAGTTCGACTGTTACAATCCATATTATAAAGATTGGGTCATGGGACTGTTTGGTGACCAGGATACATTGGCTCACTTTGAACCGCTGTTTACGAAATACTACAGCTGGTCTTTTCACTTTCCTGGCGGGCACACTCCTACAGCCGAAGAGGTTCACAAGTATCATGCTCCTTTGATAGAGAAGTTCATCATAGACCACCCAAAGCCAATTGACAGGACCCGTTATTTCATACACTTCAAGGGTGGTGAATACAAGTTGATTCATACAGCCTTTGATAGCGAGACCCAAGAGCGAGTTGTTGTTTACCAGGCCCTATATGGCGATAAGAAATACTGGGTACGTCCTGAAAAGATGTTCTTTGAGGTGATTGAACGAGATGGCAAGCGTTTCAACCGCTTCAAAGAAGTAGACTTGGATGACGTGATAGATGTCATCGTACAATAGAAACGGAGAATTACCTTGAAGACTACCAAAAACTGGCTGAACAACTCGACTCGATTATTAACACATTAAAGAAATAGAACACAAAATGAAGAAACTAATAACTATCTGCCTGCTGTCAGTTGCAATTATTATCCCAGGAAGAATAGACTGACACCGAGCACGGAGATAACGGCACCGAGGACCGAGCGCCAAGTAATCTTCTGATGGAATAACCAATAGGAAGGCAGGATGATAATGATGGGTGTCAGTGCCATCAATGTAGAAGCAATGCCAGCACTGGTGTATTGTACGGCCATCAGCGAGAATCCGACACCGACAAATGGACCGAAGATGGTAGTAGCAATAGCAACCGTCATTCCCTTACCATCGTGCAGTGCATCACACAATGGTTTAAACCCTTCACGGAAATAAAGCAAGATGCTGAAACCGATGATGCCCGCAATGCACCTCAGGAAGTTGGCACTAAAGGGAACGAGCCAGTCCGGCATCGTTCCTGTTTCATAATGGTCCATACCAATCTTACTCAACACAAGTCCTATACCTTGACAGAGGGCTGCACCTATAGCAAAGAGTACCCCATTAAGCGGTAACTTCAGCGAGACTTTATGGTGCTCGCCACGTCCTAACACAGAAATGCCGATACCGATGAGTGTGATGAACATGGCCACAATACTCATGGGTGTCATCTGTTGCCCCAAGGCAATCCATGCCATCAAGGCTGCCGCCAATGGTGCCAGCGTCATGAACAACTGACCATAGCGCGAGCCGATGATAATATAGCACTGGAATAGACAGAAGTCACCTATGACATAGCCAACGACACCCGAAAGCAACATCCATCCGCAAGCCTCTAAGGAACCAACGGGTGGCAGAGGTGTGCCAACCACAATACAAAAAAGCACCACCGAAAATAGCAGTGCCAACGCCATACGAAGCACATTCAACGTCAGGTTGCCCAGCCGCTTACTACCAAATTCGCTCAGCAATGCTGTGGCCGTCCATGAAAAGGCCACACCAATGGAAATCAGTTCTCCAAAGTATGCCACAGTCTCATTCTGCTAATCTGTTACTACCTCCTTAAAATGCGCTTGTCCCCATTCGATTAGTGCCATGATGGCTGGCATGAGTGACTTGCCTGTTTCCGTAAGTGAATACTCTACACGAGGTGGCACTTCCGGATAGACCTCGCGATGTACCAGATGGCTCTGCTCCAGATTCTTCAAGGTCTGCGAAAGCATTTTCTGGGAACAGTCCGTCATCAGACGGCGTATCTCATTGAAACGAAGGATGCCCGTCTCGCTCCTGTGAAGCATAAAGAGCACCAACATAGACCACTTATCGCCGAAACGACTGATTACATTTCTGATTGGACAAGCCAAATACTCTGCTTTAATATCTGCCATAACTTCTGATTTTGGCACAAAAGTAACCAATAGTTACCGAATTGCCAAATTATACTTAGTTAATCAAAGTTAAAGTCGTTTTCAGCAAACCCCGATAACATCACAATTCCTACTTTTTGGTAACTATGGCACCAAAAAGTGCCTTCTTGTGGGAACGAAAAATTCACCGTACCTTTGCGCCCAGTTAAGAACTGGTCGCGATGATGCTCACGCTCGGCATAACTGAAACAAGCTTCGTTCTGCACTCGCTTACTCGCATCATTGTCACCGTCAAAACAAAATAGTAACATTTTAAACTTATAAGAATTATGAAACAGATTGAGACAATTGCAACAGGTAAGAACTACAGCGCAGTAAGCGTAGGTAAGGTAAATGAGATTATTGAGCACGAGCTGCCGATGGGTGCTGTGACCATCCAGGGTAAGGTGTTCGCTGGTCAGGCCGTAGGTGCTACAGGTAGTGAACTGTCATTCCAGACACTCGTTCCTGGTCAGGATAGCGGTTTCCTGCACACTCACAAGACCCACGAAGAGCTTTACATCATCCTGAAGGGCGAGGGTCAGTATCAGGTGGACGGCGAGATTTTCCCCGTCAGCGAGGGCACCATCATCCGTGTGGCTCCCGATGGCAAGCGTGCGCTGAAGAACACCGGTAGCGAGAACCTGACGATGCTCTGCATCCAGTACAAGGCCAACGCCTTCACCGAGGCCGACAGCCCAATGACCGACGGCAACATCCTTCAGGAACCGCTTAATTGGTAAATCCCGTTCTACCCCGTCTCTACAGCTGCTACGACCAATTGGTCTATTTCCGTTTACCCATTGCAGAGTTGGACTATTTCGACCTCACACCCACGCCTCCCATTTTCAAGCACTTCGATTTGATGGTTGGCGATGTTGGCGACGGTTTCGTCGGAGCGAGGTTTAATTGTCCAAAATAAACGTCAGATCAGCTCCCAAGTCCCTGTGATTTGGGAGTTTTTTTACCCCATTAGTAATTTGTATACACCTTTCAGTAATTTGTTTAGCGATGGATTGAAAATATCCTCGTAACTTTGCACCGTGAAAATAAAACAGTATTAATAACTTAAAAACTTTACGGTTATGAAGAGAACAATTATCATTACGGGTGGAACGACAGGTATCGGTAAGGCTACGGCTTATCAGTTTGCAAAGAACGGCTGGAATGTGGTCATCACAAGCAGAAGCGAAAAGAAAGGTAACGCCTTTATCGAGGAAGCCAAGAACGAGGGGCTGGAGATGACTTTCTTCCAGTTGGATGTGACCAACGAGGAGCAGGTGGCTCAGGTCATCGAGCAGACAGTGGCGAAGTTCGGAAAGCTGGACAGCATTGTCAACAACTCAGGCATCTCGCTGGGTGCCGCACCGCTGGCTGACACCGAGACAGAGGAGTTCAAGCAGCAGCTGGACACCAACGTGCTGGGAGTTTATTACGGCATGAAGTACGCCATCCGCGCCATGCTGAAGACGGGCGGCGGCACGATTGTCAATCTGGCCTCTATCGCAGGACTCAACGGACTGATCTACACCGCACAATATTGCGCATCGAAGCACGCCGTCGTTGGTCTCACCAAGGCTGCTGCCATCGACTACGCCCAGCAGGGCATCCGCATCAACGCCGTGGCTCCCGGTGCCATCAAGACCGACATCCTGAAGCACGCTATCGATGCTGGTGCCTACGACGAGAAGGGCATTGCAGCCATCCATCCGATGAACCGCATGGGCGAGGTGCAGGACATTGCACTGGCTATCTATTACCTGGCAAGTCCCGACAACAAATTCCTGACAGGTACTATCCTCAACGTCGACGGTGGATATAATTGTAAGTAAAATGGAACTGATTGACTATACAAACAAATGGGTGACAGGCGAAATCCAGGAGGATTTGGCTATGATAGCAGGGGGCGTGATATGCCTTCTGCTTGCCCTTGTGGCATGGCGCTGGGGTACGTCGGAGTCGGCTCGCGCCATCATCCTGCCGCTGACGGTAGTGGCGGTTATCTTGGTTGCACTCGGCGGCTCACTGGCCTACAGCAACCACACGCGCCAAAAACAGTTCGTGGAGCAATATCAGGAGTCGCCCGAGAAATTCCTTGAGAGCGAGAAGGCCCGCGTGGCTGACTTCATGAAGATCTATCCGCAGACCATCATCGTGTCGGCCGTCATGATGGTCATTGCCATCTGCGTGTTCGCCTTCTGCAGCACGCCCTGGCTCCGTGCCTCTGCATTGGCACTCATTCTGGTAGCACTCGCCGCCCTGACAATCGACTTCTTCTCGAAAGAGCGAGGCGTGATTTATCAAGATGAGCTGAACAGCATACAGATAGAAAAAGTGGAATAATAATCATTTTCTGCAGAATTATTTGTATCTTTGCGCCATGAAGATGAAACAAATTCATTTCCCCACGGTGTCGGCATTCATGCATGCCTTAGGACGCGACGATGTGCGCCATCCGCTCATCGAGGTCATCCACCTTGACGACCTCGATGATTGCAGTTCGTTTGGAAACACCCGCTATACGTTCGGTTTCTACTGCGTGGTTTATAAGGATGCTCGCTGCGGCACCGTGCACTACGGGCGCAACGAGTACGACTATGATAACGGTACGTTGCTTTTCTTTGCCCCCGACCACGACGTCGAGCTGGGCGACATGGAGAAACGATATCAGGGCGTGATGCTCATCTTCTCGCCGGCACTGATGCAAGGAATACAAATGTCGCCCTACACCTTCTTCGGCTATTCGGTCAACGAGGCCTTGCACGTATCGGAGCGTGAACGCCAGCAGTTGCACGATATCCTCGGCAACATCGAAACGGAACTGGAACGCGGTATCGACCGCCACACACGCCAGTTGATGGCGCAGAACGTCGCGCTGATACTCAACTACTGCATCCGCTTCTACGACCGCCAGTTCATCACCCGCGAACCCGTTGACAGCCAGCTGATGCAGCGTTTCACCACTTTGCTCAACGACTATTTCGCCCAAGGCCTCGCCGCCCGTCAGGGAGTGCCCACCGTGCGCTACTTCGCCGATGCCCTGAACCTCTCGGCCAACTACTTCGGCGATCTTGTAAAAGCCCAAACAGGAAATAGTCCTCAGCAACTCATCCAGCAGCAACTCATCGCCCAGGCCCGTCACCGCCTGACCTCGACCACCGACACCGTTAGCCAGATCGCCTACGCCCTCGGCTTCGAATACCCTCAGTACTTCTCCCGCCTGTTCAAGAAACAGACCGGCCTCACTCCGCAGGAGTTCAGGACTCAGGCGTAATGAATTAATAGAAATATGTACAACTTAGAATATAAGGTAACGACGAGCACTTGCGACAGCGAGGGACGGCTGAAACTCTATTCGGCCCTCCAGATGATGCAGGACTGCTCAGAGATGTGGATTGACTCTGAGCCGGGTGTAAAGCAGTATTTCACTGAGCAGAATATGGCCCAGTTATTGGCATCCCGTCAAGTGGAAGTCATCCGAGTGCCGGAATACAAAGAGGAATTGACCGTTACCACATCTGTTTATGGCATGAAACCGATGTTCGGTTTTCGCAATACCTTCATCTATGATGCTGAAGGGAAGCCATGCTACAGGACATGGAGCATGGGTGCCTTTGTGGATAAGGAGAATGGTAAACTGAAGCGTGTCGATGATGCCACCATTGCATCGATGACGCTGGAGCCTCAGTTGGAGATGAACTACAAAGACCGTCGTATCATCCTACCTAAAGAAGGTGGCGAAACACTTGAACCTATTCGTGTACTTCGTGCCGACATCGACTACAACAAGCACCTGAACAACGCCAACTACATACGCATGGCGATGGAACTGTTGCCAGAAGACTTCAAGGTGAAAGGTTTGAGGGTCGAGTATCGTGTGCCAGCCAAGTTGGGTGACCAGCTTATTCCGACCATCTACCAGATTGACGGAGGCATTATCAACTCACTGGCTTTAGGCAATGAGGTTAGCGCCATCATCGAGTTCACAGTATAACATAGCATCTAAATAAAATCAGAGCCCCGACCTGCGTTTTTTGCAAGCCGGGGCTTGACCTTTGGTCGAGACTGCTTACGCTCGGAAATCTGAATGTGTTCTGATTTCTCTCGCTTAATCGCAGCCTTCTTTGGGATTGTATATAGAATGGCTATGCCATGAAGTGCTTGATATGGCGAGCTGACGTTACCTTGGCATCGTAGATAACAGTCACTTCGCGGGTACGGGGATTCCACTTGGTATCCATAACGCCTTTCATGTGCTCAACCTTAGCCACTACCTTACGATGGGAGTCGTGACGGCTCACCCTAAAGGTGCAGGTCTTCACGTCAGGACGATAGGCATGGCCTTTGTGATAGGTGTTGTGTGACAGTGCCCTGTCCACCTTGTCGAAGTGCGAGCCACCTCTGTCCTTATTCACTACGACAACAGTTGTCTTCTTGTCGTTTCTGTCGTTGTGCTTATTACCTGCCATTGCCGGCATTGTTGTGATTGCCATCATCATCATGGCTGCGATCATCTTATTCAAAGTCTTCATAATCTTCTTCTTTTAATTGTTCAACTTCTGTTCTGTGACCAGATTCCTATGTTCTGAATCACAGTGCAAAGATCGGTACTTTTAATGAACAATCAAAAGGATTATTCCTAATTGGGCAAGGGAATCGCCTATTCTTTCATAGGGGATTCCCATCCATCACACCT
>Ga0310694_10005920_pt1 | contig 11626 bp, 12 predicted proteins | sample 174DNAGHGhighgp2_FD_203884 | JGI IMG/M metagenome (GOLD analysis project Ga0310694, IMG submission 203884) | Sheep rumen microbial communities from Palmerston North, Manawatu-Wanganui, New Zealand - 1742 DNA GHGhigh gp2 (v2) (version 2) | ecosystem: Host-associated > Mammals > Digestive system... | reverse complement strand
AGCATCGAGGCAGGCACGGAGATGACTTTCGCCAAACGTCACAATACCTATTGGATTGACAAGCAGACCATTGCCAACACCGATGCTGACATTACGGAAAACAATATCGCTGCCTTTGCGCAATACGCCTGCGACTTCGGGAAATGGGGTCAAGCCAGTGTTGGGATGCGTTACGAACACACGCTTTTGGACTATAGGGACGTGACCAACGACGATTTTTTGTATCGCCCGCAGGATGAGTTCTTCCCGACGGCCTCCTATTCCGTCGCCTTGGGCAAGGTGGAGTTGGGACTATCGTATGGCATCAAGACCAACCGCCCGAGTTTCTTCGCGATGAACGATGCCGTCACCTACATCAGCCGCTATTCGATGCAGGCGGGCAACTCGCAACTGCTCAACGAGCGCATTCAAGACCTTACGCTGAATGTGGGCTACAAATGGCTGGCGTTCACGGCTTCATATTCGCATTGTAAGAACCCCATCACGCAGTGGGCCTACCTCACCGATGGCGATGCTGCGCTCATCAAGCATATCAACCTCGATAAACCTGTGAATACGATTGGTGCATACATTTCGGCAACGCCAAGGGCGGGCATTTGGTCGCTCAATGCCACCGCAGGCATGGAGAAGCAAGACCTTTGGCTCGACCTTGAGGACATCCATACGCCCGAAGGCTCACGCAGGGTTTATTTCGACAAGCCTGTCTTTACCTTCAATGCTTTTAACACCTTCAGTTTCAAGCATGATTGGAAAATTGACATCAATTTCATGTTCCGATCGCACGGCCATCAGTTGAATTTCTACAACGATTACAACTACATGAACCTTGGCGTTGTCGTGCAGAAGAGCTTCTTGAAAGACAAGTCGCTCACCATTCGCGCAGCGGTGCTCGACATCCTGCGACGTTGTGGCATGAACGAATACAGCGACATGGGCTACTACCAAATCCAGCAGAACAACGTTTTCTCGACGCATAAGTTGCAAGTCTCGGTGTATTATCGCCTGAACTCGACACGCAGTAAATACAAGGGGACTGGCGCTGGAAAGGATGCGCAGGAAAGAATGAAATCATAGGTGGGAGGAGGATTCATCACATTCCCAGTTTGGCCTTAAGCCTTTGTCGTGCCTTGGTGACTGAGGCAGGCGAGATGCCCAAAAGAAGGGCTTGCTTGGTCACGGAAAACTGAAGTCGGGAAAGCATGATCAAGCGGACATCGCCACGGGTGAGGTTGGGATGCTCCTCCCGAAGCGATTCAGGCGTGAGGGAAAAACCGTTTCGGAACACGCGTTCCATTTCGACCCATTCAATGTCTTGAATATAGCGGGGAGCGGCGTGAAGTTCTTGTAGCAGGTGGTTCTGGCCTGCAAGTGAATGGATCAAGAGATAGGATTCGACATCGCCTTCGGGTCCAGTGCCTTCTTGAGGCATAAACGATTCGCGCTCATCGTTGCCTGCACGAATGACCATCAAAAATGCTCGCACGTTTTTGCCCAAAATCTCGGACAATTGCGGGATGCTGAGTGCCGCACCGCCTTCCACGCAGGTATGGGCCAGCCCAATGCCGACAAGCATCAGTTGATAATAAAGCATTTCCGCGTCTTTTCCCTGCAAACCGAAAGACTGGCTGATGGCGGCAATCGACTCCTGCTTGAAGCCCACTTGGGTGTCAATGTAATCCTCGAAAGAGGCAGCCGAAGCCTTGTCGTCCATCACCAATTTGAAGAGTTGAGGCTCGTCGATGGCGAACCAAAGGAAGGCCAAGCCCATGCCTTTGAAAGGCGGATTCAAGGAAAAGCCTGCGCCGACACGTTCCTTGAACAAACGGCGGGCTTCGATGTGGACGGCTTCCAAGACGCCTTCCATGGAGCCAAATTTCGAGAAAACGGCATTGGCGCCACAACCCAACGCCGAAGAAAGATTTCTAGCTGTAAGTGCGGAAGTGCCGCCTTTTCTCACGATGTCAATAGCAGCAGCGAGTATTTTTTCTTTCGTTATGCTTGTTGGTCTTGCCATAATAAAACATCTGTTCCGTTATTATCCGCTGCAAAAGTAGGGAAATCCCATACAAATCCAATGCATTTTGAGAACAAAATGTCGCAAAGTCCATAAAATTGTCCATATAGGGTTTTCATTTCGGAACGGATAATAAACTACTTTTGCAGCCGTTTTGATATGAACAAGTAAAATCGCATTAAAACCGACGTCCCGATGGTATATAACAGCGGCTATAAAAAAGATGAAAAAGCATTTAATTATTCTTTTAACCCTTGTTTTGTTTGCGTTCAGTGGCTGCCAAAAGTTTGCTGGCGACCCCATCACGAAGGATTTCAGCATTTCGAGTGCCTACAATGCGCTTGAAGTGGATGATGCATTTAATGTCACGGTCAGCGATGTAGCGACACAAGTCACCATCACGGCAGGTGAGAATATCATGCCGAATGTGGTAGTGGAAACCATCGACAGCACCTTGAAAATCTATCTCAAAGGCTGGCATACCAACCTTGGAAAGGATATGACCGTAATTTTGCCTTATAATGTTGATTTAAGGAGTGTTGACTTGTCGGGTGCCTCTGAGTTCCATTCGGAATATGGCCTTGAAGGCCAAAAGGTTGAAGTGGAAGTGTCGGGGGCTTCAGACTTCTACTGTGACATTGATGCAGATGATGTTGACATAGACCTTTCGGGTGCTTCCGATTTCATTGGCAACGTTTGGGCTGACGAAATCGAGATGGCTTTGTCAGGTAGCTCCAACATCAAAGGCAATGTGTCCGCCGACGACCTCGACGTTGAATTGAGCGGTGCTTCGGATGCCACGCTTGAAGGAGAAGTCGGAACACTCAAGATTAATTTGTCAGGTGCCAGCAACATCAAGAAAACTGTCTTCGGAAACAGATATGGCTTGGCTTGCGACCATTGCGAAGGCTATGCGGCCGGGGCCAGCAATGTCTATATCCATTGTGATGGCACCATCAAGCTCAGCCTCACGGGTGCCAGCGACCTGCATTTCACGGGTAATGCCTTCACTGGCGACTGCACCACCTCGGGCGGTTCTGGCATCTATCATGATACGCTGTAAAAACAGTTTAGCCATGGAACAAAAGTTTTGTCAGAGTTGCGGAATGCCGCTTACCAACGAAATTCTCGGCACCAATGCCGATGGAAGCAAAAATGAGGATTATTGCATCTATTGCTACAAGGATGGCAAGTTCACCCAAGACTGCACGATGGACGAGATGATTGAGCATTGTGCCCAGTTTGTGGACGAGGTAAACAAAGGACTGCCACAGCCCATCACGAAGGAAGAATACATCGGCCAGATGAAGATGTACTTCCCGCACCTGAAACGCTGGCGAAAGGCGTTGACAATTAATGAAACCACTCCTGAAAACCCAGCCTTGATGGGTGTTAAAGAGCTTATCGCCAAGATGGCCGACACGCTGCCCATCACCATGATATCGTCGGTTGATGAGGAGGGCTTCCCTTGCACCAAGGCCATGCTGTCACCTCGGGTGCGTGAAGGCATCAAGGTGTTCTATTTCACCACCAATACCTTTTCGCTGCGTGTGGCTCACTACAAGGTCAACCCCAAGGCCAGCATCTATTTTTGCGATGCCGAAGGTTTCAAGGGTATGATGTTGCGCGGCACGATGGAAGTACTGACCGATGCCCAAAGCAAGGAGATGATTTGGCGCGATGGCGACACGGAATACTACCCAGGTGGTGTCACCGACCCGAACTATTGCGTGCTGAAATTCAACGCCACTGATGGCCGTTTCTACAGCGACTTCTATCCGAGGAGCTTTGTGTTAGAGTAAGGTTTGTTGATGAAACCCTTGCCAAATGCTATATCGACACTTCGATTTTTAGGGGCCGTTTGCCTTCTATTTTTCGGAGTCGAGAGTTGTGCTTTCTGGGTCATTTATTTCGTCTGTGGCCTCAGCGATATGGCAGATGGCTATCTCGCCCGAAAACTGGGATGTGAAAGCCAAGTAGGTGCATTGCTGGATAGTTTGGCAGATTTGGTTTTCGTGATATGTTGCTGCTTTAAGTTGATCCCTGTTTTGGCATTCCCAAAATGGTTGTGGATTTGGGGCGGAGTGATTGTCGCCATCAAAATCATCAATCAAATCTCTGCGTTAGTGATGTACAAGAAATGCATCTTTCCTCACACCATTGCAAATAAAGTAACGGGGGTTCTGCTTTTTGTTGGAGTTCCCTTGATGGTATTTTTGGAATCGATTGTTCCGATGGTCATTATAGCCGTTGTCGCGACATTTGCTGCTGTTCAAGAGGGGCATTATATCAGGACGGAAAAGGGGCACTAATCATTCTCACAAATTCGTCGTGCCAAATCGTTGAGCATGAGGCATTGGTTTCTACTGATGGTTATCTGTCCGTTGTGATGTTCCCATGGGGAAAGGATGAGCAATTGGCCTCGGGCGCAAGCCTCCATACGGGTTCCGCTTGGTTTGGCGAGTTCGGTGAGACCGTTTTCTTGTAAGTAAATGAGTGGCAGCCCCTCGTTAAAGGCAGCCCTCATCACCGCTTTCTCGCCAGGAGAAATAGCGGGAGAAACAAGCACTGCGCCTTGTCTGGCTGCTGCCAGGTAATCCTGCACCTTTGCTTGGATTTCTGTTTCGGTGAGGCGACGAGAGCATTGTACAAATAAACGCACGGGGCGGCTGAGCAGAAAACAGTTACCGATGGCAGAGAATGAAACTCCAGCAACAGTTAGGTTTCGTTGGACTCGGAATAAGTCGGGATGCTCGCGTTTCATAAGCAAGCGACGGGGGTTGTCGGTCAAATAGCGGAGCCATGTTTCAAGTTGCCCTGCTCGCAGCAGGAGCTTGTCATTGTAGCCACGGGCAAAGAGCATGCCGTGGGTGCGATCTTCGCCTCGTCTGTCTTTTCGGGGTGCGGGTTGGGGTTGTTGCGTTGCCAACGCAACAGATGGGACAGGAGGCAAACCCAACACCAACTCGCGGTAATGCTTGTTGCAGCTCTGCTTAAACCCACGCAACGCCATGCCAAGCGGTTTTTCCATCCTATCTCTGACAAAAAGGATGCCGTGCAAATGGTCGGGCATCATTTGTAAAGCGATGACCTTCACTTCGGGGTGGTGCAATGGTGCCGCCCACCACTCGTCTGCAACGCGTTGGCCTAACGCTGAAAGCTCGATGTGCGGCTCATCTGGGTTGCCCTCAGGAGCATCGCTTCTACCTACAACATGCCCAAATAGAGCACGACGCTCCTCAGTCACCATCGTAATCATGTAGATTTGGCGGCCTGTATAGTCATGCCCAACACATCGCCGAAGCATGGATGGCTTCTTCTCACCAGCAAAGGCTTTCTGTGCTTCGTAGGTTTCTTTTTTCATGCTGCAGCTTCGTTGTTTTTACACTGCAAAGATAGAATTCTTTCACAAATATCCCAAAAACTTGCGGAAACAAGGCTTATGCCGTATTTTTTCAGTCAAATTATCTAACTATGAGAAAAACCCTAATCCTTTTACTGACCCTCCTTGTCCTATCCTCCTGCAGCGACCCGAACGCAAAGTACGTCAAGAAAGCCATCCGCATCATGGACAAACACGGCATCTATGCCCAAGGACCTGATTGGGAAAAAGCTAAACAAGAAGTGCTTTCAGCAAAGCCTACAAATCTTGAAGAGGCACAAGAAGTTGTCATTGGAGTCACTCGTTTCTACGGCTCTGTCGCGACACTTGTCGCTGTTCAGGTTTTTTTTGTTGTCCACTGTAATTTTTCCGTTTTCTCTGCGACTAATGGAGCAAACAAGGAAAGCTAAAAATGGAGACAAAAGAATTAGAGAAAGAATTTCTGGATGTAATTGAGGCACAGAAACGTACCATCTACAAGGTGTGCTACATCTACGCCAACAATCAAGACGACCTGAATGACTTGTTCCAAGAAACGGTGCTCAACCTGTGGAAAAGTTTCCCGCGCTATCGGGGGGATAGCAAACTCGCGACATGGGTTTATCGCATCGCCATGAACACCTGCATCACTTTTCTAAGACGCACTGGCACCCGTCCGCAGACCATCCCTATAACAGCGGATATGGCACAGATCGCTACCGATGAGGGGACGGCTGCCCAACTTCAGGAACTCTACAAACTCATCAACCAGTTGGGAAAATTGGAACGCGCGCTTATTCTCCTCTGGCTCGAAGAACGAAGTTATCAGGAAATGGCCGACATCCTCGGCATCTCTAAGGCCAATGTCGCTATAAAGCTCAATCGTGTCAAAGAGAAACTTAAAAAAATGTCTAACAGTTAAATCTAAAAGCAATATGGAACTCGACGAATTAAAAGCCAGTTGGAATGCACTCGATAAGCGTCTAACAGAAACGGAAATAGTGAATCTTCGCATAGTGAAAGAGATGATTCAGCAGAAAACCAAGTCGGCCTACAATGGCATCGTGGGACAGAACCTTTACTTCTTTGTGGTTAATGTTCTAATCATAGGCATCCTATTCCCCTATATCTATATGAACACACCTATTCGAACCATTTCGTTCGCAATCGTTGAAGCCATGATGGTGTTAGGATTTATTCCTATAGTATGGAAACTCATTTTGTTGTCAAAGTTCGACATGGGAGGCAAGAGCTGTAACGAACTCAGCCATCTGGTTCTGCGCTACAAACAGATATGCCACCAACAAAAGTTTTGGGAAATTGCAGCTGTTTGTATGGCCCTGGTTGCCTTCTACATTATTGAACTAGGTTTCAATCCCCAAGCGGGCTATGTGTTTGAAGCCAATAGAGTGCTTCTCGTTGTAGGACTCACGCTGTTCACCTTCGGGATGGCTTTTGTACTCGGCCTTTGGCATCGTCGCCGCCATGCTCAGCAGATGCAGGAAATAGAACGCGGTCTTAAAGAACTCCATGAGTTTGAAAATTGAACCGGTACCTTATGTGAAACACCAATTATGTGAATGATTATGGGCGCAGTCATAAAACGATTGTGCCTTTTTTGTACTTTTGCCACAAAATACATGTCATGCGAAAAACCCTAATCCTATTACTGACCCTCCTTGTCCTATCCTCCTGCAGCGACCCGAACGCAAAGTACGTCAAGAAAGCCGTCCGCATCATGGACAAACACGGCATCTATGCCCAAGGACCTGAATGGGAAAAAGCCAAACAAGAAGCGCTTTCAGCAAAGCCTGCAAATCTTGAAGAGGCACAAGAAATTGTCGTCCAAGCGGGCAAGGTGGCTGGAGGTAAGCATACCTACCTGATGACTACCGATGAAGTGACAGTGAACGACACCTCCTCATGGGAAATGCCGACGGTTAAATTGCTGGAAAACGACATTGCTTTCATCAAGTTACCAGCGTTCTCTGGTAATTCGGATGAGGGCCTTAAATACGCCAACACGGTGCTTAACAACCTTCCTGATGCCTTGCAAGGGGCCATTATCGACCTGCGCGGCAACCGCGGAGGCAACATGTATCCGATGATTGCCGCTGTCCATCGCTTCCTTCCCGACGATGTCATCTTGAAGTTCTCTTCGCGCAAAAGACCAATGAGTATCAACACTTTCTTCGTCTTGCAAACGGTTGGATTGGAAAAACAAGCGCCCATCATTTGCCCTGTCGCCCTGCTGACCGACCAATGGACAGGCAGCTCGGGCGAGGCTGTCCTGATTTGCTTCAGAGGATTGCCCAACACGCGTACCTTTGGCTCGCCTACAGCAGGTTATTGCTCTTGCAATCAGCCTTTTGCACTTCCTGGAGGCTCACAACTTGTGCTCACCATCGGCGAAGACATTGCCCGAACAGGAGAAGTTTTTTGCGACGATCCTATTGCTCCTGACGTGTTGACGGAAACACCTTTTGAAGATGCATTGGAGTGGCTTAACAATCAAGAAATAAGATAATTGTAATGAAAAGGCCCACACAAATCATAAAGAAATACACCAACATCAGCTTGGTGCTGCGTATCTTCATCGGATTGGTTATCGGTGCGCTATTAGGACTGATTTTTCCTTCCTGGACGGGAATCGGGATCCTTGGCCAGATGTTTGTCAGTGCCTTGAAAGGTATTGCTCCCGTACTAGTGGCGGTACTCGTGACTTCTTCCATAGCCAAAGCCAGTAAAGGTCACGGACATCGTTTTGTCGCCTTGATTTCAGTATATATGCTGAGCACTTTCATCGCAGCCATCTGTGCAGTGGTGGGCAGTTTTATATTCCCCGTGACTTTGCGGTTGGGCGAGGTGCCCGAATTGGAAGGTGCCGCAGGTTCATTGTCGGAGGTGTTTACCAACCTACTGACGGGCATGCTGACCAATCCTATCATGGCCATCGCCAATGCCAATTACATCGCTATCCTGTTTTGGTCCATCATCATCGGCATTGCCCTCAAGAAGTTAGCTAATAAGTCTACCATCGCCGTGGTTCACGATTTTGCCACGGTGATTTCAAAGGTGGTGAAATGGATCATCGAATTTGCCCCGTTCGGTATTCTTGGATTGGTATTCACAGCTGTATCGGAAAATGGCTTCGAAGTCTTCACGTCCTACGGTCACCTGCTGCTGCTCTTGGTGGGTTGCATGTTGGTCAATACCCTGGTTTTCAATCCGCTCATTTCTTTTGTGATGCTGCGTAAGAATCCTTATCCGCTCTTGTTCACTTGCTTGAAGGAGAGCGGCCTGAACGCATTCTTCACGCGCTCATCGGCGGCCAACATCCCCATCAACATGGCGTTGTGCAAGAAGCTCAACCTTGACGAAGACTTCTATTCCGTGAGCATTCCTTTGGGTGCCACTATCAATATGGATGGTGCCGCTGTGACCATTACCGTCTTTGCGCTTGCCGTGGCACATACCATGGGGTGGAGGTCAGTTTTGCTTCGGCGGTCTTTTTGGGTCTCATCGCCACCCTTGGCGCCTGCGGCGCCTCGGGCGTGGCAGGTGGCTCATTGCTGCTCATTCCCATGGCCTGCTCGTTCTTCGGCATCGGCAATGATATGGCCATGCAAGCTGTCGCCATCGGTTTCATCGTCGGTGTGGTGCAAGATTCGGTCGAGACCGCCCTCAACAGCAGTGGCGATGTGTTCTTCACAGCTACTGCAGAATATTACGATAGGAAGAAAAGACAAAACAAAGGATAAAAATGGAAACCGAAAGAATCTTACTCCGGCCCTGGCGCGACGATGACGCAACGGCGCTATTCAAATATGCCTCCGACCCTGATGTGGGCCCTCGTGCAGGTTGGCCACCGCATAAGAGCGTAGAAGAGAGTCTGGAAATCATCCGTACCGTGTTTCATAATGACACAACATGGGCTATCGAACTGAAAGCGATAGGTGAAGCCATCGGCTGCATAGGTTACCTCCCCTCAATCGGATGTCCAATCCCCGCTCGCGAAGGTGAACCTCTTGTCGGCTATTGGATTGCTAAGCCTTATTGGAACCAAGGCATTTGTACGGAAGCGTTGAGATTGGTGACAGAACATATTCGCACTGACACCAACATCCCATCGCTCATCAGCGGTCATTTTGTCGAAAACCCAGCCTCGGGCCGCGTGATGGAGAAATGCGGATTTGTGGCCACTGGAGAGACCTACTTAGACGCTACGCAGTACCAAGGCGAAGGCAAGCCCATTAGGGTGCTGAGGTTAGAAATCGTCATTCCTTAAATGTGATAAGAATCGATTCACCGAAGATTTCATTGGTTGTTCACGGATGTCTGTTTTTTTCTGTTTATGAAACATAAAACGAGAAAACTACTACTCTTGACTTGGGTTTTGGCTTTTGGGATGTCAATAGGGCTTGCCCAAGAGCATCCGCGTGTGTTGTTCGTCGGCAACAGCTATACGCAGGCCAATAATCTCCCGCAGATGGTGGCCGACATTGCGCAGAGCATGGGTGAAGGCATTGAATATCGTAGCAACACCCCTGGGGGTTGCACTTTCGAGATGCACTGCCACAACCAGTCGATGTCGTTGATTTGTGGAGGTGGCTGGGATTATGTGGTGATGCAGGAACAAAGTCAACTCCCTGCATTTCCGGTGGATTCGGTTGAGGCGTATGTGTTCCCTTTCGCGCAGCAGTTGGTGGATTCCATTTATGCCCATAATCCTTGTGCCGAGCCGATGTTTTTCATGACATGGGGCCGCAAGAACGGTGATACGGAGTTTGGCTATCCGCCTATGGATACTTACGAGGGCATGGACAGCCTGCTTTATGCGCGTTATATGCAGATGGGCGGTGACAACGATGCTTCCGTGTGCCCTGTGGGTCGAGTTTGGCATTATCTCCGTGACCATAATGCTGAAATTGAACTCTACATGTCGGACGAAAGCCATCCTTCTTTGGCGGGAACTTATGCTGCCGCTTGTTCGTTTTATACCATGTTTTTTGGCCGCGACCCTGATAGCATCATTCACAACGCTGGCCTTGATGAAAACCATGCGCGGGCGATTCGTTCTGCTGTGCATGAAGTGGTGTACGACTCCCTTTGGAAATGGCAACGCCCCTTGCCCAAGGCGGGTTTCATGGTTGATAGTGTGGATGGCCTCACGGTTTGTCTTAAGAGCGAGGCAATGTTTTTCCAAATGCAAGAATGGGCTTTCAGCGACGGTGAAACCTTGCAGACCAACGACACCATGGTTTTGCACACTTTCCCCGAGGAAGGGATCTATCTTGTGAAACAAATAGTGAGCCGACATTGTATGGTTGATTCTGTATTGAGGTTTGTTCGCGTGGAAGCACCGACGGTTGTCGCAGAAGGAGAAAACGAGTTGTCGGAGATTTCATTAAGTCCCAATCCCGCAAGGGATGAAGCGATGTTGCACCTGCCCGAGGGAATGGCCGCCAAAGTTGTACTTTACGGTATTGATGGTCGTGAGATTTGGAGAAAAGAAATGAGGAATACTAGTAACGCCATTAAATTGCAAGGTTTACCAAGTGGATTGTATCTGTTGAAAATTGATACAATGAAAGGTGTAGTGTGGAAGCGGTTCGTCAAACAGTGAGGTGAACAACAGCTTGATGAAAGGCAAATACATATTAAGTAACGAATCAAAATTGAACGACATTACCCAATCCATCAGACAAGTTCCTCGAAAGGAATCCCTTTGCTAGAGTCCATGTCGAATGGTTTGTTACCGTTGCCCATCATCAAGCCCCCCAATTGTCCCTATCCAGACTCCTATAATTAATGGCTTCTGCGAGATGGTCCGTTTGGATGTTTTCGCTACAGTCGAGGTCAGCGATGGTGCGGGAAACTTTGAGGATCCTGTCGTAGGCACGAGCCGAGAGTCCGAGACGGTTCATGGCGTTTTTGAGCAGGGCACGGCAGCCTTCGTCCAAGTCGCAATATTTTTGGATGAGCTGTGTGTTCATTTGTGCATTGGCGTGGATGGTGGGGAAATCCTTGTAGCGTTCCTCTTGTATTTTTCTTGCTCGGATGACGCGTTCCCTTACTACAGCACTCGGCTCTCCATTGCTTTTGGCCGACAGGTCTTTGTAGGCCACAGGAATCACTTCTACATGCAGGTCGATGCGGTCCATCAAAGGGCCACTGATGCGGTTGAGATATTGTTGCACCACGCCTGGTTTGCAGGTACATTCTTTGTCGGGATGGTTGTAATAACCACA
>Ga0310694_10005919_pt1 | contig 11626 bp, 10 predicted proteins | sample 174DNAGHGhighgp2_FD_203884 | JGI IMG/M metagenome (GOLD analysis project Ga0310694, IMG submission 203884) | Sheep rumen microbial communities from Palmerston North, Manawatu-Wanganui, New Zealand - 1742 DNA GHGhigh gp2 (v2) (version 2) | ecosystem: Host-associated > Mammals > Digestive system... | reverse complement strand
CACAATCTTGATATGGGTTATGATGGGCTTGTTGTCGCGCAGGCGCAGATAGAGCCAATAGCCGGCAGCCAGCAATACTAATACCAAAACGCTCAACCAGAACGGCAGGCTCCAGTCACTCCATTGGAAGGGATTGTCCTGAACGTCTTTCGGTCCGAAGAAAGCATTCATCTGCGTAGTGTCTACTTCCACCTCGACGACCTTCAGGGCCAGCTCGTTAGACTTCAGTTCCTTGCCGTTGACTTTCACCGTGAACGGGGGCAGCGGATAGAGTTTTCCATCGAACGAAGTCAGCGTAATGGTCATCATTTTGCCAGAATTTCCGGATAATCCGGTGTGACTGGAGATGACTTCCACCCCTGGCACCAACATCTGGCGAGGCTTCAGTTGAGGCCATTCCACCTTGGCATTGTCATCAGCCTGAACGGTCAGCGTTACCTGAGCCTGTTCGCCTATCAGCATCTCTATAGGATCAATCGTAGCTTGTACGCTTGCTTGCGCCATTGCCAGCATCGTACTGATAATCAATCCTATAAACAATATCGTTCTTTTCACTTGCTTTCAGTCTTTATCTTAACTTCTCTGCTTAAACAGCATCAACAGCGCCTTGACATAGTCTTCGTTCGTTGCGATGCTAATCAAGTCGACATTACTCTTGTTCATCGTCTCGCGTAGCACTTCCTGACGCTGGCGCCAGTACTTCTCATGGGCCTGACGCAGACGACGGCTCGAGGTGTCAATATACTGTTCGTAGCCAGTTTCAGCATCCACCACACGCATCAGTCCGACGTCAGGCAGTTCGCGGGCACGCTGGTCATACACTTGCAGGGCAACGACATCGTGCTTGCGATTGGCAATCTGCAAAGGCTGCAGAAAGTCCTGGCGGTCGTAGAAGTCGCTGAGCACGAAAGCCGTACAGCGTCGTTTCGACACGCTGGTCAGAAACTCCAAAGCCTGCTTCACGTCAGTACGCTTCGATTGGGGCTGGAAGTCCAGCATTTCGCGGATGATATAAAGGATGTGCTTGCGTCCTTTCTTGGGCGGAATATACTTCTCGATACGGTCAGAGAAAAATGCCACACCGATCTTGTCGTTATTCTGGATGGCCGAGAAAGCGAGTGTTGCAGCAATCTCGGTTACCATGTCGCGCTTCATCTGGCGCTGGGTACCGAAGTCCTGCGAGCCGCTGACATCGATGAGCAGCATCACGGTCAACTCACGTTCCTCTTCGAACACCTTCACATAAGGACGATGGAATCGGGCAGTAACGTTCCAGTCGATGTCGCGCACATCGTCGCCGTACTGATATTCACGCACCTCGCTGAAAGCCATACCCCTACCCTTGAAGGCAGAGTGATACTGGCCTGCGAAGACGTTCGAACTCAGTCCTCGTGCCTTGATTTCAATCTTGCGAACTTTCTTTAATATCTCGGATGTTTCCATCAATTATGCATTATGCATTATTAATTATGCATTAATCAGGGCACTTCAACCTTGTTAATCACCTTCGAGACGATTTCCTCACTTGTCACGTTGCTGGCCTCGGCTTCGTAAGTGAGCCCGATACGATGGCGCAGCACATCGTGGGCTACGGCACGCACATCCTCAGGCACTACATAGCCTCTGCGCTTGATGAAAGCATAGGCGCGGGCAGCCTTGGCCAAATTAATGGAGGCACGCGGAGAACCGCCAAACGATATCATGTCCTTCATATCCTTCAGGCCATAACGGTCGGGATAGCGTGTAGCGAAGACGATATCGGCAATATACTGCTCAATCTTCTCGTCCAAATAGACCTCACGCACCACTTCGCGAGCCTTCAGAATCTCAGCCGAAGTGGTCACAGGACGAACCTTAGGCAGCGACTCCTGGATATTTTCGCGGATAATCTTCTTCTCCTCGTCAATCGTGGGATAGCCAATCACTACCTTCAGCATGAAACGGTCCATCTGGGCCTCGGGCAACGGATAAGTACCTTCCTGCTCAATGGGGTTCTGGGTAGCCATCACAAGGAACGGATTCGGCAGTTCAAAGGTTTCGCTACCGATGGTCACCTGCTTCTCCTGCATAGCCTCGAGCAAAGCGCTCTGAACCTTAGCCGGGGCACGGTTGATTTCGTCGGCCAACACAAAGTTGGCAAACACCGGACCGCGCTTTACCTGGAACTTCTCATCCTTCTGTGAGTAAATCATCGTACCTGTCACGTCAGCAGGGAGCAGGTCTGGCGTAAACTGGATGCGCGAATACGTTGCATCAATCAGTTGAGCCAGCGTCTTGATAGCCAGCGTCTTGGCCAGTCCCGGCACACCTTCGAGCAGGATATTACCATCGCTCAACAGTCCGATGAGCAAGGAATCTACTAAGTGTTTCTGTCCTACAATTACCTGATCCATGCCTGACACAAGGTTCTGCACGAATCCACTTTGTTGTTCTATCCGCATGTTTAACTCGCGGATGTCAATAGCTTCTGCCATAGTCGTTTTATTTTTCTTATTCTAATATGCTTCTATTTGGAGTGCAAAAGTACTCATTTTCCCTCTTATAACGCGCATTCGCATAACTAAATAATATTAAAAAAGATTCCTAAAACTTAAGGTGATTCAAAATACAAATAAAATGTTGCGAATGTCGCCCGAAATGATTACCTTTGCGGCAGAAAACGAAATAAAAACAGCAACGATGATTACTTTCCCTATTGCAAAGATTAATCTTGGGCTAAACGTTGTGGAAAAACGCCCCGACGGATACCATAACCTTCAGACGGTGTTTTATCCTGTGCCTGTTAAAGATGCACTCGAGGTATTTACAATGGACGATGCATTTCCTTCCGATGTCGACTGCGACCTGAAGGTGACAAACATTTCTATTGACGGCGACGAACAGCGCAACCTGGTGGTCCGTGCTTACAATCTGCTGAAGTCCGACTTCCCTGCCCTGCCTCGTTGTCATGCACACCTTTGGAAAGGCATTCCCACACAGGCTGGCATGGGCGGTGGTTCCAGCGATTGTGCCTATATGATTCGCCTGCTCAACGAGATGTTCCACCTCGGCCTTTCCGAGCAGCAGATGATTGACTATGCCGCACGACTTGGTGCCGATTGCGCCTTCTTCATCAAGAACGGACCGTGTTATGCAGAAGGCATCGGCGAACGTCTCGAGGACATCCAGCTCGACCTGAGCGGCTGGCACATCGCCGTTGTCCGTCCCGACATTCCCGTCCCCACCAAGGAGGCCTTCTCGCGCATCCGCCCTCATTTCCCCGTCAAGAACTGCCGCGACATCGTGATGCAACCCGTGGAAACCTGGCGCGACCAACTGGTCAACGACTTCGAGGAGAGCGTTTTCGCCCTGCATCCGGAAATTGGTCTTGTAAAAGAGAAGCTATATAAGATGGGCGCCACCTATGCGGCCATGTCTGGCTCAGGCAGCGCCCTATTCGGACTGTTCAGGAATCGCCCGGAGGCTCTCGACCAGGCATTCCCCGATATGTTTACATTCAGCAGCGTGCTTTAATCTTTGTCGCTCCTGTCGCCCAGCAGTGCCGAAGTACGCACACGGCTCAGCGTCTCGGGAGTCATCTGCAGGTAGCTGGCAATATAGACCAACGGAGCGCGCAGTACCAACTGCGGCGAACGCTTCACCAGCTTGGCATAACGCTCTTGTGCTGACTCGAAGCGAAGCATGTCGGCATGAACCTGCGAAATGATGAGCGACTCCTCCAGAATCTTACGGTACAACATCTGGATGTTCACGTTGCGAACGGCTTCGTGTTCCAGGTCCTTCTTGGGCAGAGCAAACAGGATGGTAGGCTCCAAAGCAACGATTTGCTGGGTCGAAGGTTGTTCTTTGAACAGACTCTCAATGCTCATCACGATGTTGTCCTCAATGGCCATATATTCCGTTAGTTCCTTGTCATTCTTATAATAGAACTGGCGCACAAGGCCTTTTGCCACCCAGTAAATATCCTTGCAGATGTCACCTTCTCTGAGGATAATCTCGCCTTTCTGGAATTTCATAGGCACCAGTATTCCCTCGAGCACATCGAGTTCCTCATGCGTCATTGTACTGTAGCGGCGGGCTAACTCGCGCGCCACATCTCTTGTTGTCAGTCCGATTGTAGCCATATATTCTTCTTATTCTTCTTTTTGATAGTTATTAGTTTTCAGTTTAGTCATGAGAGGATTTAGTCGAGTTTCAAAACAGCAAGGAAGGCTTTTTGCGGCACCTCCACGTTACCGATTTGTTTCATTCGCTTCTTACCGCGCTTCTGCTTTTCCAGCAGTTTTCGTTTACGGCTCACATCGCCGCCATAACACTTGGCCGTCACGTCCTTACGCACCTGCTTCACGGTCTCTCGGGCTATAATCTTGGCACCGATGGCCGCTTGGATGGCAATGTCGAACTGCTGGCGCGGAATCAGCTCCTTCAGTTTCTCGCACATGCGACGACCAAAGGTCACGGCATTATCTTGATGCGTCAGCGTCGACAGCGCGTCGACGGGTTCTCCATTCAGCAGGATATCGAGTTTCACCAGTTTCGACGGGCGGAACGAATCAATGTGATAGTCGAACGATGCATAGCCTTTCGAGATACTCTTCAGCTTGTCGTAGAAGTCAATCACGATTTCACCCAACGGCAACATGAAACGCAGTTCCACGCGACCACCCGATACATATTGCTGGTCGATGAGTTCACCACGCTTGTCAAGGCACAACGTCATAATCGGTCCGATGTAGTCGGCAGCGGTAATGATCGACGCCTTGATGTAAGGCTCTTCAATATGGTCAATCATCGTCTGGTCAGGCAGTCCCGAGGGGTTATGCACCTCCTTCTCCTCGCCCTGCTTCGTGTAGCACATATAGGTTACGTTAGGCACCGTCGTGATGACATCCATATCGAACTCACGGTCCAGACGCTCCTGCACAATCTCCATGTGCAGCAGTCCCAGGAATCCGCAACGGAATCCGAAGCCCAGCGCCACCGAAGTCTCGGGCACAAAGGTCAGCGAGGCATCGTTCAGCTGCAGTTTCTCCAGCGAGGCACGCAGGTTCTCGTAATCCGTGGGGTCGATGGGATAGACGCCGGCAAACACCATCGGCTTCACTTCCTGGAAACCCTCGATGGCCTTGTCGCAAGGGCGCGAAACATGGGTAATGGTGTCGCCCACCTTCACTTCCTTGGCATTCTTGATACCCGAAATGATGTAGCCCACCTCGCCGGTATGCATCTCCTTGCGGGGAATCATGTCCATCTTCAGCACACCCACCTCGTCGGCATCGTACTCCATTCCGGTATTGAAGAATTTCACCTTGTCGCCCGGACGAATCGAGCCGTTCAGGATCTTGAAGTAGGCAATGATGCCACGGAAAGAGTTGAACACCGAGTCGAAAATCAATGCCTGCAGGGGAGCTTTCTCATCGCCTTCGGGATGTGGAATGCGCTCGACGACGGCATTCAGAATGTCCTCGACGCCCTCGCCAGTCTTACCGCTGGCACGGATGATGTCCTCGGGGTCACAACCAATCAGGTCGACAATCTCGTCCTCCACCTCGTCGGGCATCGCACTCGGCATGTCAATCTTATTGATGACCGGAATGATTTCCAGGTCGTTGTCGATGGCCAGATACAGATTCGAGATGGTCTGAGCCTGCACGCCCTGTGTGGCGTCGACCACCAGCAAGGCGCCCTCACAGGCGGCTATCGAGCGGCTGACCTCGTACGAGAAGTCAACGTGTCCCGGGGTGTCAATCAGGTTCAAAATATATTTCTCACCCTTGTACATATACTCCATCTGGATGGCGTGGCTTTTGATGGTGATGCCGCGCTCGCGCTCCAGATCCATGTCGTCCAGCATCTGTCCCTCCGTCACCTGGATGGTCTTGGTAAACTCCAGCAGACGGTCGGCCAGCGTCGACTTGCCATGGTCGATATGTGCAATGATGCAAAAGTTTCTTATATGGTCCATATATGTGTATACACAAAAAGTATTTGCAAAGATAAGGAAAAAAATTTAAAACTCCTTACACTTATATGCAGTTTTTAAATAATTTAAGTTTCGGGGGCTATTCGAGTTCGAAAACGCCCGTGGGAGAATTGCGCTTCAGAACCTCGAGCTGGAGGTCCACTCCGGCTATCACGCCATAGTCGCGCAACAGGCTCTCGACGGTCTTACGGGCCAGCTCAGGATGGTTGTTTTCCTCGCTCAGGTGACAGAGCCAAACGTTCTTCAGATCCTCCGACATGTTCTCTATCAAGGCCAAAGCACAGTTGCGGTTGCTGAGGTGACCGGTCTGCGACAGAATTCGTGTCTTCAGGAACTGCGGATACGGTCCGCCCATGACCATCTCTTCGTCATGATTCGCCTCGATGACCAGATGACGGGCACGGCGGATGTAGTCTTTCATCTCGTCGGTCACATAGCCAACGTCGGTCATGATGCAGAAATTGGTACCTTCTGCCTCGATGAAATAGCCCACATTGTCACTACTGTCATGGGGCACACCAAATGGCGTTACCGAGAAGTCGCCAATCTGATACGTTGTCCCCTTCTCCACGACATGTGCCAGTTCGGAAGTCACCTTCTGGGTGACACAATAGTTGCGGTTGATTCCCACATGCACCTCGCGGGTGGCATAGACGGGAACGTTGAAGTCGTGACTGAACGAACCTACCGACTTGATATGGTCGGCATGGTCGTGGGTGATAAGCACATGATGAACCATCGAAAGACTGAAACCGTATTCACGGAAGTCTTTCTTCAACCCTCTCAAACCCACTCCGAGGTCTATCAGCAGGGCGTCGTTTGGGGTAGTAAGCAAATAGCAGTTTCCGCTACTTCCACTACCGAAAGAGATGAACTTCATCATGACGTTTTGCAAAATTTCGTGCAAAGGTAATAAAAAGTTTCGAGTTTTTCGCGTGATGTGACGAGAATTTTGTACTTTTGCAGTGAATTTTCACATATTTAATACTTATGCGACAACTATTTCTTCTCCTTTCAGCCGCCATCATGGCCAGTTGCAACATCGGTCAAGAGGGCGACGACGTGGCGCTGAGCGTGGCTACCGACTGGGCCGATGCATATTTCAATTGCGATTTCCACGAAGCAGCCAGCTATGCTACGGCCGAGAGTGAACAATGGCTCCGCTTTGCTGCCTCGAACACGACGGAACAGGACCTGCAGACCGTCAAGGGCGGAGCAACGGCCACTGCTGACGACTATTTTACGGTTGCCAACGACACGCTGCGCGTCGTCACCCTGCATGTCAGGAATTTTCTGAAGCCTGTGGCTGTCGGTGAGCCTGCCCAACTGCAGGAGGAAGGCACATTCCTGGTCACCGTCGTCAAGCGCGACGGGAAGTGGAAGGTTAGAATGGAAGGCCTACCGCGAAGTGAAAAGCAAAGTCGCGACTGAACCGGGGATGAATGATCGGGAAATGTTCCCGTTCGGTCTCATAAGCCGGATTGATGGCCTTCATACCCATATCGAAACGCAGGATAAAGTAATCAAAATTCAAACGTAAGCCAAGACCATAGCTCACGGCCATTTGTTTCCAGAACTCCGTCAGGCGGAACTGGCCTCCCGGGCGGTCTTCATAGTCGCGCAGCGTCCAGATGTTGCCGGCATCGACAAACAGCGCACCACCGAACTTCCAGAACAGCCGGGCTCGATACTCCAGATTCAGGTCCAGCTTCATGTCGCCCGTATTCATCAGATAGTCTACCGTGCCGTCCTTGCTGCTGTAGCTGCCTGGTCCCAAGCTACGCACACTCCAGCCGCGCACGCTGTTGGCACCACCCGAAAAATAAGTCTTCTCGAAAGGCAGCACGTTGCTGTTGCCATAGGGGTAGGCCACGCCCAGTCCCACATGGAACACCAGCTGATTACTGTAGCTCAACTGGAAATTGCGCGTGTAGTCCACATCGCCCTTCACATATTGTGCAAAAGCCACATCCAGGAAGGTATATTCGCCATTCTCGCTTTTATGGAATCCAAGCGTGTGAGCCATCAGACTGAGCAGGTTGCCGCCAGTCTCAATATTGGTTTTGATGGCGAAGTTACCATTACTATAAGAATAGCGGAATCCCGTGCGCATGAGGAAAATGTCGGAATAGTTGTAGAGCAGCAGCGAGTTGCGATGGCCCGCATCGTCCAGATATTCGTCCCTGAACTTGTCGCTGATCCAGGGCATCGAAATGAAGTTCAGGTCCAGCAGGTCAATCTGATAGCGGTCGTGGTGGCTCGGGTCGTTCCACTTATATCGCCAACCCACCGAAAACACCCTGCGCAGAAACTCAGGACGGTTCTGCAGGTCGTACATCAGCGACACCTCGGACTGGGCATTGATGCGACGGCGGAACGATGATTTCAAGAATGGAGCAATGAACCGTGGGAACGTCAGACGCGTCTGCAGGCTGTATTCCAGGAAGTTCGAGTTCGAATAGCCCTCCAGTCCCGTGATGGCCTCGTAGGCTCCGCGCAGCTCCACCGTCAGCAGCTCCGAGCCGCGAAACAGGTTGCGGTTCTGGTAGGTCAGCGAGGCTGCAGCACCCAAATCGCCTGCCGTATTGGTACCCTCAGGCTGGAACGAGATGGACGACGGCATGTTGGTGCTGATCTGGATGTCGCAGTCCAACAGCGCGCTGTCGGGCACCTCGCGGAATCCGATATTCGTATAGCGCACAGCCCCCAGACGACCGAAATGATGGTAGGTCGACTGCAGGTCGGCTGCCGAATACAGTTCCCCCTCGCGGATAAACGTATTGTTGCGCAGCACGTTGGGGCGCAGGTGGATGACCGAGTCGTCGGCATTACCGCTGCGGTAGCGAACGTCGCGGATGGTGTATTGGCTGTGGGCAGTATCCGCCACCTGGTTGTTGCGGAACCGGTGAAGCACCAGCGTCAGGTCGATGCCCGTCGTGCCAGGCACGGAGTCGGCCATGTAGGTAATGAAGTCCTTGTTGAATCGGTAGTAGCCCTGATTGGTCAGCTGCTGCGTGATGCGCTTGCGTTCGTTGTCCAGATTCTCGACGCTGAACGCCATGCCCCGGTGCAGGCCCCAGTTCTTTTCATCGTCCAGCCGAAGCAGCCGCGCAATGGCCGTGTCCTGAATGTCGTAGCTGACGTGGCGGATGGAATAGATGGGACCGGGATGCACATAATACGTGGTCTGCAACTTGCGGCCCTTCGTCTTGTTCTCCGCCTGCACATAGGCCCGCAGGTAACCCATATTCTGAATCTGCACCTGCAGACTCTTCACCGACTGCTGCGTCTGCGCGGAGTCATACAGCATCGGGGCCTCGCCTATCGAGCGCAGCAGGCGGTTCATCCAACGGGTAGTGTCACGACCGGAAAGAGAATAGGTGTAAAGGGGAATCTTGATGGCCGAAAACCAGCGCGAATTGCCCGTCTGGCGCACATATAGCCTCATGTCGGCCGGGGTCAGCCCACGTACAGGCAGGTCAGTCTTCACCTTCACCTTATCTAATAGGTAGTCGTCTTCAGCAACGTATTTCGTCTCTGAACACGAGGTCAAAATCAAGACCGCCAAGACCGTAAAGAGTGCTATCTTCTTCATTTTGCCGACAAAGGTAGTGCAAAACGAACGAAAAACCAAATTAATTTGAGTTTTTCTGAATAACCCACCCTTATTCGGCTGTAAGGGCGGGTTATCGACGGATAAGCGAGGGTTATCATCGCGTCAGGTAATACTCGCTGAAATCCTTGCAGACGCTTTCGCAAGAGTGGTCAATTGGCCCTTGTTGTCGCCAGAATTAGCTACCAGATTGGCCATCATGCCTGTCGGTTCCTTCCAACTGAGGTCCGGATACTGAAATTCTGCACCGCTGATGTGTGCGCCAAGAATGGGGAAAAACATCGGAACCAGGGGTTCGTGCATGTCTTTTGAGGCCTGCGAGAGCAGGATTTTGATGCATTCTGTGCCCTTACCGAGGTTTGGCATCTTAGGGGCTGTTGGTTTTGAAATGTCGTATTTCATTGATTTACTGCTTTTTAGTGAATTATTAAATGGCCGTTTGTTACAGTTACAGTTGTTACAGTTGTTTTTTTGAGGGTGTCCATTCCCTTTAATATATATATAACTATCTATATATCAGATATATATAAGTATTATTAAGAAGGGTGTACACCCCGATTTTTTAATTGTAACAACTGTAACTGTAACGCTAGGCGTTTTTTTTACCTTTTACATTATTACATTTTTAAATTGTTACATTTTCCTCTACCAGGCCCTCCAGCGTTGAACGCGAGGGGCATTGGCTGGCCCATCGGCGTCATGCTATGACCACTTCTGAGTCGGAGATGTCGTACATGACGCGGGCGTGGTTGGTGCGGATGAGCTGGGAGGAGAGGCAGCGGCCTGTGGCGCGGTCGATGGTGTCGCGGAAGACTTGTCCGTTGCGGTAGACAACACCATCCTCGCGGGAGAAGAATTCGTTCTCGGCATGGATGTGGAAGGTGTGGGGCAATTGCTGGGTGGCTCGCAACTCACCACGCAGGTATTCGCCGTCGACCCAGAGGCGCAGCTGGTAGGTGACGGAAGTCTGATTCTGGACGCGGTAGTCGATGTAGTTGTAGGATATGCTGGTTCCGGTGCCGAAGGGTATCTGGCGTCCGAAGTCGGGAAAGAGATCGAGTCCGTCGTGATGGTGGTGTTCGACGATGGTGAGCTGGCTGTGGAGCACCATCCAATGGATGAGGTTCGACAGCTGGCACATGCCTCCGCCAATGCCTTTCGAGGGTTTGCCCTTGGCGATGGTGAGTCCTTCCTTGTAGCCCTTGCGCCGCGAGGTGCGACCTACCATCTTCCATACGGAGAAGGTCTCGCCGGGACGGATGAGCAGTCCGTCGATATGGCTGACGGCGAGTGCCAGGTTAGTGGCTTTGTTCTCCTGCAGCTGCATGTCGACATTACCCAGTCGGCGCCGGATGAGCGAGTTGTGCTGATAGACGACGACAGGCAGCAGGTCGGTGGTGCGCTGATGGGCGAAATCAGTCTTGTGGAGCATGTCGCTGACGTGACGTTTCATGATTTCCTTCTCGGTGGACAGCCAATAGGTGAAAGGACACCATTCGCAGAACAACTTTCGTTTCATATGGGTTTCTTTTGTAAGTTGGTTGGGTTTTATATCACTTCCATGATTCGTTTCACGGTGCAAAAATACAAATAATTTCTGAAAAGTGTGGGAATAAAAGAAAAATTCGTATCTTTGCAAGCGTTTTAAAAGATAAAGTGTTATGATTAGCAAGAACCAAATGAAGCTGATTCGCTCGCTGGAGATGAAGAAAAACCGCCGGAGTGAGCAGCTTTTTGTGGCAGAAGGGCCCAAAGTGGTGGGCGACCTGTTGCAGGCAGGCTTTCTGCCCCACTCTATCTTCTCGACGACGGCATGGCCCGGCAGCCAGCAGATTACGGAAGAGGAACTGAGGCGTATCAGTTTTCTGCAACACCCGCAGGAGGTGCTGGCCGTGTTCCACATGCCGGCAGCGACCGACAGCGTGCCGCTGCCCACCAGCCTTGTCCTGGCGCTGGACGGCGTGCAGGATCCGGGCAACGTGGGAACCATCGTCCGCATTGCCGACTGGTTTGGCATCGACACCATCTAT
>Ga0310694_10005918_pt1 | contig 11626 bp, 7 predicted proteins | sample 174DNAGHGhighgp2_FD_203884 | JGI IMG/M metagenome (GOLD analysis project Ga0310694, IMG submission 203884) | Sheep rumen microbial communities from Palmerston North, Manawatu-Wanganui, New Zealand - 1742 DNA GHGhigh gp2 (v2) (version 2) | ecosystem: Host-associated > Mammals > Digestive system >... | reverse complement strand
AAGCTTCTCGACCGGATAGAGCCGCGCAAGCGACGCACGTGTTTTCTCGTCCAGCGGCACGTATGGATCGTACAGTAGCGATGCGAGGTCGTACGCGGCCGCGCCAAGACGCATCCCCTGGAAGTCAATGAACGCGAAAGAGCCGTCGGCGCGGTAGAGCACGTTGGAACTCTGGAAGTCGCGGTGTACAAGCACTGGACGCTGGCGCGTCAGTTCCGCGGCCACGTCCTCCAACTCGGTGCGCACGTCCTTCGGCATCGCGTCGTAACCGAAGCGCTCCTTCACGCAGTAGGTCTCGAAAAGGTCGCGCTCCCATGCGTAGAGTTCAGGGCCAAACGGCGGCTCAAGCGTCACGTCCTGCGCAAGCGCCGCCTCCGTGCCCTTCTCGTGCATCACGCGCAACGCCTTCACCACGGGCGCGTAGAGCTTCAGCAGGTCCGCGCCGCGCCGGTTCGCCCTGTCCTCAAGCGAGTCACCGTCGATGTCCTCGAGCGCGAGCGCCTTTGCGGACGGCACATCCGCCAACACGCGCGGCACTGGCACCCCGACCTCCGCGAGCAGACGCGCGTGGGATGCGTAACGCGCGTTTTCGGGACGCTTCTCGTCGTCATACTCGATAGCGATGGCGCGGTCGTCGCCGTGGACGAAACGCCAGAAGCTGCGGTCGCTGCCACGTGCGCCGAGGAAGCCGCACGCAACGTCCGCGCGCGGCCATCCAAGCGCGTCCGCAAGCGCGGCGAGACGCAGCGCGTCGATCTGGTCGAGGCCCACGAGCGCCATGCGCTCGAACGCGCCGCCAACAAGGCCGCCCGTCACGACGCACCCGCCGAGGTCGGCGGAATCGACGAGCTTCACGCCCTCGAACAGCACGTTCGGGTTTTCCTCGAAGCGGTCGGGGTCGAGCGCGTTGTGGATTTCAAGATAGCTTTCAAGCGTCCCAGCATCGCCCCAGAAGGCGTCCGGCTCCGTAACGCCGACGACGAACTTCGCGTCCTCCATCATCGCCTTTTCGTATGCCTGCACGATCGTGGAGAACCCGGACGGCGGCAGGTAGTCGAGCACCTGGCGCGAGAGGAGCGCACAGCCGCAGTACGTGTAGGTTCCGTTGTCGCCCGGCACGTCGCTCTTCCAGTTGCAGACGCGTCCCTCGGGGTCGGCCTCCACGGTGCGCGGACCCTGCGTATCGGAAAGCCAACACGCGGCGAAAGAACCGCTCCGCACGAATGCGTCAACGATCGGCTGCGGGGCGAGCCCCTCCGCCACTACGTCTCCGTTCACGAGCCAGAACGGGCCTTCGCCGAGAAAGTACCTGAGAGGATTCAACACGCCGCCCGTGCCGAGAATCTCCGGCTCCTCCGCCACTGTCACCTTCGCGCGGCCCTTCCGAGACTGGACGTACTGCCACACCTTGGGCGCCTGCCAGTGGGCGTTCACGGCGATCTCCTCCACGCCCCACGACTCCAGCATGCTCAGAATGCGCTCAAGCATCGGCACGCCCCACACCGGCAGCAGCGGCTTTGGCTGCACGAGAGTGAGCGGCCTCAGGCGCGTCCCGAGCCCAGCGGCCAGCACCACGGCCTTCTTGACGTCTCCAGCTTTTATGTCCATTTCCTTTTTCATATCATACTTTGCGTTGACGGCTTGTATTGTATCATATTTCCCGCCGTTACGCGAAACAAACAAACTGGCGGCGTAGCCAATTCATGTGGATGCGGTCTGAACCGGACGGACGTGGAAACGGTCGATGACGAGGGCAATGGCGCCGTCGCCCGTCACGTTGCATGCGGTGCCAAAGGAATCCATCGCGATATACAGCGCAATCATGAGCGCCTGGTTGTCCGAGGAGAATCCAAGTACCGACCCCAGCACGCCCAGCGCCGCCATTATCGCGCCGCCGGGCACGCCTGGCGCCGCGACCATCACGACACCAAGCATCATCACGAAATGGAGGAACGTGACGAAGTCGTGCGGCATCCCGTTCAGAAGGCATATCGCGAGTGCGCACGACGTGATCTTCATCGCCGACCCTGAAAGGTGGATCGTGGCGCAGAGCGGGATGGTGAATCCCGCGATCCTCTCGGATACGCCGTTCTTGCGCGTCTGCGCGAGCGTGACGGGAATCGTCGCGGCGGATGACGACGTGCCGAGCGCGGTCATGTACGCGGGGAGCATGTTCCAGAGCAACTTAAGCGGATTGCGCCCCACGAGCAGGCCCGCCACGCAGAACTGGTAGAGCAGCACGACGACGTGCAGCACGAATATCACGGCTATGATCTTCGCGAACACCACCACGATTCGGAACGCCTCGCCAGTCGCGGCCATCGTAAGGAACATGCCGAAGATGTAGATGGGAAGGAGCGGAATGACGGCGCGCTCTATCGTCTTGTTGACGACGGCGCGGAAATCGAGCGCGAGGCCGCGCAGCGAATGCAGCAGCGGTCCGTATGCGATGCCAACGCCCAGCATGAACGAGAAGACCAGCGCGGACATCACGTCGCACATCGGCGGAATCGCCACGGAGAAATACGGCGCGATCACCGTCGATTTCTCCACCGCCGCCTTCGCAAGCGCAGACTCGATCATTCCCGGGAAAAGCGCCGAACCGGTGCCGTATGCAAGGAGCGATGCGAGGACGGTGTCGAAGTACGCTATCGCAGCCGTGACGACAAGCAACTTGCCTGCGCCGCGCCCCACCTCGCCTATCGCCGGAGTCACAAGCCCGATTATTATGAGCGGCACTACGAATCCGATGAACTGGCTGAACACGCCGTTGAACGTTGCGAAGAAGCGGATGACGCCGAGCGGCATCACCCGTCCAAGCAGTATTCCCAAAATGATCGCCCCTATTATGCGTGGCAGCAATCCTATCTTCTTCATCATTTATTTATCTCCTGACGTCGAAACAATATGCGGTCGCCTTCAATCGGCGCCGACGGAAATGGCGACCACGCCGCATCGCAGTGGAATATAAGCGGGGGCGAATGCGTTGGAACGTTCAGCTCCGGCGCGCGCAGCAACGCCTCGAAGTCAACTGACGCCGCGCGCGAACGCGCCACCCACGACACTGCAAGGTATATCGCGTCGCGCCCCATGAAGTCCCACTTCGGCGCGCGGAAGCAGCGTATCGCAAAGACGTTCGCGCCGTCCGCCACAGCACCCTCGTAGCCGCACTCGCCCGCGTTGAAGTCCGGCAGCGGCCCGAGCAGCTTGCGGCAGCGGTCGAGCGCAGCGTAGTCGATCGCGCTTTTGAGATACGTCCACGAAAGCCCGTGCGCCGCAGTGTACACCGCCAATGGGAATGCGCCAGCCATCTATTTGCCCCCCGCGCCGGAACGCCGGACGTCCTTGTCGTTCTCGTGCGACGCGTGGCGCGCGAGCGCGTCCACTGCTGCGGACACTCCGCGCGCCGCAGCAGCGCCGTAGTCCGCAAGCGCCTGCGCGCGACACGCCACGGCGTTCGTCGCGGGACGCTGCATCACGACAGCCTTCTTCTCGCCAAGCAAGTCGATCCGCCTGAGCCATTCATTCCACGACGGGTTGCGGTCCTTGTCCTCGCGCGTGCGCACGAACGCGCCCCAGCCGCGAAGGTCGTCGATGCGCGCACGTTCGTACAACGCCTCGGCGGACCCCAATCCATCGGCAGCGTAGCTCAGCACCTCGCGAGCGTCGTCCATTGAGCTACACACACGCGCCGCCGCAATCGCCGCAGATGTTTCGTCCGCAAGTTCCTCGTGCGCGGACAGCGGCGGCAGTGGAGGCGGCTCAGGCTTGGGCTCAGGCGCTGGTTGAGTTTGTGGCACGGGTGTAGGCTGTGGCTGCTGCGCGGGCGGAGGTTGCTGAACCCGTAGCGTACGCAAAAGCGGGAAACGACTGTCTTTGATAAAATGGACGGCAAGATGCGCAGCGCCGAACACCGCTACTGCAATCAGCACGAGCCAGAGAAATCCGTGGCTGAAGAGTGGGCGTTCCGATGCAACGGGAGGAACGTCCGTGGTGGGGCGAGGCGTCCCCGCCGAGCCGTCAACAGGCAAAATGCTCGTTGTCTCGGTGGACTTGCAATGCGCGGCGAGACGGGCGAGCGAGCCGCCGGTCGTGTTGCGTGCGCGGGGACGTCCGTCAGGAACGCCAAACGCGGAAAGCCCAGTCACGCGGCGAACGAATGCGTCGATGCCGAATTCTGAATCGGGCGGCACCATCACGCTCACCATCATCCAGTCAACGTCGGGATGGTCGTGTCCGATGAGGTCGAGTTCGGCGGGCGTGAACGAATGGAGAAAATCGTCTTCGGTCTGGTAGCGGTCCACCTGCGTGAACACGAGCGTGACGTGCGGCTTCGACGGTAACGCCTTGAGGCGCGTGAGACATTCGTTCGTAACCCACACCGCGCTGCGGTTAGAGTCGTCGCCGCGCAGGTTCAGCGCGTCCTGCAAATTGAAAAGCACATAGAGGTCGCTCGCCGCCTCGATTGCGCCCTTCAGCGCGGCAAGCTCGTCGGCGTTCGCGGCAACTCTCGCACGGAACGCATCGGGGTCTGATTCACCTTCCGGCGAGAGGAACGCGAGGCGGTATATCTCGCCGGGATAGTCGAGTATGCTGATGCCGCCCGCCTCCGCGCCGTCGCGCTCGATCTTCCACGTCATCTCGCGCACGCTGGAGGTCTGTCCTGGGAATCCGTCAAGCGCGAAGTCCTCGGGCGCGAGAGTCGCGAAGGTGTAAGCTCCGCGGTCGGAGGGACGAAGATACCATCCCTCGCCGGCACGGCGCGCGAACGCCCTCGCAAGCGCCATCGCGAGCGTCGTCTTGCCAGAGCCCTCGACGCCAAGGAATACTACATTGCCCATCTGTGCGGCCTCCCGTCAAAAAAGAGCTTGCCCGCCGATCGGCACGGGCAAGCTCTGGCAGTTTCGGGAACTGCGTCGGTACCTTACTTCTTGGCCTTCTTTGCAGGGGCCTTCTTCGCAGGAGCCGCCTTCTTAGCAGGGGCCTTCTTGGCGGGCGCAGCCTTCTTCGCAGGTGCTGCCTTCTTTGCAGGAGCAGCCTTCTTCGCAGGAGCCGCCTTCTTCGCGGGAGCCGCCTTCTTCGCGGGTGCCTTCGCGCAGCAGCACTTCTTCGCGCACGCCTTCTTCGCAGGGGCGGCTTTCTTAACAGTGGCCTTCTTTGCAGTTGCCATTTCTTCGTATCCTTTTTTTCGTTAACGCACGGCGCGCCGAACGTCGGCGCAATCTCCGCTTGTCTGTGGATATGATACGAAATTTTTGTCACCCTTGCAAACTAAAAATGACGCGAAATGCAAAAAAGTTTTCACTGCCCTGCGGCTACGCAGAATCGATTCAGGCCAGGGTGAAGCGCATGAGTTCCATCGCCGACGAATTTACCTTCGCATCCGTTCGGACACAACACCCACACGATGCGGCGCCCGCCCTTCGACTCGACTTTCACGTAGAGCGTTCCGTACAGCGTCTCGGTGTACACGGAGAAGTTCGGCAATGTATCCGAGAGAAGCGGCGCGACGGTGATCTTGTCCCCGTCGATCTCGAAGCCGGCGAAGCCGTGGAAGAGCGCACCGGCGGGACCGGTGTAGCACGTGTGGATCATGCTGCCGTGCGACTTACGTCCGTACCACCAGTCCTCTGGAATCGTGTTGTACCCCTCGTCCGCAAAGTAGAGGAAGCCGGGCGCCTCGCGGCGACGGAAGGTGCGCAGCGCAAGCTCGCGTCCGCGCCGGGTCGCGCAGAGCAGACGCAGTATCGGCATGTAGCTCGGGCTGCCGCCGTCGATGTAGCCCTTCCACTCCACGATGTCCTGCATTGCCTTCTCAGTCTCGGCACGGTGTCCGCCCGCATCCGCCGCGCCGCCAAGGAGCGCGATCGCCTGGTAGCGCGCGTCCTCCGAGACGTACAGACCGTTCTTGTACCACTCGCGGTCGATCGCCTTCACGAGCGCGGCGTGACGGTGCTCCAGCTCCGCCCGGCGCGCGGGATCCGTGATGAGCCCATCGATCCCCAGCGCGCGCTTGATGGCCCACGCATACGCGCAGTTGTTGAAGAACATTCCCTCCACGGTGTGACCCCAGTCGCCGTAGGCGTGCTTCGTCTTGTGTATCTCAGGATAGAGCCAGTCACCGAGGCAATCGCCCTTCTTCGGCTCGTACTGCGCGAGAATGCCGTCCGGGCGCACATGCGAGTTGAGGTAGTCGAGCCACTTGTCGATCACGGGACGCATGATGCCCTTCAAGCGCGCGTCGGGATAGCGTCGGCAGTACTCCGCGAGCGCATACACGGGGAAGTTGCTCCAGAACGTGCCGCCCCAGCCGTAGCCGTTCGGCGACACGTGCGGGATGCTGCCGTCCGGACGCTGGCTCGACGCCCATTTGAGGAGGTAGGCGTAGTAGTACGCCGCGCTGTCAAACTGCGGCATGCCGTTCCGCCGTTCCACCGTTCGGATACCGCACCTCTGCCGCCTCGGCCTTCAAGCCGTCGCCCGGCACGACGACGATTTCGCGCGCATGTGTTCCGCTCTTTTCCGAGAACTGGTAGATGCGGTCGCCGTCCTTGTCGGCGCGTTCGACGCTGAACGCCACCGCATCGACGGGCGAAAGCCCCTCGAACGAGATGCCGTCCACCACAACAGCACTCCGTGACCCCAAAGTCGCCATCGCCGAAAAGGCGAAGGCAATACGAAAACACAGCCCATTTGTATTCATGGCGCATATTGTACCATATCCCCCGTCATGGTGCAAAGGCTGTAATCGCCATGACTCATCCCCCAAAACTGCTTAACAGACTATTTGACGATCAGGATGAAGCCCTTGTGAAGCGCGTAGAGGCCGTCGTCCTTGACCTTGAGTTTGGTTCTGCGGCCATTGGCGAACTGGCCGAAGAACGTGAGACCCGCGCGATTCGACGGAGCTGCGGCGGACCAGTCGATGATCTTCTCCTCCGACTTCACGTTGCGCGTCCCGAGCAGAATGCCCACCGTCGCGCCATCCGCAAACGTCGTCGTGCGGTTGCCGTCCATGGTGCCCGTTCCTGTCCAACCCAGTGCAACGCTGCTCCATGCGTTCGTCTTCGCCGAGAGGTCGATGGACGAGCCGGTCTGCATCTCGCAGCCGTGGAAGCATTCATTTCCGTTCGCGAGAACCGCGTCCGGCGTAAACGTGCCGTAAACCTTGATGGCGGCATTGCCATGGTTGTATCCACCCGTGTAGCGTGCCACGTAGTTGCTCACCGAAAGCGTTCCGTGAAGTTCCAATGCCACTGTCTCCATCACGAGGTTAAACGTCGCAGATCCTCCGCTCGTGTCGCTATTGAGGCGCACATAGCCCCCGTTGCTTTCAGTCGTCAGATTCCTGGCAACCATCGTGCCGTTCTCGACCGACAGCGGAATGTACATTTGAGCGCCGTAAACAAGCGAGTTCGTCAGCGTATGTCCGCCAAGATCGATTTTCGCAGGAGTGCCATCTGGCGCATAGAAGTGGGTTAAGATGTTTCGCGCAGTCTTGAAGATCGAATCCGCAGCAAGCGTCACGTTCCCTATCCCGTATTTGCCGACGTTGCCATTCATGCTAGGTCCGCTATTCGCAAGCGTACCGCCGTCAAGGACGAAGTTCTTGGTATAGAAGTCGTTGTTGCCGCACACGTCGAACGCCGCGTTCGCGGCGACCGTGATCGTACCGTTTGACGCACCCCAGTAGTTCCCTGTTTCCGGATACGACGTCTTCGGCGAATAGCCCATCCCCTCCGCAATGAGCACGCCGCCCGTGAACGTCTGGTTCGCCCGCGTCATCGCAAGCCGGCCGGCGCCGTCCTTGACGAGCTTCACATTGCCGGAAAGCGCGAACCCACTGCATTCAAGGTACGTATCCGCGTCCGGCACGGATATGTGCAGTTCACCGGAAGTGCCGTTGGAAGTGTCATTGACCGCAAGCGTGACGAAGTCGTAGATGTGCCCGTCGGAGGCGGTCGCGTGCGTGGCAAGCCTGAGAGTGTGTCCGTTCAGATCAACCGAGCCGAGATCTACCGTGTCGCCGCTATTTACGGCAATTGCCCATTCGGCGAGTCCGCTCCAGTCGCAGTCGTTCGTGAGAACGACGTTGCTGAACACGATGGAGTCGTATGTAATCGGCTGTGAGGCGGGAATCTGGAATCCGACTTCGCCGGAGACATGGACTGCCGCGCTGGCGCCAGGAACGCCGTCCGCCACCGCGCCGCCCATGAAGTTGGTGCAGGCCCAGTTGCCGGGCTTTGTGACATCGTTGTCGACCGCCCCGGTCCAGTAGGCGTGGGCGACGGTGCCCTCGTCGGCGGCGTAGTAGATGCCGGAATCCGTGACGACAAGCTCCTCGCCTGCCTCGGTGGTTGCCGCGTCAAGCGCGAACGTCAGCGTGTCAAGGTTCGCCGGTGTTTCAATCCAGCTCACGATCTTCTCGCCCTTCGCAAGCGTGCGCCCGTGGAGGTCAAGCGTCACCGTCGCATTGTCGGCGAATGTCACGGTGCGAGCGCCATCTGCGTCGCCAGTTCCGCTCCAACCCGTCGCCGTCGTGTCCCACGTCGCGGTTTTCGCGGAAAGGTCGATAGTCGAGCCAGTCTGCATCTCGCATCCGTGGAAGTATTCAAGCCCGTTCTCGTCCACGCCGGCGGGCGTGAACGTGCCGTAAACCCTGATGATGGCACTGCCGTGGTTGTATGCGTCTGTGTAGCGCGCCACGTAGTTGCTAACCAAGAAATCTCCGGCGGTCTTGAAGGCGGCGCCGGTCATTTCAAGATTGAGAGAAGAAGAGCCACCGACCGTTCCGGCGTCAAGCGCCAGATAGCCTCCGCTCACAATCGACATGTTGCCGTTTTCGACGGGAACGGGCATGTACAGGTTCGCACCACTTTGGGCACCCAGACCCACTTCGAGCGCATATCCGCCAAGATCGACCTTCGTCGCTGGATCGAGGGGATTCAGGAACGTCGTGTTCTTAGTCATGTTGAAGTGCGAATCGGCGACGAGCGTGACGTTGCCGAAGCCATATTTCCCTGTTTCAATATTCATGCCTGTGGTGTTGGCAAGCGTGCCACCGTTCAGCACAAAGTTCTTGAAGTAGAAGTCGTTGTTTCCGTTAACCTCGAACGTGGCACCGGAATTGACGGTGATCGTGCCGCCTTCTGCGCCCCAGTAACTGCCGTTTTCCTGACACGAGGCGCCGGCCTTCGCCGTTCCACCGTTCACGACCACACCGCCGGTGAACGTCTGCCCCGCGCGCAAGAGCGAAAGCGTACCGCCGCCCTCCTTGAACACCTTGACGTTTCCAAGAATCGCAAGCGAGCAAGTCTGCACCATCTGCGTTGGCACGACGAAATGCACTTCGCCAACATTTGCGGACGAGTTGGTGATCGTGCCCGCGCCATACGCGCCGGCGATGGTGAGCGAATGTCCGTTCAGGTCGATCGTCGCGCAATCGTCGATGCGCATGATGCCGCGAGAGGTCCAGTCCGCATCCGCGTCAAGCGTGACGTTGCCTTCGATGTACGCCTCGTCCGCCGCGTCGTTCACGTAGGTGAAGGCGAGCGGGGCCGTCGGCACCTTTGCGAGAAGCGTCTCGGACACCTTGTCGTACATGTGCCCCACTCCGTCCTTGCGCACGGGAATGAGATCCATCACGACATTATTGCCCTTGGTGAACTGAGCCGAGTAGATGCGGGCGTTGCCGGTATTGCCGACGGATGAACCATTGCCGTTGTAGGCGAAGAGATAGATGGTGTTAGTGGCTGCCGTGTCCGGCCAAGTCTTGGTTATGGGCAAAGAGAAGCTGTACGAGCCGTTCACTTCTTCAATTCTTCTGTCCCGGTCGTTGAGGTGGTTGAAATGGATGTCGTACAACGTATTCGCGGAATAAGTGAATCTCAATCTTGTTGGAGTGGTTGCCGGATTGTCATTATCCCAGGAAAGGTACCCGTCATACCCCCTGGTGAACCCCATGTACCACTTGAAATAGTTTTGCGTGCTACCGGATTCCGCCGTGCCGGGATGCCAGCATTGCACTCCGCAGACGGTTGTATCGACTGTAGGCCGCAACGGCATGACGCGCATGTACACGCCCATGTCGTCGCCGGGATAGAGCCCCGTGTCGATGTATGGTACCCTTGAACTGCCATTAAGCGGCGCTTCAAGATATTCTACCTCGGCGTCGTAAGGCTTGCGGGAGCGAAGAACCGTAATGCCGTTGGAGACAGTTACAGTCACAGGTGTTGCAACACTCGAAGGAGCCGTGACGCGCAGAAGTCCCGGAGTCCCCGAGGAAGTATCGGTGATCGTGCCCTCGCCGTCCGCGCCGACGATTTTGAGCGTATGGCCGTTGAGGTCGATCGTCACCCCGGACGAGATCAGCAGCTGCCCGAGATGCGTCCAGTCGGCGTCGGCGTCAAGCGTCACGCTCTCGTCGATGATGCTGCGCCCGCACGTGAACTCGGCCGACGACGAGCCTTCGACCTTGCCGAGAAGCGTCTCGCCGATCGTGTCGTACATGTAGCCGACACCGTCCTTGATCACGGGGACGAGGTTCATCACCACTGCATCGCCCTGCGTGAACTGCGCGGAGTAGATGCGGGCGTTGCCGGTATTGCCTGCCGTTCCCCTGTTGTTGTAGGCGAAAAGATAGATGTTTTGATTCGCGCCGGAAGGCCAGGCGTCCGTAATCGGCAAATCGAATGTGTAGCCGCCACCCACCTTTTCGACTCTTCTGTTGCGGCTGTTGAAATGGTTGAAAAGGATGTCGTAGATGGTGTTGGTGGAATAGGAGAAACGTGTGCCTGGATTACTCGTCCCCCATGGGAGATAGCCGCCAGTCTTATTAATGAATCCCATGTACCATCTCCAGTCCACGTTTTTGTTGTCCACCGTTACGGTGGCCATCGCACCGCACACGGTCGTGTCGGCCGATTCGCGCAAGGGCGCCACGCGCAGGCGAACGCCCATGTCGTTAGCCGGCTTGAGACCAGTGTCGATGTACGGCACTGCGCTGCCGCTCAGCGGCGCCTCAAGGTACTCCACCTTCGCGTCATACGGCTTCGCGCCGAACGACGGCATCGCCGCCGCTGCGCACAACATCATCGTCGCCATGAACGGCGCGGTTTTCAGTACTTTGAACGACATAAAACGCTCCTTCTATTAGAACCATGACCTTTGGAGAAGCCACTTTCTCCATGAATCACGCATAGAATAGCATTTTTTTTTTTTGTTAGAAGTCAAGCGTCAATTTTCGGTCAGTTTTTCACAGGGTGAATAATCGGGTGGGGGTTGGGAATGGTAAAAATACAAGCCCCCTGCAAGTTGATTGCAGGGGGCTTGATCTTGTTGTTGTACGCTTGTTGTCACGGCTCGCCCGGAGGGCTCGCCCCACCACCGTAGTATCGCCGCCAGCTTGGCGGCGCACCCAGCCTGTACCCTTACTCCACCACGAGCGTCGGGATCGTGAGCGTGAGCGTTTCCGTCTCGCTGCCACGACGCACCGGATAGGAGAACGGCACGTTCTGATACGTGCCCGGAGGGATGTCGCCGTTCTCGGTCACGGTCGCAACCGTTCCGTCCTCGGAGTGTTCAAGGGCGAGTCCGGCTTCGTTACCGTCAACGGTAATGTGAGCGG
>Ga0310694_10005912_pt1 | contig 11630 bp, 9 predicted proteins | sample 174DNAGHGhighgp2_FD_203884 | JGI IMG/M metagenome (GOLD analysis project Ga0310694, IMG submission 203884) | Sheep rumen microbial communities from Palmerston North, Manawatu-Wanganui, New Zealand - 1742 DNA GHGhigh gp2 (v2) (version 2) | ecosystem: Host-associated > Mammals > Digestive system >... | reverse complement strand
TTGTTGCGGCTGTCGTAAATTATGCGTACTTTTGCGAAGCAAAAAATCCGTATTATGGCAGATCGACATATAGATATAGAGCGCATGATAATGCAAGCCCGTTACAAGATGCAGCTGGAAGCAGAGGCATCGTCTGTAAAGGGTAGTCAACTGTCTGATATGGAACGCGATCAGTATCAGAAGCAGATAAAGGAGCTTCTTCAGGCCGTAGAAACTCTCTTGAAGTCCAATAAGGCTATGGGCGAAAGAGTGACTCAGTTGGAGAAGGTAGCTGAAGCTTACGATGACCTTAAGGCCAAGTATGCGAAGTTGGAGGGCGAGCTTGCCATGCGTAAACGTGCTCAGTATGGCAAGGGCAGCGAGAAGCCTAAGGATGCTGCAACATCGGAGTCCGATGCCAACAAGACAAAGGATGAAGATGAGCAGGACTACATCGAGAACGGAAGCAAGAACGATGCTCTCGCAGATGATAAGGAACATGAGGAAGATGCCGCTGCTGTAGAGCCTCAGGAAAAGAAGCCTCGCGATTTGAGTAATCGCCCAGATCATTACAACACCATGCATGCAGATATATGCGTCGTACATGACTGTGACCTTGAGAAACTGAAGGAGATGGGGCTGGAGTTTATCCGCTATACAAGACCAGTCGATCAGTTTGACCGTGTGAGTCTCATCCGTCAGGACAGATACCTGTATGCATGGGTACGTGACAAGAAGACAGGCAGGGAATTTGCCTTCTTTATACCAAAGTCAAGTGAGGATGAGAAGCGTGAGTGCCGTTTCGTCAACGAGTCGAAATACGATGCGCCAAGCCTGGTGCCTCATACAAGTGCTACTTACTCAATGCTTTCTGATCTGGGCGTCAACAGATTCCAATACGCCCTGTCGAGCGGACGTGAGATGTATCGCATGTTCAATGAGAAGATGTGCATGTCTAAGCAGAGCATCCTGAACTGGCTAACAAGAGGTGCTGAGCTTCTTGAAGGCGGTAAGAAATACATCAAGAAAATGCTGCTGAAGATGGGTACAAGCATCTACTGCGATGAGACATGGGTGTGGACGAAGGTTAAGATGGCTGACGGCACATTTAAATACGTGAAGCGTTACATGTGGGTCATCGTCAACCTGACGACAAAGGTCTGCTATTACCTGTTCGGTCGCAGGAAACGCAAGGTGATTGAGGAATTCCTTGGAGAATTCAAAGGAACACTGATGACCGATGCCTACAATGCTTACGCTTATTTCTGCAAACTGGACGGCTGCACTCATGTATGCTGCTGGGCTCATGTGCGCCGGATATTCTGGTCAGCATTGAAAGACTACAAGGATGAACTGGTTCAGGAGTTTATCGACCTGATAAGCATATTGTATAAGGTGGAGGTGGAGAGCATCGTTCTTCATCGTACAGAGGAAGAGGTGCTGACAGCCAGGAAACTGGAATCAGACCCTGTCCTCAATGAGCTTGACCAACGAGCGATGGCTCTTCTCGTCGGCAGTGTTTTGATAGACAACAATGCCTGCGAGAGGGCTGTACGTCCTTTCACCAACCTGCGGAAGAACTTTGGCGGCTTCGGCAGTGAGAAGGGTGGTGAGGTGGCAGCAGCATGGCTCACCTTCATTGAGACGTGCAAGCTCCAGAAGAAGGCAGCACTTGATTTCTTCCAAGAGTTTTTCAAGAAGATTACCGAGGGCAGAGCTGATTATGAGCTCATCGCCCAGGAGGTATTAGGTTAAATACAATTAAAAACAGAAAGCCCCTGATTCTTTATGAAACGACCGGAACCCCAGCAGAAGCTGGGGCTAAGGCTTATGGCTAAAAAGGGGTTGGATGCTTACAGAAATCCAGAAATATCATGCCGTTTTGAGAATGTCTTGTTCTAGATTTCAGACATGTTGCGACGGTCGAGGAGTCTCTATCTTCTCAATATGCGAAACTTGAATAATTATAAAAAAAAGATAAATATTTAACAAATATACTAACTTTATTAAATTATATATGAAAATTTTACATGTTTCTTTTGCCTCTGAAACCGGAACAAATAATGGTGGAAAAGTATTCTCTTTACGAAATTATCATATTTTGCAAAAAATATATTCACCAAATAATGTGAAAATGTATTCTGTTGAGAGAACCGGTAACCGTAATTCATTATATTGGAAGATTTCTAATTTTGTGTCTGACAATGTAAATCTTCAAATGAATGGACTTTCAAATAGACATCTCAAAAATATCTTGGATGTAATTAATTGTAATTCTATAGATATTGTTTTTATAGATTCTTCTTTGTTAGGACAAGTTGCAAAAGTATGCAAGAAAAAATATCCTAAGATTAAAGTAATTACATATTTCCAGAATGTTGAGCGTGAGTTTTGTAAACAAATGATAATTGAAGAAAAGAAAATTCAGTTTATCTATCGTTATTATGTTGCTATATATAATGAAAAGATGGCAGTAAAATATTCTGATCGCTTTATTGCTCTTAACAAGAGGGATATAAGTGGCCTTAATTATTATTATGGGATTAATGTCCCATATATGATACCGATCAGCATAGAGGATAGATATTCCCCATATAAACCCAAGGCTGTAAGTAGGCCTTTACAATTATTATTTATAGGAAGTTATTTTTATGCAAATGTACATGCTATTAATTTTTTTATAACAGAAGTCTTACCATTTGTTGATGCACATCTAACACTTATTGGATCTAATTTGGAGAAATTGGATGTTACCAATAATGACAAATTAACGATAGTGCCAAATGCACCAGATTTGTCTTTATATTTTCAAAGTGCTGATATTGTGGTACTCCCCATTTTTAAAGGGTCTGGTATGAAAACAAAAACATGCGAGGCCATGATGTTCGGCAAATATATTATTGGCACAAAAGAGGCATTTGAGGGATACGAAATTGATTCATCATTTGCTTCAGTTTGTAATACTGCACAGGAATTTATAAATGTTATTAATAATATAGAATTATCTTTGAATTTTTGTGAATCAGCTAGAAATCAGTATCTAAACAATTATTCTTTTGAAACTGTAGAACAAGAATTTAGACAGGCATTTAATTTTTGATGAAGAGATTAATAATTAATGGTAAATTTTTAACTGTAAGGCAGACTGGGGCTCAACGCTATGCAAGAGAGGTTGTTGCTTTAATAGATGAATTGTGTCCCAAAGGAAAAATCTTGTTGGCATTACCTAAAGGAAATTGGAGTATTCCTTATTATAAGAATATTATTGTTATCCAGGTGGGACCATTCGCTGGAATACTATGGGAACAGATAGTCTTCCCTTTATATGTCGCCATAAAACGGGGAATAAGTATAAATTTGTGTAATGTTGCTCCTTTGTTAGCACCTGGATATTCGGCAATTTTCGACATGAAAATTAAGACATATCCTCATTTTTTCAGTTGGAAGTTCAGAGTTTGGTATAATTTGTTGTTTGCTAATCAAACAAGGAGGTGTAAGTATATTTTTACGGATTCATACGATGCGAAACGAGAAATATTACGCTATTATCCTACTACAATAGAGAATAAAGTAATTCCAGCTCATGGAGCATGGCAACATTTTGATAAAATTAGTTGTGATAAACATGCCTTAACCAAATATGGATTGGAAAAGAGGAATTATTTTTTTGCCATGGGAAGTTTGGAACCCAACAAAAATTTTAAATGGGTAGCCGAAATCGCAAGAAATAATCCTATGGATACGTTCGCTATTGCAGGATCCCTTAACAAAAAAATATTCGCAGATGGTGTTGGATTTGATTGTCCTGAAAATATGAAACTTCTTGGATATGTAAGTGATGAGGAAGCCAAAACCTTGATGCGAGAAGCAAAAGCTTTTTTATTTCCATCTTTTTGTGAAGGTTTTGGTATGCCTCCCTTGGAGGCAATGAGTGCTGGTGTTCCTAGAGTAATTGTGTCGGATATCCCCGTAATGCACGAAATATTTTTAGAGAATGCCATTTACATAAATCCTAATATTTATGAATATAATTTATGTAAATTGATAGAAAAATCTACTTGTGATCCTGATAGTGTGCTTAAACGGTTTTCATGGGAAAAATCTGCGAAGATTGTATTTGAAACAATATGGAATGATGTTAATTAATAAACCTTTAATTCTTACTTTTCTTTTTTTCTGCTTAATAATATCTTGTCAAGCAGAAAGGTTAGAATATAAACCGATGTTCGTATGTTCAAATAAGATGGATAATCCCTATGGTATAGTCGCACATATTAGTAGGAAGGGAACTGACTATGAATTTGATTCAATAAATAAAGCCCTTGATATGATTAAATCGGTGGGAATATCTAATATCCGTGTCGATTTTGATTGGTATACTTTTCGAAATGGATATACGAAGGATTCTGTTTCATTTGAAAGATTTGATAAAATGATGTCGGCAGTTTCTGAAAAAAAAATAAATGTTCTTGGCATTATTTCGAATACAAATAGAGACCAAGCCTCTATATGGTATAATCACACAGATTTACTTGTGAGACATTATAAAAAAAGAGTAAATTATTGGGAAATTGTTAATGAGGCAGACTTATTTGCCAAACGTAATCAGAATTATAAACCAGAAGACTATATTAGTATTCTTAAGGATGGTTATAGGATCGTAAAGTCATATGATAATAACATAAAAGTTCTTTTTACTAGCATTTGTGATATCGAATACAATTTTATGGATGAGACTTTCGCAAATGACGCATCGTCTTTTTTTGATATTATGAATCTTCATGCCTATACAGATCAAAAAGAACCTGAAATATTAATAGGGTTTTATGGATTAGTTAAAAATAAAATAAAAAAATATGGAATTGAAAAACCTATTTGGCTGACTGAAACAGGTTATCCAACAAAAGGAGACAATTCTGTATCAATGGAAACACAAGCTCAAAGATTACCTCGTATTTTTTTAATTTCTTTTGCATTAGGCTTAGATAAAGTGTTTTGGTATAATTCAAAAGCCTCTGAAACATTTGAAGAAGATAGAGAATGCCATTTCGGAATTTTTCATAAGGATTATACACCCAAGCCCGCTTACTATGCTTATAAAACCCTTATTCAGATGTGTCCAGATAAGTCAACCCGTCCATCTCTTTTTTATGATGAAGGAGTATATCTGGCAAAATGGAAAAGAAAAGATAAGAAAAACGTTGTCGCTTTATGGACATCAGAGGGTAAAAAAGATATTATAGTTAAATCAAATAAAAAGAATGAGATATTTGATATAAATGGGAAACCTGTATTTCGAAGAGGAGGGGGTATGGTAAATGTTTCACAAAGCATTATTTATGTTGTTGGAGAAAAAGATATTATTGTGTTTTAATTTGTAATATGAAAAAAGCATTTATTACAGGTGTTACGGGTCAGGATGGCTCGTACCTGGCAGAGTTTTTGTTGGCAAAAGGTTATGACGTACATGGTATGATTCGTCGTAACTCGAGTGATTATCGTGAGCGTATCGCACATTTGGAGGGTATGCCAAACTTCCATTTACACTTTGGGCACATGGGAGACTCCATGAGCCTGATTCAGATTATTAGTAAGATTCGCCCTGATGAGATCTACAATCTCGCAGCCCAGAGCCATGTGCAGGTGAGTTTTGACTCTCCTGAGTTTACGGCAGATGTGGATGCAACAGGTGTGCTCCGTATCTTGGAGGCTGTGCGTCAGTGTGGTTTGGAGAAGACCTGCCGTATCTATCAGGCTTCTACGTCAGAGTTGTATGGAAAAGTTGAGGAAGTCCCTCAGAATGAGAATACTCCTTTCCATCCATATTCTCCATACGCTGTAGCCAAGCAGTATGGCTTCTGGATTGTGAAGGAGTATCGTGAGGCATATAATATGTATTGCTGCTCTGGAATCTTGTTCAACCATGAGTCTGAGAGGCGAGGTGAAACTTTTGTAACTCGAAAGATTACATTGGCTGCCGCACGCATCGCTCAGGGTAAACAGGATTGTCTGTATTTAGGAAATATGGATTCGCTGCGCGACTGGGGCTATGCCAAAGACTATGTGGAGTGTATGTGGCTGATATTGCAGCAAGAAAAAGCTGAAGACTTTGTGATTGCCACAGGTGTTCAGCACTCTGTACGTGAGTTCACCGACCTGGCTTTCAGACATGCTGGCATCGAACTGAAGTTTGAGGGCGAAGGTATTAATGAGAAAGGAATCGTTGTGAATGGCCCTGAGAATCTTATCGGCAAGACTGTAGTGGCAGTCAGTGAAGATTTCTATCGTCCTACGGATGTGGTAAATCTTTGGGGCGACCCAACTAAGGCGAGAACCAAACTTAACTGGAATCCCAATAAGACATCATTTGAGGAGTTGGTTAAGATAATGGTTGATGCTGATATGGCTAAAGTAGCAGTTGAGCGTGCCAGCGAGAAAGTGAAGATGAACTTGGCAGAATATCTAGAGAAAGGAATCGTAAAATAAAAAAAATCGAGTAATCATGTTGGATAAACAATCCAAGATATATGTAGCTGGACACCACGGACTTGTGGGTTCCGCTATTTGGAATAACCTTCTTCAGCGAGGTTACAACAATCTTGTAGGTCGTAGTCACAAGGAACTCGACCTGACAGACCAGGTGGCTGTGAAAAAGTTCTTCGATGAAGAGCGTCCTGATGCTGTTGTACTGGCTGCTGCCTTTGTGGGTGGTATCATGGCCAATAGCCTCTACCGCGCAGACTTCATCATGATGAACATGAAAATCCAGTGCAATGTCATCTCCGAGGCCTACGCCCATGGGGTGAAGAAGTTACTCTTCTTGGGAAGTACTTGTATCTATCCCAAGAATGCGCCTCAGCCGATGAAGGAAGACTGTCTGCTGACATCGCCCTTGGAATACACCAACGAGGAGTACGCCATTGCGAAGATTGCGGGCTTGAAGATGTGTGAGTCGTACAACCTACAATACGGCACGAACTACATCGCCGTGATGCCCACTAACCTCTATGGTCCGAATGACAACTTTCACCTTGAAAATAGTCATGTAATGCCTGCTATGATCCGTAAGGTTTATCTGGCAAAACTGATACATGACGAAAACTGGCAAGCTGTTAGGAAAGATATGGATAAGCGTCCTGTGGAGGGTATCAGTGGTTCTGCATCAAATGAAGATATACTGAATGTCTTGGCTAAATTTGGTATATATAATAATAAGGTGGAACTATGGGGTACAGGAAAACCTCTCCGTGAATTCCTTTGGAGTGAGGATATGGCTGATGCATCTGTACATGTATTGTTGAATGTGGACTTCTCCGACATTATTGGTATTGAGAAATACTCTTCTGTACATTATGGAACATCGGCTGATGGTGTTGTTGATCGTAATGAAACAACTGGTCGTGGAGGAGCAATACCTTTATTGGGGGAGATTCGGAATTGTCACATCAATGTCGGAACAGGTAAGGAACTGACCATCCGTGAACTCTCGGAATTGGTTGTGAAAACTGTAGGTTTTGAAGGAAAAGTAGAATTTGATGCCTCCAAGCCTGATGGCACTATGCGCAAACTGATAGATGTTTCAAAACTACACTCTCTTGGATGGACTCACAAGGTTGAAATTGAAGAGGGGGTAAAGAAATTGTTTGAATGGTACCAAAAAACACAAAACTAAATACAACTCTATTGATGAAGAAAGTATTAATTTTTGGGGTTGGCGGTTTTGTCGGCCCATATTTGGCACAGGAATTTCTAGATGAAGGCTATATCGTCTATGGAAGTGACATTGTAAAAGGTGACAGACTTCAGGACGAAGTGGCATTTTATCAGGCTGATTTATTAAATGCTGATGCAGTGGCAGCGATTATTCATCAGTTACAACCAAACATCATCATCAATCTGGCTGCTGTCAGTAGTGTTGGTCAGTCGTGGAAGATTCCACAAAAGACAATTGAGGTAAATGTGGTTGGAACTTTGAATATACTTGAGGCAGTTAAGGATATGCAATCTATTCCAAAGATTTTGTTAGTGGGTTCAAGTGAAGAATATGATGTCTCCGATAAGCCAATTAACGAACTGACTATTCTGAAGGCTAACAATCCTTATGGTATTTCTAAGGTGGCGCAGGAACGTTTCGCTAATATCTATAAGGTACAATATGGAATGCAGATTTATCATGTGCGTCCGTTCAATCATACGGGGGTCGGTCAGAAAGACACATTCGTACTGCCAAGTTTCTGTAAGCAAGCGGCTGAGATAGAAAAGTCGGGTAAACCTGGTGTTATCAAGGTAGGTAACCTGACTGCGCGTCGTGACTTTGGTCATGTGAAGGATTTGATGCATGCCTATCGCTTGATAGTGGAAAGCCCCTATTGTGATACGGTCTATAATGTAGGTACTGGTAAGGCTCATTCGCTGCGCGAGATGCTGAACTATATTATATCTCTTTGTTCGCAGCCAATCAAGGTGGAGGTGGATTCTGAGCGGGTTCGCCCTATAGATAATCCTGTTATATGCTGTGATTATAGCAAGATAAAGAATGAATTGGGATGGGAGCCTCAATACAAAGTTTTTGATGCATTAAAGGAAATGTTTAACTATTATTTGGAAAATTAAGTAAATGGCAAAACATTTGGTTATTATGGCAGGTGGCATCGGCTCTAGATTTTGGCCAATGTCCACTCCACAGTGCCCGAAACAATTTTTGGATATTACGGGCAGTGGAAAGACAATGATCCAGCAGACGTTTGAGCGTTATGCTGGGATTATTGATATTATGCATCTTTGGGTGGTGACATCCAAGGATTATAAGGATTTGGTCTTAGAACAGTTACAGGGCATCAATCCACAGCATGTGCTTTTGGAGCCATGTATGAGGAATACAGCGCCTTGTATTGCATACGTGAGTTGGAAGATTCATAAAGAGGATCCTGAGGCTGTATTTGTCGTGGCTCCTTCAGACCATTTGGTTCTGAAAGAAAAGTCTTTTAAAGACTATATTTCTAAAGGACTTGATTTCGTTGCATTTGGGAATCGTATTTTGACGATGGGGATGCAACCATCACGACCAGATACTGGTTATGGGTATATTGAGCAGGGAGAGAAATGTATTGATGGCGTTTATAAACTGAAGTCTTTCCGTGAGAAACCTGACTTAAAGACTGCTATCAGCTATCTGCAACAGGGCGGTTTCACATGGAATAGCGGTATGTTTCTGTGGTCGGTACAAACCATCATCAGCGAATTACGTAAGTATACACCAGAAATTGCAGTTATCATGGATCAGATAGAGCCTGTGATGTTTACTGACCAGGAGCAGGATAATGTCAATGAGATGTTCCCACAATGTCCAAAGATATCTATTGACTATGCGGTGATGGAGAAAACGGCTCTTGCTTATGTGATGCCAGCAGAATATGGCTGGAGTGATGTGGGTACTTGGGGGTCCCTACATACATTGACAATTCATGATGAACAAGAAAATGCTGTCGTGGGTGATTGTGTGAAGATGGTAGAGAGTTCAGGCTGTATGGTTCGTATGCCTATGGGCAAACAAGTTGTTATCCAAGGATTAAAGGATTGTATTGTTGCTGAACATAATGATGTGCTTTTAATCTGTCAGTTGAGTGAAGAGCAGCGTATCAAGGAGTGGCATGATTGATGAAAAAACTGATACTGACAGTCCCTGTCCTAATTGTCATCTCAATATCAGCAGCGGTAGTGATGCTGCTTTTGGGTTTATGGGTTTGGGCTATCAGCGTATCGGTTTTCGCGTTCATCCTTAATTGGTGGTCTGAGACTTTTGCCCTGCATCTTTTGAGTAGAAACAAAGATGGATATGATTTCCGAGTCTTGACATTCAATGTTAATCGGGCGCATAAAGTATCAGTCAATAAAGGTTCGACAGACGAACTGATTGATTTCATCCTCCATCAAGATGCTGATATTGTTCTGCTGCAAGAATATAATGCAGGATTATATCCTTCTGTACAAGAAAGATTCGACTTGGTATATCCATATGGTAATGGAATAGATAATGCCAATAGATTTAAGTCTGTTTTCAGCCGTTTTCCTATAGAATCGTGCGAACAGATTATGATTGATTCTACTAACCCACAATACGAGTTGTTTCAGAATGCTCTTTACTGCAAAAAGAATCAAGACGGCAAAGAGATCCTTCCAATTTGTAATCTCATTATTCGTATAGGTGAAAGGCGATTGCAGGTATTCAACTGCCATTTAATGTCAAACAACTATTCAGTCGTTATCCGAAATCTGCGGAAGAAAAGTAAGTGCCTTTGGCATGGTATTCTGCCAATATTGCACCGGATGAACTTCGGATATCAGGCTCGTGAACTGCAAACGAAGGTGTTAGTCAATCATATCGATTCTAATATTCCAACGTTGGTTTGTGGCGATTTTAATGATATCGGAGGCTCTGTTCCTTTACGGCGGTTGCAGAAATCTGGCTTTTATGATGCATGGTGGAAGGGTGGCTTTGGTTTTGGTTTTACTTTTCATGGTTTAGGACTAAGATTTAGGCTTGACCATATTTTATATACACCGGACTGTATCAGACTACGAAAGGTGTCAATACCTCATTCTAACGTATCGGATCATGATCCTTTAATTTGTGATTTATTTTTCAAAACATAACTTTTATTATGAGAAAGGTATTACAGATATCCAATTACTATTTTCCACATTTTGGAGGGATTGAACAGGTTGCGCGGGACTTTTCTCGTGCCCTTAATTGTTATGAGGATGTTCAGCATAAGGTCATCTGTTTTAATGAAGATGCCAAAGTTGGTGATTTTGAGAACCATCGGCATGAAACAGTGCATGATGTTATCGATGGTGTTGAGATTATTAAGTGTAATTGTTTTGCTTTGGTATCTTCTCAATCTCTATCTTTCGTATATTATAGAGAACTAAAAAAGGTGTTGGATGAATTTGATCCAGATTTGATAGTTCTCCATTATCCAAATCCATTCGTTGCTTCCATCTTGTTACATTTTAAGAAACGTAGATTTAAATTAGTTCTTTATTGGCATTTGGACATTACAAAGCAAAAGTTACTAAAGCATCTTTTCCATGGACAAAATAAGTCATTGATTAATCGTATGACGTATGTGGTTGGTGCTACACCTAATCATGTGAATGAATCTGCCTATTCTCCTTTTTTTGGAGATAAGAAACGAGTGCTTCCATATGCAATCGATGAGAAGAGACTGATTATATCTGAAGAAGAAAAATCTAAGGCAATTGAAATTAGAAAAAAGTATGAAGGGAAGGTACTGGGGTTCTTTATTGGAAGGCATGTCCCCTATAAGGGACTTCGCTATCTAATTGAGGCTTCTTCGAAGATTAAAAGTAGTAATATGCATTTCTTCATCGCAGGAAGTGGTGAACTGACAGAAGAGTTAAAGCAGATGGCTGAAGGTGATTCAAAAGTAGAATTCATCGGTAGGGTAAGTGATTCTGAATGGCGTAGTTATCTTTATGCTTGCGATATATTCTGCTTCCCCTCCATCACTCGTAACGAGGCTTTTGGCTTGGCTCAAGCAGAAGCGATGTATTATGAGAAACCAGTAGTGACATTTACTATCAAAGGTAGTGGAGTGAATTATGTTAACCTCGATGGCGTAACAGGT
>Ga0310694_10005911_pt1 | contig 11633 bp, 18 predicted proteins | sample 174DNAGHGhighgp2_FD_203884 | JGI IMG/M metagenome (GOLD analysis project Ga0310694, IMG submission 203884) | Sheep rumen microbial communities from Palmerston North, Manawatu-Wanganui, New Zealand - 1742 DNA GHGhigh gp2 (v2) (version 2) | ecosystem: Host-associated > Mammals > Digestive system... | reverse complement strand
GGATACATCTCCTCCCAGGCTTGGCACATCGCTGGCTTGCCCGCCTTGCCGTCACCCGTGGCGAAGTTCTTGTTCTGGTCGATGTTGTAGGCTATCACCCCGATTCCACGGTCGAAAGCGGAAACTTTGAGCGAGCCAGCAATCTGTGCGAGCTGCAAGATGGAGTTTGTGTCGCAGTTCTTCTGTTTCAGTTTACCGTAAGCTAAGTCTTCCATTGACATGTACTTAACCCCATCGGTATCTTCCAGAAGGTAGTTGGTAATCCATGACAGGCGGTGGATAAGACCTATCTTGGTCCAACCCTTCGGCAGGTGCCTGATATGTATCTTGTCGGTCTCGAAACAGCGTTTCTTGGTCTGGTGGTAGCCGTAATACTGCATGTCAACTATGTCGAGGTTCTTGTCCTCGTCGAGAGTCATAATCACTTTGCCGCTGGAATTTAGCGACTGGTCTATTCCCATTATTTTAAGCATTTGTGTTCCATTGGGTGCATCCAATGTATAAACTATATTTAATTGGAATCCATAGGATAACAACATGAAAGTTAAAGCTAATGATTTGTTCGAGAGCTACCTGCAGACGATTTGTAACTCCAAGGCACAATTCGAAGCCATCAACAATCTCCACAAGCTGTATTTCGAGTCCGAGATGGGTAAGGAAGTCGAAGTCGATGACGATGAATGCTGTAAAGACGGCAAATGCTGCAAGGACGGCGAGTGCTGTGAAGATGGCAAGTGCTGCAAGGATGGCGAATGCAAATGCGAAAAGGGTATCAACGAAGCAATCGACGGCGGTCTTGACATCCAGGCCGAAGCCGATAAGAACGGTCTTACCGTTCCTGAATACGAGCAGGCTTTGGATATGTTCCTCAACCAGTAAGGGAAGGCGACATGGATAAGAGAGGATTTAACATTGCGTTGAACGGTCTGAAGGACAAGTACCCCGACAAGTTGATACTAATCGAGGGTATCCAGCGTGCGTTCAACCGTGAAGTTCCTTCGATTTCAAGGGATAACCTCCTTGCCCTGTACCAGAATCCAGCCCAGTTCATGATGAAGAAGCCGCTGGACGATGGTCGTTGGACGACTCAGCTTCACGAATGGGCCGACAATGGCGTTGAAGACCTTCTTAACATCAACCCGATTTACCTTGGGGCCAAGAACTCCGTCGGTGACACGGTGCTGATGAACATGGTCGAGTACGCTATCGGAAAGACGACCGAGCAAATCAACTTCGACTTCTTGAAGAAGCTTCTCGAAAATCCGCTTGTGTTCGAGTACAAGACGAGCGAGGACGGGGAGTTGTGTCAGGCAAGCGTGTGGGACATCAAGGACATCACTGGACGCACCCCGATTGACTATCTCAGCGACATGGCCAGCGGAACTGGAACCTGCCAGGGATGCGACCCCATAGTTGAACTCGCACCGCTTATCGCCGAGTGGGCATCCATCATGAATGCCGAACTTGACGAAGGAATCGAGGGGCTTGAAGAACCTGCGGAAGAAGAACCAGAGGAAGCAGCTCCTCCGACTGAAGAGGAAATCCTTGCGGGAATTTCTGAATACGAACTTTGCGACGGCGAGAGCGACCCTGGTGATGGCGATGAAGCGCCTGTCGTTGCTGAACCTGGCTCCGAGGAATACTATCCAGAAACTGGTTCTGGTGCCGTCATTTCCGAAGATACTCCGCTCGATGGTGAGGGGGATGGTGATGGCGACGATGAATTGCCACAAGAGGCTGCCGCCATGATTCATGAAGAGGTCGGAAAAGACCCGTTCATCCGAGATAAAGGTAATGTTGAAAGAATCACCTTGGCAAAACAGAAGGTAAACCCAGAGTAATTACTTTACAGTAGTTACATCGGTTCCATCAGGAAGGGTCTGGGTCAATTTCAGACCCTGTTCTGTTACACTGATGTCGTCGCCTTGGTGTTCACCTAGGGTTTCGAACTCGGCAAGAGTGGGTGGTTCTTCCGTAGCGTTGTCAACAAGTTTGGCATCTGGGGTATTGTCACCGAAGACAGTGTTGTACAGGTCGCTGATTGCCTCTTTGTCTAGGTCGTCTAGTTCTGGAGAGTTCTGAACTGCTTCCAAAAAATTGCGTTTCATTTTTTATTCTCCTTGGGGAAAGCCTTCATGGTTATAACCCCCTTGTTACTCATATTGAGCAGCTTGCTGTAATCACCAACCTGCCATTCGCCAGAGTCAACCCCAGAATGCCTCGGGTCTTCCCAGAACGAAGTCGTATATCCCTTGATGTTCGGTCCTGGCTTAAATATAGATAAAACCTTTGAGTTTTCGTAGTTGTTCATTACACGAAGAATGGATTTTCCGCACAGGTCCTTGTTCTTGAATATCTTGTACCAAACAAGGTACTTATCGGTGGGGTCTGGCTTTTTCGGCATGATGACAAGTGCGAATTCGCCCCTGTGATTTTTCAAAGCCTTGATGTAGTCGGCGTCCGTGAACGTATGCGTGGGGAATCCGCCCTCGTTGCAATAGATATTGACTACATACTTTCCATTGCTCATTTTCTTAATTCGGTCAATCCATTCGGTGAAAGTGTATCCGTGGCAACCACGTATTCCGCTTCCGTTCCACTCGCTGAACTTAACCTGCGAGAACTGGTAGATGTGAATCATCTCGTGAAGGAGTATCAGTTCTGCCTCATGCTTCGTAATGTTATTGTAGAAGGTGGACATTCTTATCCTGAATGTACCGACGTACCACTCGTGGTTCTTCATCGTGCATTCCCTTGTGCGGCGCTTGTTTTTCCAGTACCTTGCGTCTCCACCGAAAGTCTTTGCGTTTACAAAACCGAACTCGATATCATCGGGGAGCTTCCCCTTAAAGAACATAGTGTTAAACTTGTCGTAAGCCTTCCTCATCCAGTCGATGGTAGGCACAAACATGACCCTTTCATTCTTCATATTTCCCCCGTGCATCCTACTCAAGTTTATAGGAGCGCTGAGGCATAAACTATGGGAAAACAGTGGAGAAAATATGGCTAAAATCGCTATTAGCGTCAACGGGGGAGGCGCACTCGGTATCGGTCCCCTGCATTTCATGAGAAAACTCGAAGAAAGGCTTGGAAAGCCGCTCGACAAGCTGGCCGTAGCCTATGCGGGAACGTCCACGGGGGCAATCATCGCCGCCTGCCTGTCCGAGGGAATGAAGGCTATGGACCTGTTCGACCTGTACGACAAGAACCTTTCCAAGATATTCACTAAGTACCCGTGGTACAAGAGGTTACAGCCCAGCTGCCCGACCTACGACAACAGCAACTTGAAGAAGCTGTTGAAGGAAAAGTTGAGCGGAAAGTGCAAGGACTGGAAGAAACCCACCTACATCACGACCACGTTCATGAACGGGGAATCTGTCGAGAAGGTCTGGGACAAGAAGGACGACCAGGACAAGTGGTTTGCCGTGCTTTCCTCTACCGCCGCTCCTACCTATTTTGACGTTCTGAGCAAGGACGGGAAGTATTACTGCGACGGCGGTATGTGGTCCAACTCGCCTATCATGGTTCTCGAATCTGGTATCAAGCGGGATTACCCAAAGTGGAAGGACGTAAAGATTCTGTCCTTCAACACGGGAATGGATACCCCGAACGACGACACCAAGGGAAACAGGAACCTTCTCCAATGGGGCGAGTACATCCTTGACAACTGGGTAGCAAGGGCTGGCAAGAGCGACCTGTTCGAAGCACAGGCCAACCTCGGTAAGGACAATGTCTACGAGGTTTCCCCGAAGGTGAAGAAGAAATACAAAATGGATGACCTGTCAATCAAGGACGAGGTCATCCGTATCTGGGACGATGAATTCAAACGGGTCGGTGACGACGTTCTGAAATTCATAAAGAGCTAATCTCTGGGGGAGGATACGTAACCTTCGAGTTCGAATGTACGTCGTATCCTCTCCATTCCATCCAATATCCCATAAGATATTCAGAAAGGTACCCGTAAAGACGTGGTTCCAGTTTTCCGTGCATAACGTCAACGGTAAACTTTTCCAGCATCGGGAAAAGGAAGCGGGAGTAATCGTCGACTACCCTCTTGTGACCGATGAACATGTTGCAACCGAAGTACCAGTTTTCTTTCAGCATGCGGTTCATTGCGTAATCGACAAGTTCTGTTGAATAGTTGTCACGCAAGTACATGAGCCACTTGAACAGCATTTCCTTGACGATTGTGTCTGTGCTGGCGGTCTTGTTATGCTTTTCCTGTGCAATCCATGTCATGACATTTTTTCTAAGATGGTTTGGCGACATGATGATGTCGTGTGAGTCGAGGATAGCCCTGATTTTCTCCTCGGGAAGAATGTAGTTCGGTTTCGTGTAATCTTCCGTGAAAAAGCGGCGATAATGTTCAAGGCCAACAATGTCGGTATTCACCTGTTTCCACAGCTTGTATAGACCGCCCAGTTCGCAAAAGTAATGGTGGTCAAGGTAGCAGTTGGTCAAGTTGTAGAAAGCACGGGGACGGCTTGCGCTGATAGGCACCATGTTTGGGTCAAGTCCACATATAAGGATAAGCATTAGAGTTCCTCCCTGCAAATAACGGTTCTTTCGGTTTCTTCCAGGTCGCTGAGGTCCTTGTTGAAACGGATGTGGGGTTGCAGTTTCAACTTGTACTTGTTGAACAGGAGCCATGAACCGAAGGTGAATTCCCCGAGGTAGCCGATATGGCGAAGTTTCTTTTCGGAAACAGGGTACTTCTTCATGAATTTTCTGGTGTTCGGGAACATCCATTCGCAATACTTGTCTATCAGCTCCTTCTTGGCGATAAACATGTTGCAGCAAATAAGAATATCGTGATGAAGCCAGTCAAGGCAGAACTGCTTGAATCCAGGAGTTCCCTCCTCGACGATATCCAGCCACGCATCGAACATTTTCGTGTAGTGGGAGACTTCAAGGAAGCTGTAAGCGCTCCTGCCTGGAGTGTGCTGATGGAACGTCACGATTGCATCGTATTCGTCAAGGATATCCTTTGCATCGTATCTGTTGAGAATGTTGTATGCATTAGGGTCGTAACTTCCGCTGGACTGCATTACGAAGCATCTGCGGTAGTGTTCGAGACCTACATACTTTGCCTTGCTGTGCTTGTGGAGATAGTACAGTGCGGTCAGCTCGCAGAACCAAGGATTGAAGTTGTCGATGTTCGGCTGCTCGTGTTCCTCGTCAACGAAGAAGAACTTTCTGGAAATATCTTTCTCCTGCATTGTCAAGACACGGTTCTTGGTGGAAGTCACGACTGTGATTTCCATGTCCTCGTCAGTACCACGGTCTTCCTTCAACGGCAATGCGTGAGAAACTGGCGGGATGAGCTTGTCGTAGTAATCCTCCACCGCCTTTTTGAGCTGTTCCATGTACGGCGGGGCAGGAAGTTCCATCGCAGGGGTAAGATGCCTGATTTCAATTCCAAAGTCATGACAGAGAATCGACATGAAGATGTGGGCGTTGTTTTCATCAAGATGGAACTCACGGAGTTCGAGAGGGGAATCACGGAGTTCGCAGTCGTACATGAACGTAAATCCAGAACCAGAGTTTGCTGCTGGATAGAGTGTCTCCTGTTCGCATACGAGTTCATAATACTTGTTCGCCAAGTTGGTGTCTTTCCTTCTTTCGGCAAGGCTGGAAAGAGTTGCGACAACCTTGTCATCCTTCCGTGACACCTTGATGATGTTGAACGCTGCCGTGCAGATGCTGGTTGGGAACTGCTCGTGCATCCTGTACAGGTCTTCAAGGCAGTTTGAATCATAGTTGATGTTTGGCTGGACAGAAATGATTGGAAGAGCGTCGTACCTCTTCATTGCAATTGAAATAGGTTCCAACGGGTTGTGCGTCGGCTTCATGACATAGGTTTCAACCCTGTTCATCTCAGGAGGGGTAAACCCTTCCGTTTCGGTCTGTATGCACAAGAGTACGTCAATTTCTGGGTTCTTGTTCAATATCGAGTTGATTGTCTTTCGACAGGAACTCACTTCACTTTCATTCACCGTAAGGACGGCTATCGCTTTTGGCATTTTTAACTCCTTTAATCGCAATTAAAATATATTTTTGACCCTAAACTCTTGCCAAGCGTCTTTAAATAATCTATATTGGTTGTCATGAAACAGTATCTCGATTTGCTTAAAGACATTATGGAGAACGGCGTCGACCGTTCCGACCGCACTGGAACGGGAACACGTTCCGTATTTGGCCGCCAGTGCCGCTATGACCTCACCGCAGGATTCCCGTGCCTGACCACGAAGAAACTGCATCTCCGTTCCATCATCCATGAGCTCCTGTGGTTCCTTGCTGGCGATACCAACATCAAGTATCTCCGTGACAACAAGGTGACTATCTGGGACGAATGGGCTGACGAAAACGGTGATTTGGGCCCAGTTTACGGGCATCAGTGGCGTTCATGGCCGACACCCGACGGAGGCCACATCGACCAGATTAAGAACCTGGTGGACAGCCTCAAGAACAACCCCGATTCCCGCCGTCACCTCGTGTGTGCATGGAACGTGGCCGAAGTCGACAAGATGGCCCTGCCGCCCTGTCATTGCCTTTTCCAGTTCTATGTAGGGGGCGTTGGTGAGTCTGGAAAGCGCAAGCTGAGTTGCCAACTCTATCAGCGTAGTGCCGATACGTTCCTTGGTGTCCCGTTCAACATCGCTTCCTATGCCCTCTTGACAATGATGCTGGCACAGGTATGCGGTTACGAGGCATCGGAATTCATCCACACGCTGGGTGACACCCACATTTACAGCAACCATTTCGACCAGGTGAAGGAACAGCTTTCCAGAACCCCGAGAGCGTTGCCCACGATGAAGATTAACCCAGACATCAAGGATGTCTTCGCCTTCCGCTACGAAGACTTCGAGCTGGTTAACTACGACCCGTATCCTTCAATCAAGGCGCCGATAGCAGTATGATTATCTCGATGATTGTCGCAATGACTCCCGACATGGTTATCGGGAAGGAAGGCCACCTCCCGTGGCATATCAAGTCAGATTTGCAGCGGTTCAAGCGGATTACGTCTGGGCACCATGTCGTTATGGGCAGGGTGAACTACGAGGATATCGGCAGGCCGTTGCCGAACCGTACAAACCTCATCCTTACCCGTGACACGAGTTTCAAGGCTGATGGTTGCACCACGGTTGCATCCATCGAGGAGGCAATCAGGATTGCAGAAAATGCGGGTGAAACCGAGCTTTTCGTAATCGGTGGAGCCTCTGCGTACCGTGCGGCAATGCCGTATGCAGACAAGCTGTACCTGACAATCGTCTGTGCGAAGGTTGAAGGAACGGTCAAGTTCCCACAGGAATGCTGGACTACCGAATGGAAACAGGTCGGTAACTATGTCCACGGCCACAGATACGAAATCCCCGTTGTCGGGACTGAATCAAACGACGACTTCAATACGATGTATTGCACTTTCGTAAAGGATTCGTATTTCGATAAGACTGGGTTAGAACCCAATTTCCTTCCGTCGTATGTTCCTGATTTTAAGGATTTGTACGCCGCAACAATGATGAACATGGAGTCCAAATGAATCCGATTTATATTTTTCTCATGATGCTGTTCCTGCATACGCTTGATGACTTTCACCTTCAGGGTTGTCTTGCAAACTTGAAACAGAAGTCCTGGTGGGCGGAGCATGCCCCAGACCCGATGTACAAGCATGACTGGATTCCCGCACTGATGGCGCACTGCATCAGCTGGACAACCCTTACGATGCTTCCCTGCATCCTTTTTATGAGCGTTCCCGTATGGTTGGCAATCGTGCTGTTCGTGTTCAACGCCGCTTTCCACTTCTGGATTGACGACTTGAAGTGCAACCGCATGGCTCTCAACCTCATCGAGGACCAGCTCATGCACCTTTCTCAACTCACACTTACCTTCCTCGTCTGCTGGAAGATTCCCGCAATGTTTATCTAAAAGGAGATAACCATGAGCCACTACACCACATACGTTGTCACAAAGACAAACAACAAAGAAGAACTCGACAAATTGATGCTTCCGTATCATGAGTACGAATGTACTGGCATGACGGCGTATTGCGTCCATCTTGACAAGACGGCGGAAGTCATCAAGGAGTATGCCGACAATAAAGATGACTATGACTCTCCTGAAGCCTTCTTGGAGTCGTGGTATGGCATTAAATCTGACCATGTCTATGAAGAGGAACCTGCTGAAAAACCAGAAGACTCGTATGCCGTTATCAAGGACGGCAATATCGTAAAGATGTGCAACTTTACGAACCCCAACCACAAATGGGACTACTATACCCCGTTTAATTGGGAAAGCTGCACGTTCCTTAAAGAGGGTGCTAACGGAGCAGTACAGGCAATCGAGAAATCGCAGCTTGACATTGACGGTTTCATGAATGGCAGAAAGAAGTATTTCTCTGAATTGTACAACAAGTTGAAGCCGTATTTCCAACCAGATTTCATTAGCTGGGAAGAGGCACGTAAACAGAATGAAGATGATATTGCCAAGGCAAGAGAAGTCTACAACAACCAGAAGAGCGTCAAGGATATGGAGGCTGGCGTCGGCTCGAGTGAACTGTTCCATATCAGATGGAATATCCAGGTTGACGACATTGCCAAAATGACCGAAGAAGAATTCCTCGACAGCAACCTTCGTGAAGCTGCCCCGTTCTGGGCTATCGTCCTTCCGACGGGTCAATGGATTGAACATGGCCACATGGGCTGGTGGGCTGTCAGCTGGGATGAAGACAAGGATTTCAACAAGACCTGGACGGAAATCTGGAAAACCCTTCCCGACGACTGCTATGTCTGGCGCTGTGATTGCCATACCTAGTTTGAGGAACTGTATATGGAAACGAGAAAAATCAAGCTGCTTGTCAGTGTAGAGTATCAGCCAGAACTTCTGCACAACATTAGAGATGAATCCAATAAACTGGTTGACCAGGTCAATGAAGAACCGGATGCCGCCGATATTGAGTTGATGGATAAAGAAATCAAGGAGAGTATCGAATGTGCGTTGGCTAACCTGTTTGATGATGGATTTAATCATCCGTACCGCAAGGATTATTTGTTGAACCACGGCGACGCCATGTTTAAAGTTGTTAAGTGTGATGATTAACTAAATTAAATCGGAGGAATCATGAATACCGATAAGGGAACTATTATTGGTGAAGCGTGTACATACCGTCTGATAGACCTGTTTGACGACCTTGCTGGAAGGATGCATACCTACGGCCCCAATGCCGTAATCAGTTTCACTCGGACTGGTTGGCATGTGGAAGACCGTAAGGCGGGTCCTACTGAACGCCGTCTGGTGGGAATGGTATCAGACCTGGTTTACGCATTGAAGGAATTCAAGCCAGAAACGAAGGTCGCTATCGTGGACGCAAAGGGAACGATGCAATTCTTCAATACGTAAATGACTTGACAATTTCACCATTTGTAACTATATTATCCTTCGGACCTCAACCGAAGGATTTTTTATATGGCAGTTATCGCAGTAGATTTTGACGGAACCCTTGCTCTCGGGGACAGTTTCCCGAACGTGAACAACTCCGTCCCGAACACGGTTCTCATCGACGCCCTCAAGACTTTACAGAACTTGGGGCACCAGATAATCCTCTGGACATGCCGAGAAAACTACGGCGGGAAGTACTACGAGGATGGTCCGTACCTTATAGACGCAGTCCAGTTCTGCGAACGCTGCGACCTGCATTTTGACGCCGTAAACAAGAATATCGGCGAAAATGACGGTGAGGAAGGAACCCTTTATGGCCGAAAAATAGCCGCAGACCTCTATATCGACGACAAGAGCGTCATCCTTGAACCCATAAACTGGGTAGGGTATGTAGAGAAACTTTTGAGAAGGTTTGAAACTACGTTATAACACGGGGGTGCTTATGTACATGAGTGAAGACGCCGAGTTGAGGATAGCTGGCATCGAGCCAGAGTCGTTCGTTGACGGCCCAGGTATACGTTTCGCCGTGTTCACCCAGGGTTGCACCCACCATTGCCCAGAATGTCAAAATCCCGAGACCCACGCCTTTGGCAAGGGTCACGTCGAGACTGCAGAAAGCCTGCTGAAAATGATAGATTCTAACCCGTTGCTGACAGGCGTTACCCTCAGTGGTGGCGACCCGATGGAACAGGCTGTCCAGCTCCTGCCGTTCGTACACGGGGTGAAGATGAGGAAGTTGAACCTGATTGTGTACACTGGGTACTGCTACGAGATGCTCGTATCTAAGTTTGCCCATCCAGCGATGAAGGAGTTGCTGATGTACACGGACATACTGGTCGACGGCCCGTACATGAAGGACCTGCGTGACCTGGAACTGTCGTTCAGGGGTTCGTCCAACCAGCGTCTGATAGATGTACAGCAGAGCCTTGTCGAAGGAAAGGTGGTTCTACACAAAATCCAGCAAGAAGAAATGAAATTGAAACAGGGGGAATTGGGTGGTAGTATCAGTTAGCGGATTGCTGTTTTCCATCGTATTGGGAGTAATTGGTGCCATTATCGTGCTTTTGGTAACGGCTGGAATGAGCTTTCTGGTCAAGACGCTCTGCAAGGTTTTCTCTTGGTTGAGGGGAAGATTTACAAAAGAAGGTCAAAAATGAGTTTTAGTAATCAGGATAGTCAAGGAACCCCTGACGTGGAAATTATTTCCCCGAGCAGTAAAATGATATTTACATGCAGCGATTGCGGCTGTGAATTTTCGGTTTCTAAGAAATATGTAAAGCGTGAACAGACGGGTATGAATGAATTTAGTTCCGTATTCAACTGTCCTGAATGCGGGCATAAATGCTACAATTGGGGCAAGTGGCGCTAAAAAATGTAAAATACCCCTTGACAGCATGTTTTTAATGTGCTATATTTTCTCCTGTGAAACCACAGGAGATTTTTTATGAACAATAAACACCTTATCATAGTCGACATGCAGGTCGATTTCATCACGGGCGCCCTCGCCAATCCTAACACAGAATGGGCACAGGCAGTAATCAAGAACATCATCGAGCTAATCAAGAAATTTGATGGCAAGGTCTGGTTCACCCGTGACACTCATTCCAAGAACTATCTCGATACCCAGGAAGGCAAGAATCTCAAGATTCCGCACTGCATCAAGGGCACTCCTGGCTGGGAAATCATCCCTGAACTCCGCCAGTTCGTCACCGAACAGAATGTCATCGACAAGAATACGTTTGGTTTCCCGTACTGGGCTGCCGTCCTCGGCGACCATGATACCTATGCTGGTATCGAAATCCCGCCGACCGAAGTCTACCTCGCTGGTACTGTTACTAGCATCTGCGTGGACAGCAACGCAAACGGTGTCAAGACGGCGTTCCCCGAAGCTATCGTCGGCGTGTACAAGGACTGCTGCCTCGACCTTGACAAGATGCATCACGATGCCGCATTGATGGCAATGGCAGCAAAACAAATCAAGCTTCTCTAAAAAGGAGATATCATGCTCTTAGACACACTAAACGACAAAATCAAAGAATTCATGAAAGCACACGACACGGTGGCATTGACTGCCCTCCGTACGCTCGTGTCCGACATCAAGAACGCATCCATCGCTGCACAGAAGCCTGTTGACGACGCCATGTGCATTGCCGTTATCGACAAGGCTATCAAGCAGAAGAACGAAACCATCGAAGGTT
>Ga0310694_10005909_pt1 | contig 11634 bp, 10 predicted proteins | sample 174DNAGHGhighgp2_FD_203884 | JGI IMG/M metagenome (GOLD analysis project Ga0310694, IMG submission 203884) | Sheep rumen microbial communities from Palmerston North, Manawatu-Wanganui, New Zealand - 1742 DNA GHGhigh gp2 (v2) (version 2) | ecosystem: Host-associated > Mammals > Digestive system... | reverse complement strand
CTTATTATTAATAGGTGTATTACCAGAGTATCGTCCGAAGGGAGCAAACGCCTTGATCTTCAATGATCTGATTGTACAGTTCCAGAATTACGGTTTCAAATGGGCGGAAACTGGACCTCAGATGGAGTCCAACGAAGGTGTACTCTCACAATGGCAATACCTAGATTGGAGTATGCACCGTCGTCATCGCTGCTACAAGAAATTATTCTGATTTTAGCTGCTCGCGCCAGACGCTTGGCGTTGTACCTATGTACTTTTGAAAAGCCCTCCGAAAAGTGGAAATAGAATTAAATCCGCTGGCACTCGCCACTTGATCGACAGAGTATTCCGGATGTAGTTTCATCAAAGGAATACTTTTTTTCGTGATTCTGAGCTGATTGATAAAATCATAGAAAGCCATCTTCTTCGTTGTGTGGAGATAATCACTCAAATAAGTACGATTAGTACCCAACCGTTGCGCAAGGTCTTCCAGTTTATAATCACTGTTAAGATAGGGCTTTTCCTTTTCCATCACCTCGTCCAATTTCTCAGCAAAGTTATAGGTAGGCTGACGCACAATACGCGATTGGTCGAGCTTATTCCAGTCAACCTGATTAAAAAAGACGGTTTTCTCCATCATACTCCACCACAATAATACCGTACCAATATAATATATGGTATCTGTCCAAGGCTGATCATACCAGATAATAAACATCCAAGAGAGGAAATTGATGGCAAAACAGAAAATGATATAATAGATCCATGAGACGTCCACATCTTCAATATTCGAATAGTTCTCAAGTACCCATTTGATATATTGCCTGGCCTTGACGAATGAGATGATAACGATCAACAACACTGTTACCATCATACAGACGACATACACATTCAGCAGTACATCACTCTTAGTGATGATATAGGCAATCAGGAAAAACGAGAAAGGAAGGGCGGTCAGCACCAATCGCCGTACCGTTGTCCATCCAGGCATCGTCAACTCGAATAGGAAAACTATGAATGTGATGAGCAAGTACCCGTCAACCACGGTAATGGTCTTCAACGTTCTCTGATAGTCAGATAGTGGAAGCAATAGCACCAAATCCTTGGTACACGCAATAGCCCAGACGGCAAAGAGAATTCCTAAAATGGTCTGAAAGCGCGTTCTCGCCTTCATCCGAAGCAACAAACCACTATAGATGGCAAAAAAGGCTGCGGCAAAGCCCGTGAAGAATGTCGCGACACTTGTCATCTATCGTTGATTTATGCTATTTATTTAATTTCCACGTAACACCGTCCTTCGTATCCTTAACCTCAAATCCAGCTGCAGTCAACTCGTCACGTATCTGATCACTCGTTGCCCAGTCTTTGGCTGCCTTGGCCTTTGCACGTAAATCGAGTACCATGTCAACCACTTTACCATAAGCCTCTTCGCGAGCCTCATTGGACTGTCCATTTCCCTTAATTGGCAGCAAGCCGAGAATATCAATGGCAAATAGACGCATGGTCTCCTTCAGTTCGTTCAAGCAGTCAGCACAGATCGTTGCCTTGTGGTCCACCAGTTTGTTGATGACAGTGCATGCCTCAAACAGACAACTGATGACCTGAGGAGTGGCAAAATCATCGTTCATAGCATCATAGCACCGTTGACGAAGACCCTTGACCACCTTCTCTGTCTCTGCATCACAAGCACTTGCCACCTGTATGCGATCCAGATCGGCGATGCCGTTCATCAGTTTCTCCAATCCTTTCTCCGCTGCCTGTAAAGCCTCATTGGAAAAATCCACCGTACCCCGATAATGCGCTGAGAGAATAAAGAAGCGAATGGTCATAGGTGAGTAAGCCTGTTCCAGTTTCTCATGATTTCCTGTAAAGAACTGTTCGAGGGTAATAAAGTTGCCCAACGACTTTCCCATCTTCTGTCCGTTGATAGTAATCATATTGTTGTGCATCCAGTATTTCACCATCTGCTTGCCCTGTGAGGCGACGGCCTGGGCTATCTCACACTCATGATGGGGGAACACAAGATCCATACCACCACCATGGATATCAAACTGTTCACCTAAATACTTGCGCCCCATCGCTGTACACTCACAATGCCAGCCAGGAAACCCATCGCTCCAAGGTGACGGCCAACGCATGATATGCTCCGGCTGTGCCTTTTTCCAAAGAGCGAAGTCGGCCTGATGATGTTTCTCTCCTACTCCTGCCAGTTCACGACTCTCATCCTTGATATTCTCCAATGAACGACCAGAAAGGATGCCATATTGATACTGCTTATTATAAGCCTCGATGTCGAAATAGATAGAGCCATTGCTCTCATAGGCAAAACCATTGTCCAGAATTTGCTGCACCAGTTGCTGCTGCTCAATGATATGACCGGTTGCATGAGGCTCAATGGAAGGACGGAGTACTCCTAATGCATCCATCGCCTGATGGTAGCGATTGGTATAGTATTGTGCGATCTCCATCGGTTCCAACTGTTCCAGCCGCGCCTTCTTGGCAATTTTATCCTCACCCTCGTCGGCATCATGCTCCAGATGGCCCACATCAGTGATATTTCGCACATAACGGACTTTATATCCTAAATGCCGAAGATAACGGAACACCAAGTCAAAGGTGATAGCCGGACGAGCATGACCCAGATGTGGGTCACCATAAACTGTCGGACCGCATACATACATCCCAACATTGGGGGCATGAAGGGGCTCAAATCGTTCTTTCTGACGAGTGAGCGTATTATAGATAACAAGCTTTGATTCCATCATTTTATACTTTTGGGTGCAAAGATAATCATTTTTATTGGTTTCCACTCACTTTGTGGCAACAAATTATTCATCCAAATGATCATAGCTGCTGATGGCCTCTCTCCAGTCGTCGGGCAACGGTATGGTCTGCTTACAATCAAGATCATACAGTACCATCACGGATGAGCAGCTGCATTTCACTTCCTGCGTATCGACATCTATCACATCCTGTGCCAGATGAAAACTCTTATGTCCCAGTTCGCTAACCCTTGTACGGGCGGCAATATGATCCGTCGATTTCACCTGCGAATAGAATTCCGACTCGATATGAACGACAACGATAGCAATATGTTCCCAATCGACATCAGGACATACCTCAGCGATATAATTGGTTTTCGCTGTATCATAGAACTGGAAATAAATCGTATTGTTGACATGCCCGAATTTATCCACATCATTGAAACGGATCTGAAGGGGCATGATGTGATGAAAAACAGGGGTTCCCTCTTGTAAATGCTGCATCTTCTCTTTCACTATTACGCTTGGTTTTTGTAATTTGCGGTGCAAAAGTACAAATTTTTTTGCGAACGACCCACGATTCAGGTTTTTTTTGTACCTTTGCCCCCCGAATCGTGATAATAATTAATCAAAAAGAATGGGAAAAGTAATATTGACTGGTGATCGCCCCACAGGAAAACTGCATTTAGGACACTATGTAGGGTCACTACGCCGTAGGGTACAGTTGCAGGACCAAGGTGACTACGACCGTATGTTTGTGTTCATGGCTGATGTACAGGCACTCACAGATAATGCTGATAATCCTGAGAAGATCAGACAAAATATCATCGAGGTTGCTCTCGACTATCTGGCTGCTGGACTCAATCCTGAGAAATGTACTCTCTTTATCCAGAGTCAGATTCCTGAACTGGCAGAGCTGACAACATACCTGATGAACTTGATTACCGTCAGTCGGGTACAGCGTAACCCAACCGTCAAGACAGAAATCAAGATGCGTAATTTCGAGGCCAATATCCCCCTCGGATTTTTCTGCTATCCTGTCTCGCAGGCCGCTGACATCACGCTGTTTAAGGCTACGACAGTACCTGCTGGCGAGGATCAGGAGCCGATGCTGGAAGTGACCCGTGAGTTGGTGCGTCGTTTCAACCAGATTTATGCTGAAGTGTTGGTAGAACCCAACATCATGCTGCCAGAGAACCAGACTGCGCGCAGACTCCCTGGCACCGACGGAAAGGAGAAAATGTCGAAAAGCCTGGGTAACTGTATCTATCTCTCCGACTCTGCTGACGAGGTATGGCAGAAGGTACGCTCCATGTATACCGATCCCGATCATCTGCGCGTGGAGGATCCCGGTAAAGTGGAAGGCAATGCCGTCTTTACGTATCTCGATGCCTTCTCTACAGACGACGACTTTGCCAACTTCTGGCCAGAATACCATTGCTTAGAGGAACTGAAAGACCACTATCGCCGTGGTGGACTGGGAGACATGAAATGCAAGAAATTCCTGAACCAGGTACTCAACCAGTTCCTGGAGCCCATGCGTCAGCGACGCCACGAGTTTGAGCAGGACATCCCTGAGATCTATCGGATTCTCAAGAAAGGTACCGAGCAGGCACGTGAGACGGCAGCACAGACGATGGATGAAGTACGTCGCGCCATGCAGATAGATTATTTTAACGATGACGAACTGATTCGTCAACAGTCAGAACGATTTAAGAACAAATAAGAAAGATATGGACTATACACGTTTGACCGCTGCAGAGGCTGCAGCACTGATTAAGAATGGCGACCACATCGCCATGAGTGGCTTCACACCTGCTGGTGTGGCCAAAGCAACGACGAAAGAACTGGCCAAGTTCGCTATAGCTGAGCATGAGGCTGGTCGCGAGTTTAAGGTAGCTATCTTCACGGGAGCTTCTACAGGACAGAGTACTGATGGTGACTTGGCGAATGCTCAGGCTATTCTCTATCGTGCTCCCTACACCACAAACCCTGATTTTCGCAAGCATGTGAACATGGGTGAGATTCCTTATAACGACTTACACCTGAGTCATATGGCACAGGAGCTGCGCTATGGCTTCTACGGTCCGTTGGACTGGGCTATCCTTGAGGTGTGTGACATTGAAGAGGTGGGCAACGACTATCATGTCTTCCTGACTGCCGCTGGTGGTATCTCCCCCACTGCTGCCCGTCTGGCTAAACATGTCATCCTCGAGCTGAATGCTTTCCACAACCCCAATGCCAAGTTCATCCACGACGTGTATGAACCCCTCGATCCTCCTTATCGCAAAGCTATCCCCATTGAGCATGTCAGCGACCGTATCGGTGTGCCTTACGTGTCTATCCCTAAAGAGAAGGTGGTCGGTGTCGTAGAGTGTAACATCCCTGATGAGGCACGTGCCTTCAAGGACAGTGACCCCGTTACAGAGAAAATTGGATTCCTCACTGCCGAGTTCCTGGTTGAAGAGATGCGCAAAGGGCGTATTCCCAAGGAGTTCCTTCCCCTTCAGAGTGGTGTGGGTTCTACTGCCAATGCCATCTTAGGTGCACTGGGCGAAGACAAGCACGTACCCGATTTCAATATCTACACAGAGGTGATTCAGAACTCTGTCATCGAGATGATGCTCAACGGTCGTGTCAAGGATGCTTCTGCCTGCTCACTCACCGTCAGCAACGATTGTCTGATGCAGGTATACGACAACATGGACTATATGAAACATCATCTGACATTGCGTCAGAGTGAGATCTCCAACTCTCCTGAGATTATCCGCCGACTGGGTGTGATTGCTATTAACACTGCCATCGAAGCCGATCTATATGGTAATGTGAATTCCACCCATATCAGTGGTACGAAGATGATGAACGGTATCGGCGGATCGGGCGACTTCATCCGCAATGCCTATCTCTCCATCTTCACCTGCCCGTCAGTAGCCAAGGGTGGACTGATTTCTAGTATCGTACCATTCGTCAGCCATCAGGATAGCTCAGAGCACGATGTGAATATCATCGTGACCGAACAGGGTATTGCCGACCTGCGTGGCAAGAGCCCGCGTCAGCGTGCAGAGATCGTTATCGAGAACTGTGCACACCCCGACTATAAGCAGCTTTTATGGGATTACCTGAAGATTGCCCAGAAAGGACAGACCTGTCACAACCTGCCTGCTGCGTTCGCTATGCACGACACATTGGCTCGCAAGGGCGATATGAAGCTAACAGACTTTGCAGAGTATGTGAAATAAACAGAAAAAAGCTGTTAAATCCTTATACAGGGAATCAAGGAATACTTGATTTCCTGTTTTTTTGTTAATTACGCTTAATTGCTGATTTGTTCATCAAGGATTCTTTGTATTTTTGCCACGAATTAGACATGAGATAATGATATGAAGAAATCAGGATTTATACTCGCCACACTATTGTTTTTCAGTGGAATGTCGCATGCTGAAGACCATCAATGGACCCTTCAGGAATGTTTGGACTATGCGCTAGCGCATAACATCTCCCTACAAAAGAAAAAGCTCGCCGTGAAGTCGGCTACGGAGGATGTCAAGGGAGCCAAGGCTGCCTTGCTACCATCCCTTAGTATCTCTACCAATCAGAATATGGGTTATAAACCTTGGCGTGATGCTAGCACCATCAGCATCAGCAACGGGTCGGTGGATACCAAGGTCAATAAAACCTATTATAACGGCACCTATTCTTTAGGGGCCTCATGGACGGTATGGGACGGTAAGAAAAATATCAACACAGTGAAGTTAGACCGTATGCTGGAGCAACAGGCAGCACTCGACAGTGCTGTTACTGCTAACTCCATCCAGGAGAAGATTGCTCAGCTCTTTGTGCAGATTCTCTATCTCAACGAGGCTGTCAAAGTGAGTGAACAGGCACTGGAGACCAGTACAAAGAACGTTGAACGCGGACAAAAAATGGTAGAGGTGGGAAAACTGTCAAAGGCCGATGTCGCCCAACTGACCGCCCAGATGGAAAGCGACCGTTATAATATCGTTTCCTCACAAAGTCAGCTGGCCAATTACAAACTTCAATTGAAACAGGTACTGGAGATTACGGACGACAGTCCCTTTGATATCGCGATTCCCCAGACCACCGCTGCGATGGCGATGCAGCCCATCCCCTCGCTGACGGCGGTCTATCAGGAGGCACTCCTCAAGAGACCAGAGATAGAAAAGTCGAAATTGGCCATCCAGAGCAGCGACCTTAATATCAAGATTGCCAAAGCAGGATGGAAACCCTCCATCAGTCTGTCGGCAAGTGCAGGCACGGGTACCAGTACACAGACCGACAATGCATGGGGCACACAGCTGAAGACCAACTTCGACTTGGCTGCGGGTGTCACCATAAGGGTTCCTATCCTCGATAATCGTAAGACAAAGACGGCCGTCAACAAGGCACGCATCAGTCAGGAGAATGCCATCCTCGACCTACAGGAGCAGCAGAAGACCCTTTATGCCACCATCGAGAAGTACTGGCTTGACGCCACCACCAACCAGAACAAATATACAGCTGCCCTTGCTACAGAAGCCAGTGAGCAGCAGAGCTACGACCTACTGAGTGAACAGTTCCACTTAGGACTGAAGAACATCATCGAGTTGATGACTGGCAAAGATAAACTGATGGCAGCACAACTAAACACATTGCAGAGTAAATACTTGACCATCCTCAATATCGAACTGCTGAAGTTCTATCAGGGAGAATCGGCCATCAAAGGTAAGTAATCAGAAAGCATATCAGATATGAAAAAGAACAAGAAAACATGGATAGCAGTGGTGTGTATCGCCATTCTCGCTATCGTTATCTTCCTACTGTCGGGCGGTAAGAAAAAGGAGGAAGTGACATTCGAGACCGCCAAGATCGAGAAAGGGAATATCCAGACAACCATCACAGCTACAGGAACCATCGAACCCGTCACCTCTGTGACGGTGGGTACACAGGTGTCTGGTATCGTCAGCAGACTGTATGTTGACTACAACAGCATCGTCAAGAAAGGACAGGTTATTGCCGAACTGGATAAGACGAACCTCACCAGCGAGTTGAATACGGCTAAGGCCAACTTAGCCTCAGCACAAAGCACGCTCAACTATGAGCAGGCTAACTACAACCGTTACCAGACCTTATACGACAAAGGACTCGTCAGTGCTAATGACTACGAGAGCGCTCAACTCAGCTATCGCAAGGCTAGGGAGAGTGTGGCCACCGCCAGAGAGAGTGTGGCTAAGGCCACGACCAACCTCGGCTATGCCACCATCACCAGTCCTATTGATGGTGTAGTACTTTCCAAGTCAGTAGAAGAAGGACAGACAGTAGCCTCCTCTTTCAATACCCCAGAGCTATTCGTCATCGCTAAGGACCTGACAGATATGCGTGTCATTGCCGACATCGACGAGGCTGATATCGGCGGAGTCAAGGAAGGACAGCGTGTCAGTTTCACCGTCGACGCCTTCCCTGATGACAAATTTGAGGGACAGGTAACACAGGTGCGACAAGAGGCAACGACTACCAGCAATGTGGTGACCTACGAAGTTGTTATCTCAGCGCCCAACAGCGATCTGAAACTCAAACCAGGACTGACGGCCAATGTCACCATCTACACCTTAGAGAAGAATGATGTGTTGACCGTTCCCTCCAAAGCCCTACGTTTCACTCCCAACGAGGCATTGTTGAAGAAAGACCAGAAGATAGAAGACTGTCCTGCCGAACATAAACTATGGACACTGAAGGACAATACCTTCAAGGCCCATGCTGTCGAGACAGGCACTACCAATGGAGTCATGACAGAGATTGTCAGTGGCATCCCTGAAGGAACAGAGGTCCTGAGCGACTTCAGTATTTCCACTGTCGGAGGTGAGGAAGAGAACGGTACCAAGGGCACCAACCCTTTCATGCCAAGACCACGTAACAACAGGAACAGTCAGAACAAAGGTCCCAATAACGGCAAATAACATGGCAGAAGAGAAAGATAACAGGAAAGTCGTCATCGAGCTACAGGATATCAAACGTTACTTCCAGGTGGGCAGTGAGACGGTGAAAGCCTTACGGGGTGTGAGCTTCAAGATCTACGAGGGTGAGTTCGTGACCATCCAGGGAACATCCGGCTCTGGTAAGTCTACTCTCCTCAACCAACTCGGTTGTCTGGACACACCTACCAGTGGCGAATATTTCCTCGATGGCATCGCCGTGCGTACCATGTCGAAGACTCAACGGGCACGCCTGCGTAACCGTAAGATCGGATTCGTGTTTCAGAACTACAACCTTCTGGCGAAGACAACGGCTGTAGAGAACGTGGAACTGCCACTGATGTATAATGCCGAAGTATCAGCAGAGGAGCGTCGCGAGCGGGCTATCAAAGCGTTGCAGGCAGTGGGCTTGGGCGATCGCTTGGAACACAAGTCCAACCAGATGTCGGGTGGTCAGATGCAACGTGTGGCCATCGCCCGTGCGCTAGTCAACGACCCCGCTGTTCTGTTGGCCGATGAGGCAACGGGAAATCTGGATACCCGTACCTCTTTCGAGATGTTGGTACTCTTCCAGGAACTCCACCGTCAGGGTCATACCATCATCTTTGTGACCCACAATCCTGAGATTGCCGAGTATTCCAGTAGGAATATCAATCTTCGCGATGGAAAGATTCGTGAGGATACGCAGAATACGAATATCAAGTCGGCAGCCGAGGCGCTTGCCGCCTTACCTAAACCCCAAGACGACTAATTAAAATGAATATACTGAATCTTTTCAAAGTCAGCCTGCGGGCGGTTGCCAACAACAAGATGCGCTCCTTCCTGAGTATGTTGGGTATTATCATTGGTGTAGCAGCCGTCATCATCATGATGTCCATCGGTCAGGGCTCCAAAGAGAGTATCCGTTCCGAACTCTCCACCATGGGTACCAACCTGCTCACCATCCGTCCAGGAGCCGATATGCGAGGAGGTGTGCGCCAAGACCCTTCGAGTATGCAGACACTAAAGATGGCCGACTACCAACGCATCCTTGCAGAGAAGAAGTTTGTCACGAAGGTATCGCCTGAAGTGACTTCCAGCGGACAAGTAATCTATGGCAATAACAATACCAACACTACCATCTATGGCGAGAGTCCTGAGTACCTGGACATCAAACTATGGACCATCGAAAAGGGTGATTGTTTTACGGAGGAAGATATCAAGAAAGCGGCGAAAGTAGTGGTCGTGGGACAAACTGTTGTCAAAGAACTCTTTGGCGAACATATCGACCCTATTGGCAAGACTGTCCGTTTCAAGTCCATTCCTATGCGTATCATTGGTGTGTTGAAAGCGAAAGGCTATAATAGCTGGGGCATGGACCAGGACAATGTGATGATAGCTCCCTATACCACCGTGATGAAACGTATTGCAGCCCAGACCTTTTTCTCCAGTATTGTCTGCTCTGCCATCACAGAGGAGCTCTCCGATGCTGCGATTGAGGAGTTGACACAGATCCTTCGTCAAAATCATAAGCTGAAAGAAGATGCTGCCGACGATTTCACCATCCGTTCACAGGCAGAGATGATGGAGACGATGTCGAGCACCATGGATACGGTCACATTGATTCTGGTCGTTGCTGCCGCCTTCTCCCTTTTGGTGGCAGGTATTGGTATCATGAACATTATGCTGGTGAGTGTTACGGAGCGTACCAAGGAGATTGGCTTGCGTATGGCCGTAGGTGCTACAGGACCTGTCATCTCCCTACAGTTTCTCATTGAGTCGGTACTCATCTCTGTGACAGGAGGACTCATCGGCATCTTCGTGGGCTGTAGTGCAAGCGAAGGGATTGGTTTGATGGGTATCCCCGTCAGCATCCCTGCCTGGTCTATCTATGTCTCGTTTCTGGTATGTGTGTTTATCGGCGTACTCTTTGGTTACATCCCTGCACAGAAGGCAGCGAATATGGATCCTATCGAGGCAATCCGTCATGAATAGGCGTGCATCAGAGATACGTCATCAGCACATCCCATACGGCGATGATATGACAGATACTGCCCAGCAACACGAAGAAATGAAACACCGAATGCATATATCTCTTCTTGTTGAATGAGTAGAATACTGCTCCAGTGATATAAGCCACTCCCTCGGCGATCAGCCAGATGACGGCAGCCGTCGAGATGGAAGCTAGCAGCGGTTTGAAAGCGACTAACACGGAGAGTCCCATACCTATAAAGCAAGCTGTCTCCAGATTAGAATGTTCTTTCAGATGAATGAAACTGATGGTCGTACCGATGACTGCACAGGTCCAGACAAACAAGAACAATGTCCATCCCCAGTAGCCCTGTTCACGCAGGGCTACTAACGTCAACGGGGAGTACGACCCTGCGATATGCCAGTAGATGGCGGCATGATCCCATCTGCGTAAGGTCTCTTTCCAGGAGGAGCGACGAGGCATAGCATGGTAGACAGTGGAAGCAATATAGGATCCCAACATCCCAAAGAGGTAGAGGATGACGCCCCATCTCGCCCAGTTATTGTCACTGCGGAAGCACCATATCAGGAAAAGAACACCAATGGTCACACCAAGGAGGATACCTCCTGCATGTGACCATGTATTCAACTGTTCTTCCCGTTTTGTATATCGGATACTCACTGTCGCTCGATTAATACCACAGCATAGGCAGAGATGCCTTCTTCACGACCTGTAAATCCCAGCTTCTCTGTTGTCGTCGCCTTGATGGAGATATCGTCCTCCTCACAGCCGATGACTTCAGCCATACATTGTTTCATAGCAGGGATATGAGGGTTCATCTTCGGATGTTCAGCACAGATGGTGGCATCGATATTCCCCAGTCGATAGCCTTTTGTGGCTATCAGTTCTACTGTTTTCCTGAGGATCACCTTACTGTCCATACCCTCCGTCTCTGCTGAGGTGTCTGGGAAATGAT
>Ga0310694_10005905_pt1 | contig 11643 bp, 11 predicted proteins | sample 174DNAGHGhighgp2_FD_203884 | JGI IMG/M metagenome (GOLD analysis project Ga0310694, IMG submission 203884) | Sheep rumen microbial communities from Palmerston North, Manawatu-Wanganui, New Zealand - 1742 DNA GHGhigh gp2 (v2) (version 2) | ecosystem: Host-associated > Mammals > Digestive system... | reverse complement strand
AAAGATTTATAATTATGAACTACGAAAAGAAATATAAAGAAGCTTTAGAAAAAGCAAGATTGGTATTGCAAGAAAAAGGTAATGAACCTGACGGTGCATCCATACTTTCCGAGTTATTCCCAGAACTCATAGAGAGCGAGGATGAAAGGATAAGGAAAGAAATGATTGAAATTCTTAGAAAAGAAGCACAAGATTTTCCTTCATCTGTTATTGCTGAAAAATCAAATATTTGGATTGCTTGGCTTGAAAAGCAAGGGGAGCAAAAGCCTAATTACTGTCATCATGAGGTAGATTTGTCTGACTGCTCAGAAGAATACCGAAAAGCCTATTATGATGGTTGGAACAATTGTAATCAACAACATGAACAGTTAAAGGCAGAGCAGAAACCTGCTTGGAGTAAAGAGGACAAGTACACATTAGAGTGTCTGATTGATTACTTGGAAACCGAATTAGATAATTCTTATCTTGATGAGGATAAAGAGATTTTTACTAAAGAAATAAAGTTACTCAAATCCCTCAGACCTCGGAAACAATGCTGTAATGATATACCATCAAGAGAATATATTCTCAACGTGTGGGAACTTGGAAACTATTGGAAAGAACTTACTAATGGTGTTTGTAGTACAGAATATGGTACTGAACTTGAATATATCCAAAAACATTGGAAAGAAGGAGGCTACTATGATAAAATTAGCGCTTGTCCTCAGAAGCAGTGGAAGCCGAGTGAAGAGCAGATGGACGCACTACTATGGTGTGTTGCACATTTAGGAGGTGCTGACCATCGTGTTTTAGGAGAATTATACGAGCATTTAAAGAAACTAAGGGAGGAATAGTTATGACAGACAAAGAACTTTGGCACTGTGCTTATGAATTATCCGAAGAAGTTAAAACGAAAGGACATTTTTATAGTCTTATAGAACGTCTTTGTCTATGCGTTGATTACAAAGGAGGTTCCGCAATAGGATATATTGAGGTTGACGGTGACGATGTGGCTTGCTGCTCGCCACATCTTATAAGCACATTGCTATTGGCCGAAGTCTATTATTATGCTTATATAGACGAATTGTTTACGCAGAAGTTGGCAGACGAGATAACAAGAAATATAATGAATAATAAGTCATATTAAAATCAAAAAACAGTTATAACAGACAAACAGAAAGATAAAGCCCGTAAGGGTATTGTGTAACTTAATTTAATAACAACTATGAGTAAAAAGATGTTCGCATTGGTGTCTGGAATCGTAGGCGGTTTACAGGCCATCGGTGTAGCTGTAGTAACCTACACCAGTCCCGAGTATGCAACAGCAATCAACTCAGAATCGTTATTGCTGGTACTGCTGTTATCGAGTGTTGTAACCTGTTTGTTAAGGAATAACAGGTGAGCCCCTATCGTAGCATTTATGGTAGGGGCATTCTAACGTAAATATATAAAAATATGGAAACAAAAGAACTATTTGGTATGGCATTACCCCCGGACGTACAAAATCCGTTTCAGAAGGAGTGTATAACGTATATTAGCTTAACGGCACGCCCTAAACTATTTAGTGGCGAGTGGACTTTTGAGGGATATGTTAAGTTTAAGGCTGGCAATACCGAAGGGCGGCAAGAGTTTTACGGCAGCAACCTTGCGGAAGTATATAATAAGATTTTAAATTTTTGCTTATTATTATGAAACTACAACATATTACTTTTACTGGCATTGACTGGAAAACCGACCTGTACGAACTATATAGAATACAGGAAGAATATCCTTTTGTAGAATGGGGTGTGCTATTATCAAAGAACTGGCGCGAGAACGGCAATAGGTATTTTAATCCAAGCTATTTACAGATATTCCAAAATAGCGACTTAAATCTCTCCGCGCACCTTTGTGGCACGATGGCAGCGTATGCAATACGCGGTGGTTGGCAATATATTTTAGATAACACATACTGGAATTTTGATGTGTTTAGGCGTTGCCAGCTTAATGTAAGCAACAGAAAAGACAATCCTACGCAATTAACAAAGTTAAGAAGGTTAGAGTGTTTGGACGAATTAATTATCCAGCAGCACGACATCAATAGCCTTTCTTTATGGCGAACGGCAAAAACAAAGCGTAATATTACGCCTTTGTTAGATGCCTCTGGCGGACAAGGTATAGACACACCCATAGAAGTGCTCGAAAACGTGCCTAAAGTCGGTTATGCGGGCGGAATAAACGTCGAGAACGTATTTGATAAGCTAACATACCTTTTAAAGCATGAGAAGGTAGATACGTTTTGGATTGATATGGAAAGCAGCGTCCGCACAGGCGACTGGTTTGATACGGATAAGGTTCGTGCTGTTTTGGGTAAGTGCGAAGATGCGTTTAAAGCAGTTGGTGTCTACGATAAATATATGAAACATAAAAGATAATGGATATGAAACACTACACTTATCACGCACTTGAAGAGATTATTAGTTACGAAGGTTTTACGCTGCTTGTAAAAGCACAGAAAGATAATAGACCTTCTTGTAGCGGATGCTTCTTTAGTAAGTATGAGAGGCAGAAACGCGGATTAAAGAATGTTTCTTGCTGCACGCATGGATATAAATGCACCGCATCGCAACGAAAAGACAAGAAGCATGTAATCTTTGCCGTTACCGAATAAACCGAAGCCCTTGTCCTCGCGGATTGGGGCTTCGGAAACTAAGTTAAATTCATTAGCCAAAAAATTAACCATTCACCTAACTAACTTTACTCTATAAAAAGTCTGCCGCCGCAGTAAGATTGAGAATAGAAAAAAATATTCATTCAATTATTCAAAAAAAACAAACTACTGAAACATATTACCCGTCACGGGCATAGGAGTAAAAATTAAAAATGTATATAAACAAAAAATCTAATTCTTTTTCATATATGCCGTTACAATAGCAAAACCGCCCAATAAGGCAAGGATTACTCCTAACCCAATCCATTTAAGTCTTTCCATTAAACTGGGCTTCTTTTCGACCACGGCAGTTTTCTGATGTGATTGCAACACCGAGTCCATCTTTGCTTCCATTGACCTGTTGACTTGTAATAGCGAATCGGTCTGACGGAAGAACTCTTCCCGTAATTCCTGCGTACTTTCCGATGATGAATGTTCGCGCTCGATGTATTCTTTGATAATAACCGTTTCTTTGACGGTGTCTCCCTTTGCGCCGAGAAAGTATGTGCGACTCGTGTCGCGTACCTCACTGTGCTTAAAGGAATCCACCAAAGCCGATTGCTTCTCGTAGAGGTTCTTCTGCCATGTACTCGTAGCGTGCATCATCGAATCCATTCTTTGTGTCAGCAGCTGGATATGATGTCGGTCTACGCTCGATTCCGTACTGCGTACACTACGGCAGCCCATAAGCAGGAATGCCACTAACAAAAGACACATAAAGAACAAAGGTGTACCACACCCATAGTTCTCGTATTGCTGATTATCATACGTCCTCATAAACCAATATTTGTATTCTTTCCAAATCATTTATAATCCGAATTCTTTTTTAAATCTCCTGTAGTAGTATAAGCGGTCTGACAATCCGTTATAGCCACCGTTTACGCGCTTGGTAATACGCCTTACGATGTCCTCGCCAGCAGAACCGCCGTCGTCCAAGTCGGCAATCTCGCTCAGTCGGTTCTTTTCCCAAAACCATAACGATGCTACTTGATTCAACGGATACAATGCAACTTTCTCGGGATGCTTGACGACATCTTCCATGCAAAAGTCACATTGATTGAAGTTGGAATAATTTCGGAACCCCGTGAGCTGTATAAAGCCTCGCCCTTTGTATTTCTGACCGTCGCCGTCCTTTTCGGGAGTATTACCCAAAGCAATAGCCTTTGCACCAGTATCGTAGGCAGCACCGCTTGCTATCTCTTCCACATAGCGCAAGCAACCACTCTCATGAAATACTTGTGCTAAATAATGCACGACGCGCTTCTTTGTATCCACGCCAAAGTGTATAGCGTACATATTAAAGCTGGCAACGAACTCGTCCAACCTCGGCACATACAACTTGGGAACGGCTCGCCGTAACTGTGATTGATTGATAACCATAACCATACTAATTATCGTCCTTATCCAGCACCGTATTGTGATGCGTCTTTTCCTCTTCCTTCTTCGTGTTTAGATAGTTCTCCAAATAAGGAATCTTCTCGATGAACTTAAAGCGCAGGACATAGTAAAGGAATGCGACTACATGCCAAGGCGCAGTACCTTCACGGAATATCTTCTTGCAGTTCCGAAGAATGTTCAGACCGTAGAAATAGATGATAACGTAAGTGATAAAGCTGACGCATTGCACCGCACCCGCTGGCTGACCTTTAAGCCTGCCGATAGCGTATACTGCCATGCAAAGGACGAAGAACACCGTAGCCTCGCCCACGCACCGCAACGCCTTCTTGTTGTCCCACTCCTCATTGTTGGCAATCATTCCGCTCAGATACCCGAACAAGAAGTTGCAGAAGAAGATAAGGAACAATGTCCACAACTCGCTCTCTATAGGCTTCAAATAGGCTACTATAGCCAAAAAAACGCCAATCAGCACGTCTTTAATATGTCCTACCATAATCGCATTCCTTTTTAAAATTGTTAAACCAAGGCAAGGGGCATTAAAGCCCCCGCCGTAAATTACTCACAGATAAACTCGCCAAGCGTAGCAACCTGCTCCATCGTCCAGTCGTTGGAAGCCATCAGCTTACCGAATGCTTCCTCGTTGATGGGGTCGAAGTCCACCTTGACTTCCTTGTCAGCGAGGTCGCCGATAGCCTTGTCGATGAGCTTCTGGTAGTCCTTGAACACCTTGATAAACTCGTTGTAGTCGGCGGTAGTCATCACGTCGATGGTCGGCTCTCCCTTCTGACGCAGGCGTTCGTATTCCTGTGCCTTCTGTAGCTTGTTGTCGAAATCCCCCTCGGGCTTCATCTTTTCGGCTGCGTCCTTCGAGGCTTCCTCGAACTTGGTGGCGACGGGCTTCAGCTTGCGTGCAATCTTCCACACCTTTACCTTGTCGTCGTCGGTCATCTTGCCGTACTTGGCTGAACCGATGATGTTGTACACTTTCAGAATCTCACTGGTCTTTACTGTCTTTTTCATAATTGTAATAATTTGAAATTGTTGTTGAATATTGAAAATTGTTGTTTGAGTTTGTTCTTGATTGTCTTCCAAGCCCCGACTGCGAGGAAAGGAAAGGCAGTACCAAGACCGCCAAGTCCCTTCCAGACAGCCAAGACCAAGAGCTGCTTACTCTGCGTTCTCGCCAAGCACGGCTTCCTCGATTTCATCGATAGCGTCCCACACCTTGTTGGCATCACGGCGCGACATCTCAGACATGGAGTAGCGAATGTCGTTCTCGGCACGGACAACGCCGTTAAAGTTGCCGAAGTACTCTCCCTGCGTACCGTCCTGATTCTTGCGGTAGCACGAGCCGTTGATGTTTTGCAAGGCATCTGTGGTGCCGTCCTTGACATAGTTTCCGTTGACGATGATTTCCGAGTTGGTGTACTCGTAGTTGACGTTGTTCGTCTGCTTCTTGATAACAAATGTTCCTGTCATAATCTTTAAAATTTTAAAGGGTTAATATAAAAGTGAATTAAGAATTGTTCTCTATGTTTATCTCGTAGCCTATCGGGGAGATGACCGTCTTGTAGCCGACTGAATCAAGCTTTACTCGGTAGTTCTCGGGTTCTGCCGTAGGTAGTTGGAAACTGTTTCTTGCGTTACTTGTGAGCATCTTACCCGTTGGCAGTGGCGACTGCGTGTCCGAGCCATTAGCAAAGTCGATAGTATGCGATTGATTGGAAACAACATTGCCGAATCTGTCGATAAGACTGATAGTAGCCTGTTGCCCTGATGTTGTTCCGTACATGTATGCTTTCCAGCTGACGATAGTATTTCCAGCACCATAGATAAACGGCTCGCAGACAAGCCACTGACTTGAAGCTGCACCCTCTATTTCCGTAGGCGCAACCCCGTAGTCTTTCGTTCCAAGAGGAATAGGAATCAGTTTGAGGTTATTGATGTTTAAATCGCTTATGGCATACTCGTACTGATAGTTACTTAAAAAGCAATACACTTTGTACGTTGAGCCTTCCACTAACTTACCTTGATAACCATTATTGCCATCTTGGTATTCCAACACTACCTCCAAGTCGCCCGAATCTCCGCGCTGACCTAATGTTCGCGTATCAGAGTGTACCACAGCAATAGTCTCGTCTGTATTAATGAACGCTGCCGTGAATCGGAAGTTGCTGAAGTCACCTACGTCGGCAAGCGTGATATTGTCGCCCGCAGCAGGAGATTTGGCGGCCATGACGCGCAGGGTAGCACCTGCCTTTATGATTGCGTCTTCTGCGGATATAGCAGCTACTGGTGGCAGTGCGCTCGGGTTGTATTGCAAGAAGTCCAGCAGGCGGTAGTATTGGTTCGGTGCTTCACGTCCCCAAACGGGTGTCTGATTGTCAATAGCAGCCTTTACACCACTATTCCCCAAGATACTACTGAACGTAACATAGGTAATGCCGCAGTTGCCGTCGTTGGCTTTCCACCAAGTAGAACTGGCGCCCCATGTCTTGTCCGAAACGATATTGTTTAGTTGGTTCGATGTGTCTATGGCATTGAAGCGGACAGGCTTGTACTTTGCCCACTTGTTGACACCCGAATAACGGCACAGCCTTGCAAGGTCGCCCTCGGTGTGTGCCAAAGCCTGCTCTACGTCCCTGATGCTTACGGGAGCCGTGATAATTCCGTTGTTATTGTCGTTAAATGCCATACCTTTTACGCTGCTTCTAAAGTTTCTATTCTATTCCGCAAGATAGCATTCTCGCGTTCCAATTCACTGATTCTGCGCTCATGCTCGACAGTCTTCTTTGCAATGCTGATTGCCGACAAAAGGGCTATTACGTCGTATTGCATGCCGAGGTAGCCATCGTAGTTCTCGGTCACAGCCTCTGGCAGGATAGCCTTCCAGTACTGAGCAAGAGAACCGACGTGGTTAGCCTTGTCCCGACCTTCCTTCCAAGTATAGCGGATTGCAGGCGCATAGGCAATGTCCCAAAGGTTCGGCTCTACATCATAGTCGCTGATATTCTTCTTGCGGGCATCCGATGTCTGGCTGAAGCTCGTTGCGTCGACTTTGCAACTGAATGCCACCGCCGTACCGCCAGAAACCGTCATCACACCGTATCCGTTTCCGTTGATGTACCAGTAGAAAGCACCGCCACCCTGTGGGAAGATGTCGTGGATATACAAGTCGCCTTCAAGATAGAGGTTGCTGCTGCCGTAGATATTGCCTACCGAGGTCGTTGTGCCGTTGACGGTAAGCGTATTGCCAACGGTAACAGAACCCGTGTTTTCTATACCTCCTGAAACTACAAGATTATCATTACTATTTGAATGTGCAAAACCGATATTCAGTCCGTCGGAGTCCTCATGGATGTAGATGTAGTGCGTCGAATCATTGTACATACGAATGTCACAACCGCTGTTAAAGGACAGATGCGTTGTCATTGGATTTGTAAGGAAGCTCGTCCATCCATTCCAAGAAATGTTACTTGGGTCTCCATAGCCAGTGCGGAACCACATCGTGGAATCACTCGTATTGAAAGCAAGCTGGGCGTTGGCATATAATGCAGAATTTCTGAATACCACACACTCGCCACCAGTAAAGCCCGACGGATAATTGGAAGCACTTGAACCTCTTACAGCATAAGCACCACTCGTAACAACGGTATTTGCATCATTCTTAAAATCAGCGTTACTATTAAATGAATTGCTCAATATATCCGACACCGACCAGTTACCAACCGTACTTGCATTGCCAGCACTTGTAGCATATCCTGCGTTTGTGGAATAACTAACTGTGCCGTATATCGTCCCCGATGAATAAATGTCGCCATCGACGTGGAGCTTGTACGACGGAGAGCTTGTACCTATGCCGACATATCCATTAGAACAACTAATATAGAGGTCATATCTTGTTGCGCTCGCTGTCGTTCCACAAGTAGCAGAAAACAATATATCAGACTGAGATTGCAATCTAAACCACATATTTGCTGTGCTGTTGTAGTAGATTCCGTCATCACCACCAGTTGCTCTTCCTATAACTAAGTCTCCATACGCGCCATAAATTGCTTCTCGTTTAAACATTGAACGCGAACAGATGGTTCCGTTTACATCAAGCTTGTATGAAGGAGAAACCCCTATGCCAAGATTTCCATCCTTGTCTAATCGCATTTTTATGTCAGAGTAAGTAGCATTTGTACCATTTTCGGTATTGTTTAATCCCCACACAAAGTCACCTCTGTCGTAAGAACCAGTTCTCTCGTAACCAAAGAAACCTTTGAGCCGACCTAAAGTTTCGTTGGCAAATTGAAGAGCAGCAACATACTTGGCATAATCACCGTAAGAGTTTAGCACAACCTTAATTACTGGCACAACAGAACCCGCACCTGCTGTGTAATCACTGGATTTTCCGACGAGATTTATTGTTGCGCCAGTATTCATTGTTCCGCCGCTTAGAGGTAAGTAGCTTCCTGTGATATAACCCTGCGAAGTAACCCAAGTACGGGTAGCGACACGAACACTGTCTTCGTACAATTCGGTAGCGTTTACATCTCCGTTTACATACAACTGACTTCCGCTTGAATTAGCAAAAGTAATATCCAATCCGTCGTTGTTTGCGTATATACGGGTATAATGTGTCGAATCGTCATACATACGAAGGTCGCAGCTACTATTCAATGCAAGATAGTAGTATTCATAGATAACACGGGTCGTCCATCCCTCTCCACCAGTATTAACAGAAACGTGCATCTTGCCGTCGTTGTTGTTTATAGCCCAATCGTAACTACTATCTCCGTATGTACCTCTTTGGAATCTGATATATGGCGTAATATTTCCAGTCGTAGACAAAATGAGGTCGGATGTCATAGGATTGGTAATAAAATCAGAAACAGCCTTATGACCTCCAGCACCAAGGAGAACATGTTGGTCGTCGGAACCTGTTTTTTTAAAACCTTGCGCTGCTTGCATATAGCCCGCTAAAGCCGTTATGTTACCACCAGAAGCAATGCTGTTACCAGTTGTGGTAGTAATTCCTCCGTTTGCACAAAGATTTCCACCAACATAAAGTTTGTTGGAGCCGTCCGCTCTTGCGCCAATACCAATATAACCACTACGGTCAATATGTATTCCTTTCGCAAAATTTGTGGTATAACAACCATCCAAATCCGCATAAATAAACACACTAGAACGGCTTCCTATTCTAAACCAGTTGTCAGAAGTTGTATCTCCACTACTACCTTCGTAATAAATTCCATCATCACCTAAGCCAGCACCTATTATTAAGGAACCATTAAAAGCGCTGCGTGCAGACCTTTCAAAGCTATAAGCAGCAACCACACTAACTCCGCTCGATATATTGCCTGCTGCGGAAATGGTACTACCAGAACTAATTCCATAGCCTTGGTCGGTACTTATATTACCCGTTGCGCGGATTGTTCCATTAACGTCAAGTGTGTAAGAAGGCGTTCTTCCTATGCCAAGATTTCCATCCTTGTCTAATCGCATCTTTACGTCAGAGTAAGTAGCATTTGTACCATTTTCGGTATTGTTTAATCCCCACACAAAGTCACCTTTGTCGTAAGAACCAGTTCTCTCGTAACCAAAAAAGCCTTTGTACCATGCACCTGCACTAGAATAGTTCTCGTTACTGAAACAAATTGCCGAAACATAATGTCCGCTATCAAGGTATGAATTTAGACCAATTTTGATGACAGGGAATATCGTGTCATTTGCGGTAAGCGGATAGTTAACGTCCCCTATTAAGCGTATGCTGGCTCCAGTATTCATGCTTCCACCACTAAGTGGTAGATAGTTGCCCAAATCACTTGTCGTAGCATATCCACTCAGCGTAGTATTCAAGTCGCTCGTACTTACATAATCTTGGTTAGCCACCCACGTCATCGTAGCCATGTCGGAGATGGACGACGAGGTAATATATCCCTGCGATTGCACCCACGATTGTGTAGCGTATTTATATCCGCCAACAGCGTATATACCATCTTCCAAGAAGAATAATACATTATTCCAAGAACCATTGTTAATGTCGAGGTACAAATATCCTTCTTTGTCGTAAAAACGCCAGTCATAGCTATAATCTCCTTGTGTTCCACGTTGAAACAGAAGGTAAGGTGTTGCACCTCCGCCAGAATTATACAAAGTCAAACTTCCTGTAAGCCGACCTCCGCTCAGCGGCAGATACCCGCTCAGCGTTGTGTTTAGGTCTGATGTGCTAACGTAATCTTGATTAGCTACCCACGTTTCAGTAGCATATCCGTTCAGTGCAGAAGCAGTAATATACCCAGCACCGTTCGTAAGCTGGTTGTTGTTGGTGGGAATAGCACTTGCCAAAGCAAACCCTTGCTGACCTACCCAGTTCTCAGTAGCGACTCTCTCATTGACGTTCATAAAGATTTCGTCATAGACGGTAAGAACATCTCCAAACGTCACAGGGTCGCCAACATTTAGCGAACCATTTACTATCAAGTTTCCACTTATAGTACCGCCAGACTTTAACAAGTAGTTTCCGAGCGAGTTGTACGCGCTCTCTCCGTGACTAATGTACGTCTGATAAGTGGAGCTTATATTAACCGTCCTCGAACCGCTTGTGGTAATAGCTGTATTGTCTACGTCGAGCGAGATACCAGTACCAGCGATAAGCGTGATGCTCGTTACCGTACCGCCACTTGCGGGTATTGTGTCGTTAACCCAAGATGTACCGTTGAATTTCAGCACCTGTCCGCTTGTGGGCGACGAGATAGCCAACGGGAAGTTTCCGCCGTGCCATACCGTATTCGTTCCTACGAGCAGGTTGCTTGCAATTATCTTGGCAGTATGCGTACCGAGGCTCAGCACGAAGTTGTTGTCGGCATCGAAGGCTATTGCGTTGTGGTTGTCGTTGCCCGACCTGTCAACCATCTGTATACGGAATCCCGTAGTGAGGTAGAGGTGGTTGATGTTGAACGCGCTCGTAGTGGCAAACACATTGCCGAGCAGGGTAAGGTCGCCCGTGACCGTTCCGCCCGATACAAGCAGATAGTTCGCCAAGGTGTCGGCAATATAGCTGCTGTGGATGGTTCGGTTGTTCGTAGCCTGTGCCGCAAGAGCCGCCCAAGTGACATCTCCAGTACCACTTCCGCCGCTTCCACTCGGAGAGTAACCTAACGCACTGTTACCACCTGTTGCGTAGAAGTTTGCTGCTGTGCTTCCGTCAGAGCTAACGACATACAAAGCATTGTTGGTTGAATCGTACACCAAGCGCACACCACCGATTTGGACATATCCGCCGTTTGTGTTGGGGTGTCCGACGGTAACGTTGCCAGTAACTCCGAGCGTACCGCCAATCTCGGTATTGGCATCTAGGTTGATTGCAGCCACCGTAGCACCGTTGTTGAATCCTATACTCAGCCCGTCGGTTGCACTGGCATAGATGCTTGCATAGCTGTTAGCGTCCTCGTACAGACGGAAGAACGTTCCCGTACCCATGTAGAGCGTTCCCGACATCGTGCCGCCCGATTTAAGCAGGTAGTTGCCGAGCATGGTGTTCAGCGTGACAGTATCGGTGTAGTTCAGACCCACCCACTCCCGTGTAG
>Ga0310694_10005902_pt1 | contig 11649 bp, 7 predicted proteins | sample 174DNAGHGhighgp2_FD_203884 | JGI IMG/M metagenome (GOLD analysis project Ga0310694, IMG submission 203884) | Sheep rumen microbial communities from Palmerston North, Manawatu-Wanganui, New Zealand - 1742 DNA GHGhigh gp2 (v2) (version 2) | ecosystem: Host-associated > Mammals > Digestive system >... | reverse complement strand
ACTCTTTCAGAGTGCTTGCCTCTATAGAGCTTGTTATCCGGGGGTGCTCGCTACGCTCGTACCCTCGGTTACCAAAGCGAAGACCGCGTTGCGGTCTCTTTGGTGGTATGATTGCGGATAATCATATAAATTGTACATTGTAAATCCGTAAATCGTAAATGCATCCACATTGTAAATAAATTGTACATTGTAAATCCGTAAATTGTAAATCATCTGTAAACGCCTTATGAACAACAAACGTTATGTAGTAGGCCTGGGCGAAGTCCTGTGGGACGTCCTGCCCGAAGGCAAGAAGCTGGGCGGCGCTCCCGCCAACTTCGCATACCACGCCGGACAGTTCCTCGGCATGGACAACACCATCGCCATCAGCGCCCTGGGCGACGACGCCCTGGCCGACGAGACCATCACCGCACTGCGCGAGCACGGCCTCAACGACCTGCTGCCGCGAGTGCCATACCCCACCGGCACCGTACAGGTGACGCTCGCCGAGGGCGGCATACCCACGTATGACATCCGCGAGGGCGTGGCATGGGACAACATACCCTTCGACGACGACATAGCTGCCATAGCCGCCAACTGCCGTGCCGTGTGCTTCGGCTCGCTGGCACAGCGCAGCGCCGTCTCGCGCACCACCATTCAGCGATTCCTCGATGCCACCCCGGCCGACTGCCTCAAGGTGTTCGACATCAACCTGCGCCAGCAGTTCTACACCAAGGAGATCATACAGGAGAGCATACGCCGCTGCAACATACTGAAGATCAACGACGAGGAGCTGGTGCTCATAGGCCGCATGTTTGGCTACCCCGGCCTCGACATCGAGAACAAGTGCTGGCTCATCCTGGGCAAGTACAACCTCGACATGCTCATCCTCACCTGCGGCACCAACGGCAGCTACGTCTTCACCCCCGGCAACGTCAGCTTCCAGGAGACGCCGAAGGTCACCGTGGCCGACACCGTCGGCGCCGGCGACTCGTTCACAGGCTCATTCGTCGGAAGCATTCTCAACGGCAAGCCTGTGCCACAGGCCCACGCCACCGCCGTGCGCGTCAGCGCCTTTGTATGCACACAGAACGGAGCCATGCCCACATACCCGCAGGAACTCAAGGCCTGACGTCCGCCGCACCCGCGACTTCAAACACCAACATCCACGAGAGCGCCCCCACACACTTGCGGGGGCGCTCTCTTCAATTATCGGTGCGACGACGGGAAGCACGCCCCGCAACCAACGCCATAAGTACAACGCCAATGGGCGTGCCGACAAAACGCCTATTCCCAGGTGAAGCTAAAGGCGTCATCCTTGACATCGGCTTCTTGTGTGCCATTCGAATCCACGCCGCCGTAGCCGATGCCAAGGTCGCTGGTCACACCGCTCGCAGCCAACGGCAACTCATGCTGCGACTCCGTGACGCGCACCGAGGGACTGAGATATGTCTTTTTCATCATTGCATTTACTATTTACTGAATTACCATTTACAATTATTGCCATGCCGCTCATTTGACGACCACTTTGCGGCCGCCAACGACATACACGCCTTTGCCGCGCGGCTTTGCCATGCGGCGACCACTTAGGTCATAGACAGCCTCATCGACTTTACATTTTACATGTTCCATTTCACTGATACCTGTGGTCACGCCGTCGATGTTGAATGACATCTTGACTCCGAAGTCCGTCTCCTTGTCTAAGACAGCACCAAGCTCAAACCATCCACGAAAAGCCTTGATAGCGGTCTCACCAATGGAGTAGTAGAATCTGTTACCGGCGATGAACAGGGCATCAACTGGAACGAGGGTCTTCACCAGCGAGGCAGTGAAGGTGCCAGGAGTACCATACTCGTCTGAAACGTCAACATCCTTGACGCCATCGGTGAGTGTGACGCCATCGAGCTGAATCTCTGCTATGTCCTTGCTTGTCTTGATGAGTACTGGTGTGCCTCCGGCCAGATTGCCACGCGTGGGGATGCTATATGATGTGAAGTTGACGGTTATGCCCAGCGGCACAACGTTCTCCTCGTCGTCGCCGTAGTCCACATCGAAGCCGGAGAACTTGGCAAATTCCACATCCTCACCGAACACGGCAGCGGCATTGGCCTTTGTAAGGTTAAACGGCAAGACGAGGGTACACCACTGACCCGCCTTGATGTTGCGCGTCATCGTGATGTCGCCCTTCTCGCCAGCACTGTATGTCGGCAACCTGGTGGAGTTCTCATTGAACTTGATGCGCCCGTCGTCCGGTGCGCCGATGGTGATGGCAAAGGTGAAGTCTGGAACGTTCACCGTCGAGGCACTGCCCTCGTCATCCCGGACTGTGAACTTGGCATTGGTGACAGTGGCCGTGAGTTCAGTACCTGCGGCCAGTGAGGCTTCGGCTGCGAGGGTGATGGTGATGAGCGTACCCGACGCACCCTGTATAGGCGTCGATGTCCTGGGCAGGGCGGCAAAGCCGTCGTTGACCGAGGCTATGACCTCGTATTTCGTGCCGAGGCTCGTGGCATCGACCACATAAACGGGCTGGTTATCCTCGTCGCGCACAGTGGAAATGCCTTCTGGCAGCAGCAGATTGAGCTGGAACCCAACGTAGCTCTCGCTTGAGCCAAAGGCAAAACCGATTGGCAACTCCACCGTGCCGCCCTGCGGGACTGTGACGTCGGCGATGACTAACGAGGCGTCTGCCCAGGCTGCGCCACTGCACAGGAGCAGTGCCGCAGCCATTAATGCTATAATTCTCTTTTTCATTGCTGTTCTTCTTTTTGATGTTGTATTAGTAGTGCTATTATAGTGTATGCCAAGGCATCACTGCGTTCATTGCGGCACCGGCATGCGCCTGGGAGCCGACATGGGGCTGGCACCAAGGCTCTGGTATATAACCATGATGGCATCCGTGAGGTCAATGCTGCCATCGCCGTTGACGTCTGCCGCAGTCACTATGAAGCCCCTCTGCACAACCCCTAGGGATGAATAGATGATCATGATGGCATCCGTCAGGTCTATGCTGTCGTCGCCATTGACATCGCCTAAGCGTGCATCCACAAGGCTGATGGTGCCTTCTGTGTCGGGCAGATGCAGCGACTGGCTGCCCACGGTCAGCATATTGTTGCTGAGACAGACGGCGTAGTCGCTCTTTGGCATCGTCGGTGGCACCTTGACGAACACGGTAGCGAGTTCCCCCTCGGAACCCTTTATGAGCGTACCCGAAGGCGACCATATGCGTAGGCCGTAGCTACCGTCGCCATTGTCGCGGGAGGTGACGGAAAACTTGTTGCTCTTGGCGCGGTTCTCATTCAGGCGGCAGACGACATCCCCGTCCTCGGTCTTGGCTAGAGTCATGCCGGACGGCAGCTTCAACGTCATGCTCACGCCGGCCACATCATTGTCCGTGCGCAGACGTATTGGAAGCGCCTTCTGCTGCCCTGCAACGGCTTCGACCCTGTCTGCATAGAGCACATTGGCGAAGTGTGAGAGGTCGGCCTCCTGAATGATGTATATCACCTTGGACAGCTCGTCCGTCTCTGCCGCAAACACTTCTATAGAGTCCACACGGTTGGCGGACGTAACGTTGGCATCACAAGATATAGTGAAGGTGCCGGCATCGACACCCGCTGCCTCGCCGACAACACGCACCCACGTACTCAGTGAATCGCTGGCCTCCCATTCCATCTCTGTCTCGCCGTGACCCGCATTGGCCACCGACACGCTGTATTGGCCACCATCCGCGCGCAGACGCAGCGTGTCGGGTACGCTCAGTTGAGGCACCATATATTCGTAGTTGGCGATGTAGAACTGGTCTTTGTTCTTGCCCACAGTCAGCGTGTTCTTTGCCGACACCACGTTGCCGGCACGATTCGTCCAGTTCTTGAAACGATAGGCCTCATACTTGTCTGCAGCCGTGAAGGTAACACTCTGCGAGCTGTTGGCGAACGAGCGGTACATCGTGGCGTAGCCGTCGCTGCGACCGTTGACATCCTCCTGCGAGCAGGCTATGTATGGCATCAGCCCGTCATTGGCTGTGATGTCGATATGGCGGAGATTCAAGGGCCGACGGGTGAAGTCGTAAGTCAGCTTCAGCACCAGCGAGTCGATGACTACGTCAGCGCCACCCGTGGGATATACATTCTTCGAGAGGGTGATGTCGCTCCATGCCGACGGGCGCGAGAACATCATGAGGTCTGTGCCGCCACCGACGATGGAGGCCAGCAGCGAGGTCTGTGCCGCCGAAGGGCGTATGGCCTCAGCCTTCCCGTTCACGGCATCGTAGTTGATACCCCAGATATGCGGACTGCGCGTTTGCGTTGTCATGTGGTTGAACCAATAGAGGTTGCCGTCCTTGCGGAACTCCGAGGTGCCGCTGTGGGTGAGCTTCACCTCAACGCCGCCGGAATAGCTGATATCGTCTGTGGCATGAGCCTCTATAGCCTCTACATCAATATCCACGATGCGCACATTCTCCCTGTCTGAAGGGAAGAGGCCAAGCTCATAGAAGTTCAGCACCACATCCTCGCCGGCATTGATGGCTGCGAGTTGCTTCTTAGGGATAGTTATGGCGCTGGAATATGTCTGCTCGGGCTGGTTCTGGCTGTATTCGGTTATGATTTCGTTGATCATATCCGACAAGACGTCCCGAAACGCCACTCCAAGTGCATTGTAGGCTGCCTCATCGACAACGGAGTCGCACGCCAGGCTCAGTTTCTCAAACCGTTTGAAGAGGGCTGTGATATTGAAGTCGCGCTCGTTGCCACCATACGGCTTCAGCATGCGGTATTCGTATGCCTTGCGCAGGTAGTAGTGATACTTCAGCAGACGGCTTTTGGCACGCTGCTCCATGTCCTCCAAGTATAACATGGCGTTGAGGTCGCGCTTGCTGTTGTCGGACTGTATCTGACGATTGAAGGCATCCAGTGCCATGGTATTGCTGCCTATGTCCGAGACAGTGGTGGAAAGGTCAGAGAATACTTGGTTCGTCCGGTTGAGCAAGGCCTCCTTGCGGGCATTCAGCTCAATAATCTGTGCGTTGAGCGACTGCCATTGCTTAGATGCGGCCATCAGCTTGTTCAGCTCTTGTTGTACCTCGGCATTCGACGTGGCCTTTTGCATCAACTTCTCCGAAAGGTATTTGATGTTTGCAACCATCGGCTGCAAAGTGTTGGACATTGAATTACACGCTTTGCTGATATCCTCTGCCTTGTGGTTCTTGAACCCCGTCTTGATGTCGGCCCATGACGACTGGACATTGGCCGTGAAAGATGTGTTTAACTGAGCATTGTCTATATCGGCATAGTAGCTAGAATAGTCCTCGCCACCCGTCAGCGTGCTAATGGTGTTTGCCAGATTAAGAGCAACATCCAGTCCGGCACCGATTGTGGCACCTATGGTGCCGGTGATCGGCAACACGTTGGCCACAGCCTTGACAGCACCGAAGATTTTCCTTATGCGGTTCCTGTGTCTCACCTTACGCTTGGCCCTGCGCAGAAGTTTCTTCTGCAGCGCCTCCAACTGTTGGGTGACACTGGCAATCGATGCCGTAACATCGCGAGTTTCATCTTCCAAGATGGGGATTTCACCGATGAGGTCATTAAGCGTAAGTATATCACCGTCTATCTGCTCCTGGGTAGTCTCGGCTGCGGCCTGGCTCGCACGCACCTTGTTTTGCAGGGTCTGGTCTATGCGGTTGAGCCAGTAGTAGGTGTAGAGTGTGGGGATGGCACGGTCTATCTCATTCTCGTATTCCTTTAGATACACCTCAAACGAGAGCAGCGGCACCCAGCCACGTGGATTGCCGAAATAGTCTAGCCCCTGTTCAAGCTTGAGCAACATTGCCTCGATGCTGATGAGGTCGTTGCGCAGCTCTAAGCGTTCCTCTTCGTCGTCATCAACCAACAGGTCTGCGACACCATTGGCCAAACGTTGCGACTTCACTTCGATAAGGCCTCCTATCTGGCTGTCTATGCCCTCGTTCGGGCCGCCATCGTCGCTCGTGGCGCCACCATTGCCCAGGTAGTCACTTATCAGCGCACGATACTCACGACAAGTTTGCAGCACCTCAGCCGTGCAGTTGTTGATGAATGCGTCGTTGGCATGGCGCATCACTGCGGCAATGTAGTAGGGGTGGAGGTAGGCATGGTGAGCTGCTATGAGGCGGAAGCTGCCGTTCGTTCCCATTTCGCCATGGCTGATTACCGGCCCTGCAGACGTGGAGCCATCGTCGGCCACGTCATACTGCACTCCGCCATGACCACGCACAAAGTCACAATAGTCTGCGACATCAATGGTAGATGTCACGACGCCACCGTTGCCGCCACGGCCTGGGGTGCCATTGCGATTTGTGCTCTGACCACGCGCGCCGTGCAACCTAAACCGCTTGCCGGCATCGGCCTTGATGCGGCCAACGTAGAGTGTGATGCTGCCGGCATCGGCCCCATCGACACCCTCGCCATTGGCTAGAGCCTGTTCCGACAGTGGCGTGGTATTGATGGATGCTACGCCCTTGCCATTATCCTCGAAGATGAGCTCGCGGGCATAAATGGTTATGTCGGTCTGGGGGAACGATAGGCTTGAACGTATGATAAGCCTTTCGGCATATATGTTCAGCTCTCTTATGTCGGGGCATCCGTTAAGCCCCCACACATTGTTGTGGATGTCATCGTCGAAGACTACGTCTTTACCGGAAATGCTGATGCTACGGGCTTCGCGAGGCTGGGTGTTGAGTGTCTGCATATTGGTTGTGGTGGCCACTATCGTATAGTCACCTGCGTCTGGCAACACGCCTCGTGTGTCGAATACAGTCTCCTCGGCTGTTGTCGTTGGCATCACCTGGAACTCTACATCTTCTGTTATGACGTCGGTGCCGTTTGTCGCCGCGAAGGTGACGACAAAAGGTTGGTACTCGTCGTCTGCAGATACATAGCTGAAAAGACCTGTATCACAGTCAAAACTGAGGCGGCCTTGTGGCTCGCCCACTACATTACAGCTATAGGTTACGGCTGGCGAGTGCAACGAGTCGGCCCTGACATAGAAGCTGTGACTCCCCAAGACTGTCAGTACAACTTGATTGTCGATTTCGCCAATCTCATAGCACGGGATGGAATCCAGGACTAAGTCCAAAGCATAGAGCGCGCTGTTGCCTATGATGATGCCGTTGGCTGTGCGCTCACCTACTACTAAAGGGTAGGTTGCACGCAAGGACATCGTCACGCTCGGCGATTGCGAAAAGGCCGACAGGCCTATCACAACCATCAGTATTGATAATAGAAACCTTTTCATGGCTGTCAGTATTTGATGATGTAGTTGACATAGACGTTCTTCGGACGATTGTCTGAACCTACGGGAACGACCAGCGAGGCATCAAAGACTATATGGAAATTATCATAGTCCTTGCTTTTTGTACCAACACTTCCAGTTGCGCCCAGAGCAAACGCGCCTCCGGCATATACGTCAACCGACTCAACACCACTATGGCCGCCTGTTATGTTCCTAATCGCATCCCCCTGATAGCTGCCTACATTATTCCCTGTGTTTCCACCATTATCTGTCAAGGTTGTACGCGCATCTGCGTCCTCGTCGTTGCCCGAGTCGCCAGAGACGCCACGGAGGAACATTCCACGCAAGTCCGGAAGATTGAATGTGTCGTTCCTGTCGCCTTCACCCCAACTAACGCCTATGGCATTATATAAGTTCAGATATTCAGAACGGCTTATTGCTGAACCATCGCACAGCAGCCAGCCGACGGGGATGTTTTCTTTCGGTCCTGCAAACGGAACAATCATCCCAGGATACATCATTACATTGTGCGCCACCTCCGAGTAGGGTGCGCTGGGCAGTTGAGTGAAGCTCACCTCGTTGTAGGTGTTGCCCTCTTGTATCTCAATCTTCATCCAATAATAGACGGCGGCGAAGTTGATGTCCGAAAACTTGGCTGCTACGTTGCTGCCACTGACACGCGTTCCTTTTCCCACTGTTATGCCGAAGCAGCCGGAGGCATCCGTGCGGACGTTGTGTGTCTCCACCCATGTCGGGTTAAGGGCCGACTGACCAGGATACAAGGAGATGCGTAGCGTGGCGCTGGAGTTTGCCAGCAACACACCATTTGACTTCCTCAGAAGGGCCTGGTAGTTGAAACCTAAACCGCTGTTCTGAGCATGCGTACATGTGATGCCTGCCACCATCAGTAGCACAAACATCAAACCTTTCAAGTGCTTCATTTTCTCTTTCTTGTTTATGAGTGAATAATAGTGTTGATAAGCTGTCTCGATAATGTGCCGCTCACTCATAAACGCTAAGGTCGTTGCATAACAACGCAAAACGTGGACGAATTAATCCATCCATATTCTGAGGTGTTGGTCATACCTATTGCATAAAGACGAATTCAAACGTCCACGAATATCGTGAACGTTTACATATTCATTCTTTTATGCAATTATTCCTCTAGGACCAACTTTCAGAATAATAAGAATAAACAGCAAACGTTGTTTCCAGTAAGACACCCGGCCGCTGCCGATAGTGAGTTCTGCCACACTGTCAGCCTCGAGGACGTAGCCTAAAGGCTTCAAGAGAGGCATCTCACGCCGCAAATGTAGCGACTTCTTCCGAAACGGCAAAGGGAATCGCAGACTTTTTACTTCTATACTACGAAAAAACCTCCCGGCGGGGGTGCTGGGAGGTGATGACACAGTGAACGGCTGATGTCACAGCCGCTCTATCTCTTCGTGTGTGAGGCCTGTGATGTCAGCAATGTCTGTCAATGAATAGCCACGGGCCTTCATCTTACGGGCATTATTGAGCTTTTCTTGCTGAAGACATTGCTGAAGACATTGCTGAAGGCCTTGCTGAAGACCTTGTTGCCGGCCCTTCTCCATGCCTTCCTTCATACCCTCGAACCGGCCTTCGTCGCGGGCGCCGTCAACGGTGTTGCGGAGGATGGCGCGGTCCATGAGGTAGCGGTCATAGATGACGCGCTCGTCGCGGCTCATGCGCATCAGGTCCAGCTTCTCGCGCGCCTCTTTCAGGCCGGGCGCGTCGGCATCATCGGGAATGTCGGAGGTCGATAGGATCGAGTAGGAGGAAAATGAAATAGTTTCCTCCTATTTCATTTTCCGTCCTCTCACACCACCGTACGTGCGGTTCCGCATACGGCGGTTCTTAACACGGATGCAATTTCACATAGAAATCCATTAGGCAGGGATAGCCTGCACGCTTCGGATGGTTACCAAACACGCCTCCCCGCTATGAAGCGGGGAGGCGTGTTCGCATATAGGAGAGCTGTCGGCCGCCTATCTCACGGCGACCTTTCTGCCGCCAATAACGTAGATGCCGGGCTTCAGGTGCGAGGGATAGTCCGTCGCTGACGACGGAGTCCAGACGAGACGCCCTTGAAGGTCGTACACCCGACGGTCGCCATGACGAGCCACGCCAGGATCGCTGTCGTCGTCATCCTCATCGTCGTCGAATACCACGGGGATGAAATCGGCACTGCGCGTCTGGTACGGTTTCACGCTTCCACCACCAGGAACACGGTAATACGCCTTGTTGCCATAGACATAGCGGTTGTTACGAATCCACGAACCCATGTCGGCAGCCGACTCGCGGTTGGGCGTGGCGTTGATGTAGAAGCCCATGTCCGACTCGGCCTTCTGCTGCTGGTCGAAGGTGATGACGCCAGTTGAATAATCGGGGGTTGTGGTCTTGGCAGTCATCGGGAGTCCGAAGGTATAGATGTCGAAGAATGTCGTACTACCCTGAGGCAGAAGCTGCTCCAGATAGACACCCGAGAAGATGTTTTCGCCCAATGACGACGTCGGAGCCTTGGTCGGCAGAGCCAGCGTGGCGGTGCTCTTGTTGGAGCGGATGATGACGGGCGTGCCGGCCGGCACAAACTGGTTGTTGTCGGCGTAGATGCCCGTGTTGTACTTGCCTACCTTCTTCAAGTGAATAAGCTCCGTGTCCCACACCTTGCAGATATAAGCCACGTCGTTGGTGGCATCGGTCAGCAGCACGTCGAAAGGCGCGCAGAACGACGCATAGTAGTAGCCGGTGCCCTTGTCCTGCTTCAGGTCTATCTTCAGCCCCATCTCGTTGATGCCTTGCGTCTCCGTGTCCTGCACCGGCTGCATGCACCATTTGGCATGGTCGGTGTGGGTGTGGTTGGTCAGCTTCAGGTCGTAGATGGTGGTATTGCCTTCAGTATCGTAGCTGTAGTCGTAGCTGAGATACTTCAGAACCGACCTGCCATTGGCGGTTGCGTTGTCGTGTATCAACAACACGCCACCACCAATGTCCATGACGTAGAGCGGCGTGGCGTTGGTCTCCGTAGCCGTCATCACAGCCTTTGCTCTTACACCAGCATCTTCTGCAGTACCTTTTGCTATAGTGCCTCGAACATACAGCCCTTGCGTGCTGACGTAGCCTAAATTGTATCGGGCTTTGTCCGCATCCGTTGTAACTGTTGCAGGGTAGTCTTCGGTCTTCTGGAAATAGAAGATGCTGGCGGGGTCTTTCTCCACGGGCGGGATGGTGATGTCGCCACGGGTGGCCTCTGACGAGGTGAAGCCGCCATCCTTGAAGTCGGTGAACTGACGCACCTCGCTGCTGTTCTTCTCATAGAAGTGCATGGGGATGGCATCGTCCTCATTATTGTCACCATCCAAGTCTCTCTCTATGGCATGGGTATAGCCGCTGGCATAGCGTGCCGGGTCTATGCCCGAGATACCCAACGGCGAGTGGAGACGATAGTAGCCAGTCTTGAACTGCACGATGTTCTCGGAGTTGTAAACGAGGTCCTGCGCTGCCATCAGCTGCTGGGCCGTGAGCACGGGGCTGTCACTCTTCATTGCAGCTACGAGCGCGGCATTCCCAGAGGCGTTATAGGCTTCCTTCGTCAGACCTCCCACATAGCCGGCACGGTCGAAGTAGGGCTTCATCAGCTCCGCACTCAGGCCAAAGGTGAACTCCGCTGCTGTTGTCTTGAGCCTTATCAGGTATTCTTGTGTGCCATCACCGTTGTCGTCGGCCCATTCGGGATTGAAGTAATACTGTGTCCCAGAATTGTTGGCCACAGGATGAAAGCGGAAGTAGCCAAGGGTGTTACTCTCTAATAGTTCGTAGATGGAGTTTGTGGCAACAGTAGTACTTGGATAGCTTGCAATGGGTCCTCCAGCCTTTCCTACGACAACAAGTTTCCCGTCTTCCTTGTAATTACCCATGAGAATCTGTTGACCACCAGCATGTATGTCCGAGTCACCATCAAGATCGGTGTTGACATCGTTTGCGAAATGTCTCGAAAAGATTACCTTGTCCTTTTCACCAAGATTATCGTCACCGCTGTTCACATCCATATAGCGGTTGAAGAGCTGGAAGCCATAGGGGTCGCCGACGGGTGTCCACAGGAAGTCGTTGGTGTAGTGGGAGCCGCGCCCCTCCTTCAGCTCGAAGCCCCAGGCGTTGGTATATTGCGCCAAGTAGGTCTTGCCGCCAATGACGGTCTCCAGCGTGTACCATTTGTTCTGGTCAACGCTAAGGACAAAGTTGTCACCGCTGTTCGACTCCAAGTCCTGGTTGAATCTATATATGATGTCGATATAGATAATCTTGCCTATCAGCTCCTCGTTCATGCTCATCTGCTTTGAGTCGATTTGCAGACCTTTGTACTTGGTGTTCAAAGCG
>Ga0310694_10005901_pt1 | contig 11653 bp, 11 predicted proteins | sample 174DNAGHGhighgp2_FD_203884 | JGI IMG/M metagenome (GOLD analysis project Ga0310694, IMG submission 203884) | Sheep rumen microbial communities from Palmerston North, Manawatu-Wanganui, New Zealand - 1742 DNA GHGhigh gp2 (v2) (version 2) | ecosystem: Host-associated > Mammals > Digestive system... | reverse complement strand
CGCGGGGTCCAGGCCGGCCGACAGATAGTCGAGCGCCACCTGGATGATGCTCTGGCGCAGCTTCTCCGGATTGTCGGCATTGTCGGTGAGCGCCTGTACATCGGCCATAAAAACAAACATGCGGTCATAGTTGCCTTCGTTCTGCAACTGTACGCGGCGCCGCAGCGACCCTACATAGTGCCCCAAGTGGAGCTTACCTGTAGGACGGTCACCGGTAAGAATAACTTTTCCCATAACTTTTCCTTCTGTTTTGTAGTTTTCAGCGTGCAAAGGTACTAATTTTTCCGTTGAAGGCGAAGTTTTTTCGGATAATTTTCGTATTTTTGCAGCGCCTAAGACGCGAGTCATGCCAACACTGACAAAGATTATATCACATTTGGCTACCTGGGGCGTGCTATTCCTGCTGCCCATGGTGTTCAGGACACTGGATTTTCCTGAGCAGATGCTTCACGTGGCGGGCGTCGTGACGCTGTTCTATCTTAACTACCTATGGCTGACGCCCCGTTACTACATGCGCGGCCACAAACTGCTGTGCTGGATAGTCAATAGCGCGCTGTTGGCAGCTATCATCGGCGTGATGTACTTCAGGCGCGGCGTCGTGGAACTGAGCTATCTGTTCAACCTGTCGGTGGCCGTCATGATAAGCGTCTCCATGAGGCTGGGCTCCATCTGGCAAGAGTCTGTGGAAGCACAGCTGAAGGCGGAGACGGCACGTGCCGAGGCAGAAGCAGCACGCGCCGAGGCCGAGCTGCACAACCTGCAATACCAGACAAACCCCCACTTCCTGCTCAACACCCTGAACAACATCTACGCCCTGACGGCCTTCGACGCCAAGCGCGCACAGGAAGCCATTGAGCAGCTGTCGGCCATGCTCCACCATATCCTCTATGACAACCAGGAAGACGAGGTGAAGCTAACCGACGAGGTGGACTTCCTGCAGAACTACATCAACCTGATGAAAATAAGGCAGTCGGGCAAGCTGGACATCACCTTCGACGTTGACGTGCGATGCGACGGGGTGAAAATCGTGCCGCTCATACTCATCCCGCTGGTGGAAAATGCGTTCAAGCACGGCATCAGCCCCACGCAGCCAAACTTCATACACATCAGGCTCTACGCCGACTGCGAGCAGATAGACTTCAGCATTGACAACTCCAACCACCCCAAAACCGGAAACGACTGCAGCGGACACGGCATAGGGCTCACCCAGGTGACGAAGCGCCTGGAAATAGCCTATGCCGGAAGATATGCCTGGCAGTACGGCCCGTCGGACGACAATGCGGCCTATTGCTCGCACATCAACATCAAGCTGGCAAAAGCATAGAATAAAGACGACAAGGAAATAACATACAGCGACAAAACAAACTTCAAGATGATACTAAACTGCGCCATTATCGACGACGAGCCCCTGGCCGCACAACTGCTTGAGAGCTATGTCAAGGAGACTCCCTTCCTGAACCTCACAGGCTGCTACAACAGCGCACTGACGGCCATGGCCGACCTGCGCTCGCAGCCCGTAGACCTGCTGCTGCTCGACATCCAGATGCCGGAGCTCTCGGGCATGGAGTTTGCCAGGCTGCTGCCGGCAGAGACGCGCATCGTCTTCACCACAGCCTTCAAGCAGTATGCCATCGACGGCTACAAGGTGTCGGCCTTCGACTACCTGCTGAAGCCCATCAGCTATGAAACCTTCCTGGCCACGGCCGAGAAAGCCATGCAGAGCTTCAACACCCAGCAGCAGAAGAAAACTACTACGGAAGACCGCTACATCTTTGTGAAAAGCGACTATCGCCTGGTAAAAATCAAGCTCGACGACATACTGTATATAGAGGGCGTGAAAGACTACGTGCGCATGAAGCTGACCGACGGCAACCGTATCATGTCGCTCATCAACATGAAACGGCTGGAAGAGCTGCTGCCCCGACCAGAGTTCATGCGTACACACCGCTCCTACATCGTTCACATGACGCAGGTGCAAACCGTCGACAAACAGCGGCTGATGTTTGGCGACGAAGCTATTCCCATCTCTGATAACTATAAGGAGGATGTCATGAGATTCGTTGAGGCTCACACCTTGGCATGACAGGCCAAGACAAGGCCTACTGCTGCTCCTGATAACTGTCGAGCAACGGCAGGAAGTAGTCCTTGAAATCCGTCCAGCGGTAATAGGGCGCCATGTCCGACGGCAGGGGCAGCGTGGCTTCGTCTTCGTTTAGCAGCACCTTGAACACGACGTCGGTGTCCCTGACATTGCGGCGGTAGAAAACAAACTGAATGTTGGCCGCCATGGGAAAGATGTTGTAGTTGCGCCATCCCTTACGCTCAATCTGCTCCATGTCGGCTATCTGCTGCCCATAGTTGTTAAGATTAAGCAGGCAAACCAGCGGCAGCACCATGGTTTCGTGGCCAAAGCGCAGGTTGACCATCGGCTCCCGCCGGGCTATGCAGCTGTCGGCGTCGGCAATAATCCGGCGTAGGAGGTTACGCTGCGTGAAAGGCTGCGTGCCACCGTTCAACGGCGACGGGCCGAAACCGGTATAGAAGCGGGTGTTCTCCCTCAGCCAGTTCTGATAAAGCTCCTCGTCGGTATAGGCGTCGTAAAGGGTAAGGTGCTTGCGCAGCTCGGTGTTCTGAATGTTGGAAGCCACCTTGAAGAAGTTGTAGTTGAACCGCGTGGGGTTCAGCTGGTGGCTGATGTAAGCCGTATCATTGAACAGCCGCTCCATGAGCGTGGCTGAGCAGTCGTGGCGCTGGCAGAAGTCGCGGAAAGGCTCCGAAGCCTCGAAGATGGTCTTCTGCCGCCACAGCTTCGGGTCGTTCTGGTTCATGTAGTACATGTCGGCCTGGCTGGCATCTGACGTGATGCGCAGTTGCGGATTGAGCGCCGCCAACTGCTGTAGGGCGTTGCTCATCGACAAAACGCAACGTATGACGGTAGTACTCTTGGCATCGACGCGAGCGTTGCCGGCAAACACCTCGGGAAAGCGCTCATACATGCGACGCGCTATCTGACGCTGCTGCTCGGCACCAAGAGCCGTAAGGTCGCCGTGACGACCCACAGCGTCGTCACGTATCTTCTCTAACCTTATCAACACATTCTTGCCTAAGGGTGTCAGCTTGCCTAAAGAGTCAGCATGACGAAGCGTGTTATAGGGGTAGTCATACTCATGGGCGTTGGCCAGATAACGAGAGCCATGACGACCATAATGACTGATGTAGAAAGGCTTCAAACCGTCAGGAGCTGCCGTGAGCTTCTTCTTTGGACCCATGTAAGCCAAGAAATTGCTGGCTGAAAGCCTAAGGTTGTTCTTGATTTCTTCTTTCGCCGTCTGTGCCGAAATATCCGTCAGAAGGACAGACAGCAAGAATAATAAGGTGGCTTTTCTCATCGCTTTAACTTATTTTCGGATGCAAAGGTACAAAATAATTCATAATTCATAATTCTTATTCATAATTATTTTTTAACTTTGCACGCAAAAAGCGAAAAAGATGGCAAAAAGTCCTAAATGGCACGACGACTACTGGCTGCTGCTCATGCAGATTTACCTGCGCACTCCCGTAGGGATAAAGCCTGTTTACGACCATGACATGGTGGAGCTGGGGTTGGAACTGCACATCCAGCCGCGCGTGCTTGCCGGGAAGATGCGTGCGATTTCTACGCTCGACACACCGCGCATAGAGCGCATCTGGCGCACCTACAGCAACAATCCGCGCAAGCTGGCCCGCGCCACCCGCCTTCTGCGCGAGATGAAGGGCTTTGGGCTGGCCGACGAGTTCTATGAGGGTGTTGAGCTGAACGAAACCTGGGAGAAAGACTGGCAGCCGCTGGCCGAAGACGAGCGGCTGACGCCGGTGATGCTCATCCTGGTACTCGACCTCTACTTCAGGTTGACACCTGCCACCATGGTGGCCGAGACACCAGAGGTACGGGAATTAGCGAACAAGCTACGCATCGGAGTTTCCGACGTGGTAGACCTGCTGGAGGTCTATCAGTACTGCGACCCTTACCTGAATCGCCGCGACATCACTCTCAGCCCGCTGTGGCAGCCCTGCCAGGCGGTATGGCAGCGTTACGGCAACGGCGACACCGAGGAATTGGCACGACTGGCCGGCGAACTGAAGGAATACTACAAGGGTGGCAAGTGAACTTTTTAGACATCGGAGCAACGCACCAATGGGCGAGTTAAGACAGACACAGGAAACGAGGCAGGAGCAACGGCTGGTGCAAAACATTTCGCAGCAGCAGCTGTTGCTGGCACAGTTAGTGGAACTGCCCGTTACCCAGCTTCTTGACCGTATCAACACCGAGATGGATGACAACCCCGCCTTGGAGGTTGACGCCAACAATCCTGAGGACTACGACTATTCAGACTATGGCGACTATACAGAATCGGCCGACGATTCCGACACTGCCGACAACTTTGACAGCCAGCGCGACCGCGAAGACCAGCAGGCAGCCCTCGACGACGCCCTGAAGGGCATAGGCCGCGACGACGAGGAGCTGCCGGTCTATCAGGGTGGCAACAACGTGGGCGAAGAGCGCGAGGAATGGGTCTACGGGCAGACAGAGTCGTTCTACGACCAGTTAAAGGAGCAGATGACGCTGACGGCGATGACCGAGCGCGACAGTGCCATCATGGAATACCTCATCGGTTCGCTCGACGACGACGGCTTGCTGCGCAAAGAGCTCAACGCCATCAGCGACGAGCTGGCCGTCTATCACAACATTGACGCCACGGAGCAGGAGATAGAGGATGTGCTGCACATACTGCAGACCTTCGACCCCGCAGGCATCGGTGCACGCTCGCTGCAGGAGTGCCTGTTGCTGCAGATTGAGCGCCGCGACAACTCACGGCTCAAGGAGCTCATGCAGCGGGTGGTCACCTCCTTCTTTGATGCTTTCACCAAGAAGCACTGGAAAAAGATACAGCAGGCGTTGAAGCTGACAGACGTCCAAGCCGCAGCCCTGTTTCGGGAGCTGCGCAAGCTGAACCCCAAGCCGGGAGCGTCGCTGGGCGAGACCGTGGGTCGCAGCCTGCAGCAGATAACGCCCGACTTCATTGTCGACACCGGCGACGACGGCACTGTGAGCTTCGTGCTCAACCAAGGCGACCTGCCCGAGTTGCAGGTGTCGCAGTCGTTTGCCAACTCCATGCAGGAGTATCAGCAGGACAAGGAACACTTGAGCCGCCAAGCCAAGGATGCCCTGCTCTACATAAAGAAAAAGGTGGAGGCGGCGCAAGGCTTCATAGAGGCCATCCGCATGCGTCGCCACACGCTTACCGTCACCATGCAGGCCATCATCGCCTTGCAGCACCAGTTCTTCCTCGACGGCGACGAGGCGTCGCTCAAGCCCATGATCCTCAAGGACGTGGCCGAGCGCACGGGACTCGACCTGTCTACGGTGTCGCGTGTGTGCAACTCCAAGTACGCCCAGACGCGTTGGGGCACCTTTCCCCTGCGCCACTTCTTCAGCGACGGCTACACCACGGAACAGGGCGAGGAGCTGTCGACCCGCCAGATAAAGGTGGCTCTGGGCGAGATTATAGGCGGCGAGGATAAGGCAAAGCCCCTGAGCGACGAGCAGCTTACCAAGATGCTGGCCCAACAGGGCTTCCCTATCGCCCGACGCACGGTGGCTAAATACCGTGAGCAGTTAGGCATTCCCGTGGCGCGGCTGCGCAAATGACGGCATAAGGCTACGGTCTGCTCCAAATGACAATAATACGCTAAAGTCAATGACACGAGAGCGACAGATAATCATTGCAGCAAGAGTGGTGAGCATGGTGTTCACGCCATTCTACCTGCCCATCTTAGGACTGCTGGCACTGTTCTTCCTAAGTTATCTCAGCCAATACCAAACCAGCTACAAGCTCTTTGTACTGGCCTTGGTTTACTTCTTCACCATCCTGCTGCCTACGTTCCTTATTCATCTTTACAGGCGCTATCAGGGCTGGTCGCTCATTGAGCTGGGCAGCCGCGAGCGGCGCATCGTGCCCTATCTGCTCTCTATTGTGAGCTATTTCACCTGTGTCTACATCATGGAGCAGCTGCACATCCCTTACTTCATGCGCAGCATCGTGGCCAGCGCGCTGATCATCCAGATTGTCTGTGCCTTCATCAACGTATGGTGGAAAATCTCCACCCACATGGCAGGCATTGGCGGCGTCGCCGGCGCGCTGTTTATCTTTTCCGAGGTCTTCCGCTTCTACCCAGCCTGGTGGTTCTGCCTGGTGCTGCTTATTGCCGGCATACTGGGCACCAGCCGCATGATTCTGCGTCAGCACACGCTGCTGCAGGTGGTGGCGGGCTTCTTCGTGGGCTTTTTCTGCGCTTTCTTCGCCATTCTTAAGCTTTAACCGAAGAAAGCATGCACATTGTTTATAGATAACAGCCCCGAATCGTCAATAAAACTATAACGCCAATAAGTCAAAATAAACAGCTAATCGTTAATCGAAAAAAACAGAAAACCACAAGATGACTCCTTTAGTAAGCATTATCATGGGCAGCACCAGCGACCTGCCCGTCATGGAGAAAGCCTGCAAGCTGCTGGACGAGCTGCAGGTGCCTTTCGAAGTTAACGCACTGTCGGCCCATCGCACTCCCGACGCCGTAGAAGACTTTGCCCGCACGGCCAAGGGCCGCGGCCTGAAGGTGATTATTGCCGGCGCCGGCATGGCTGCCGCACTGCCGGGCGTCATTGCCGCCTCTACGACGCTGCCCGTCATCGGCGTACCCATCAAGGGCATGTTAGACGGTCTCGACGCCATGCTCTCGATTATCCAGATGCCGCCGGGCATTCCCGTGGCCACCGTCGGCGTGAACGGAGCCCAGAACGCCGCCATCCTGGCCGTCGAGATGCTGGCACTGAGCGACGCTGCCCTTGCCCAGCGCCTTGCCGACTACAAGGCCGGCCTGAAGGCAAAGATAGAGAAGGCCAACCGCGAATTAGCAGACGTCAAGTATGATTTCAAGACGAATTAGCAGCGTGGCCCACGTGGGCACGATAGCCATCGGCGGCACGAACCCCATACGCATACAGTCGATGGCCACCGTCGACACCAACGACACCGAGGGCTGCGTCAGCCAGGCCAAGCGCATCATCGACGCCGGCGGCGAGCTGGTGCGCTTCACGACGCAGGGCACCCGCGAGGCCGAGAACATGAAGAACATCTCGGCGCGGCTCAAGGCCGACGGCTACCCCCAGCCGCTGGTGGCCGACGTCCACTTCACGGCCCACACCGCCGACGTGGCCGCGCAGTACTGCGAGAAGGTGCGCATCAACCCCGGCAACTACGTCGACCCCGGACGCACGTTCCGCCACCTGGAGTACACCGACGAGGAATATCAGGCCGAGCTCCGCAAGATTGAGCGCCAGCTCGTGCCCTTCATCAACACGTGCAAGGCTCACCATACGGCCGTGCGCATCGGCGTGAACCACGGTTCGCTCTCCGACCGCATCATGTCGCGCTATGGCGACACCCCGGCGGGCATCGTCGAGAGCTGCATGGAGTTCCTGCGCATCTTCCGCCGCGAAGACTTCGGCGACGTCGTCATCAGCATCAAGGCGTCGAACACGGTGGTCATGGTGCAGACCGTGCGCCTGCTCGTAGCGACGATGGACCGCGAGATGATGCACTACCCGCTGCACCTCGGCGTCACCGAGGCCGGCGAGGGCGAGGACGGCCGCATCAAGAGCGCCGTGGGCATCGGCGCCCTGCTCACCGAGGGCATTGGCGACACCATCCGCGTCAGCCTCAGCGAGGAGCCCGAGTGCGAGATACCCGTGGCGCGCAAAATCGTCGATTCCATTGACGAGTGTGCGCGGCTGCGCGCTGAGGCCGAAGCCGCCATCAAGCACGACACCATCAGCCTGACCATTGACGAGCCCGACTGGGAAACCTTCCAGCTGAAGGCTGCCATGGCCACCGGCGCCCTGCTCATTGACCGCCGCGCCACCAAGTTAGAGCTGAAGAGCCCGCTTTACAGCAGCGAGCAAACCACAGCCCTGGCCGATGCTATTCTGCAGGCGGCCCGAGTGAAATTCACCAAGACGGAGTACATATCATGCCCCGGCTGCGGACGCACGCTTTACAACCTACAGGACACCATCCGCCGCATCAAGGCGGCCACCAGCCACCTCGCAGGCCTTAAGATTGGCATCATGGGCTGCATCGTCAACGGTCCCGGCGAGATGGCCGACGCCGACTACGGTTACGTGGGCGCCGGCCGCGGGCGCATCTCGCTCTACCGAGGCAAGGAGTGCATCTTGAAAAACATACCCGAGGCCGAGGCCGTCGACCGCCTCCTGGAGCTTATCAGCCGGGAAGAGGCGCGGAAATAAAGATTCCCTGGATTCAGTTAACAATACACTCATAACACAATGAAGGAAACAGCTTATACCTTGTTTGCAGCACTTATGCTGCTGCTGTTGGCCGCCTGCGCCGACAAGTCGCCCGCCACGGGCTATACCATCACCGGCACTGCCGAGGGCGCCGAGGACGGCGACACCGTCTACCTTTGTGCCATGTCGGGATTCTTCGGCATGGAGCCCCTCGACTCTACCTGCATCAAGGGCGGCAAGTTCCAACTCAAGGGCGCCATTGAGGGCGCCGAGCTGCGCATCGTCGTTGCCCAGCACAACGGCCTGCCCGCCAGCCTCGCCATGGTGGTGCTTGAGAATGCCGACATCAACGTAACCCTGAAGCAAGACCCCGACAAGTCGGTGGTGGAGGGTGGTCCCAGCCAGAAACTTTACAAGGAATACGAGGCCGGTGCCAACAAGATAGCCGAGATGATGAACACGCCGTGGGCTACGGCCGAAGATTCCACCGCCGACGAGGCCACCCGCCAGCGTGCACAGCAGCAGATAGACTCGCTGATGGCCGTTCAGCGCGACTACACCCGCAAGTTTATCGTCGACCACGTGCCGTCAGCCTTCAGCGACATGCTCTTCGGCTATTTCCGTCAGGACCTCAGTGAGGAGCAGCAGGAGGAAATCCTGAAACTCTTTGGCGAGCAGCAGCCCGACTATCCCGTCTACAAGTCTGTCATGGCCGAGCGCAAGGCGGCCGAGGGAACGGCCGTCGGAGCCAAGTACACCGACATTGCACTGCCCGACACCCAGGGCGCCACCATCCGCGTAAGCAACTACGTGGGCAAGAACAAGCTGACGCTCATCGACTTCTGGGCCTCCTGGTGCGGTCCATGCCGTGCTGAGATGCCACACGTGGTGGCTGCCTACGAGAAGTATCATGCCAAGGGCTTCGAGGTGGTCGGCGTGTCGTTAGACAACGACCGTAGCGCCTGGCTGCAGGCCATCGACCAGCTGAAGATGCCGTGGCCGCAGATGAGCGACCTCAAGGGATGGGAGAGTGCCGGCGCTGCGCTCTACAACGTGCACTCCATACCCGCCAACGTGCTCATTGACCAGCAGGGAAAGATTGTGGCCAAAGACCTACGCGGCGACGCTCTGCTGAAAACCGTCGGCGACCTGATAAGCCAGTAACGGCCCCTGACAGATGCCTTAAGTAATGATAAAAAACACAAGTTGGCACGCCTTTTCTAACGACTCCTAAAAACTTTGCGGCAAAATTACATTTTCTATTGAACAAAAGCCATAAGACCATGGTATTACTGATTAACGGCAGCCCGCATGACAAGGGCAACACCTTTAGGGCACTGAGCGAGGTGGCCACGACGCTGAACAATGAAGGCATCGACACCGAGATTGTAAGCATAGGCAAGAAGGCCGTGCAGGGCTGCATAGCCTGCGGCATGTGCGGACGCATAGGCAAGTGTACGTTCAACGACGACCTGTATTATAAAATCTGGCGCACCGTGAAGGACGGCATCGACGGCTTGGTCGTAGGCTCGCCCGTTTACTACGGCGGGCCTAACGGGTCGCTCTGCGCCCTGCTCGACAGGGTGTTCTACTCCCTGGGGCGCGACCTGATGTACCGGCCTGGCGCCAGTGTCGTCGTGTGCCGGCGTGGCGGCGCCTCGGCAGCCTTCGACCGCCTGAACAAGTATTTCACGATGATGAACATGCCGTTAGTGAGCTCGCAATACTGGAACATGGCCTATGGACAGACGCCCGGCCAGGTGGCTCAGGACGAAGAAGGCATGCAGACCATGCGCACCCTTGGCCGCAACATGGCGTGGATGATAAAAAGGCTGCGACCGGCCTCCGCCCTCCGGCCGGCAGAGGAAGCCACGGCCGATGGGCTTCCTGAGGAGGAGCAGCGCGTCTGGACTAATTTCATAAGGTAAAATAGGAAAAGAAAAGCGCGTAGCGGCGTCATTGACGACGCCCGCTTTCCAACAGTAGCCACGTTTTAAAAAAAAAGCGCGTCGATTTTTTCAAAAAGCGCGTCGATTTTTTCAAAAGTAGCCGCCTTTTGAACAAAGCTCACCAGCTGATAAATTTAGCGGCGCAATCTGTTGATTCCAGATTGCGCCGCTAAAGGCTTTTGACGGGCTTATAGGCCCATAACGCTCCCGCCGCACTATAGGCTGCGCTCGGCTATGCACTCCATCTCCACGAGCCACGTGGGGCGGCACACCTTGGCGTGGGTGATGACGCGCGGCACGTCTGGGTAGTGCTGCTGCATGTACTGGTCTACGACATTGGCGTCGGCCAGGTCGCGCAGATAGATAATGAAGTACTTCACGTCGGCCATGGTGGCGCCGCCGTCGGCCAGCAGTGCGCCTATATTCTCGAGCAGACGCTCGGCCTGGCGAGTCACGTTGCCCACGTTGATAACCTCGCCGCGACTGTTGATACTGGCGGTGCCCGATATGAAATACTGGTACTTGCAGGGTAGCGTCACACGCAGTCCGCGCTCGAAGGCGACGCCATACTCATGGGTGGGGTTCAGGTGGTCGAGAGCCTTAAGGTAGAGCTTGTCGGCGGGCTTCACGTGGCGGGCTGTAAGGAAGTCGATAGCCACGCAAACGTTCTTGCCGCAGGCGCGGCCGCCGATGCCCGTGGAGGCTATGAAGTGGGTGTCGGCGGTGAGCCCGTGCTGGCGGAACACGTCGTTGCGCGCCTTCACCACGCCGTCGTAGTTGGTGTCGATGTCGCGCACGTATATCCACGTCCTGACGCAGTGGTCCTTCAGCGTCAGACCCTCGGCCTTGAGCCACGCCAAGTATTTGTCGAAGAGCATGATGGTCTGAACGTAGGAGCCGAAGTTGGACACCTCGTCGTCGGCGAGTCTGAGGCTATGGAGTGTGAAGTCGTCGGTCTCGTCGCTGGTCTTCAGCAGCAGAGCCATCTTGGCGCCGCCGATGGGCGACTGCTGGATAACGGTGAGGGCGGCGCGCCCTAAGAGTTCGGTCACCAGTGGCGACTGCCGCAGTGTGTCCTCCTGATTGGCAATGTCGCTCAGCAGCACCTTGGTGTAGCACAGCCGGCGGTGCTCGGCCTGCTCGGTTTCTAAGTAGTTCTTAACTTTAGCATATAGCGCGTTGAGTCGCTCCTCGAAGAGTCCGAAGGCGGTGTCGGCTATAATCTCGTAGTGATCCATTATGTGTCTTATTTGCTTAGTTTCTGTACGTATTTCACGGGGTCGCCGTCGCTGCCCTTGAGGATGCTTGCAAACTTTTGCGGCGACACCGTCACCGGTCCGCGCATGAACTCGGGAATGTT
>Ga0310694_10005899_pt1 | contig 11658 bp, 9 predicted proteins | sample 174DNAGHGhighgp2_FD_203884 | JGI IMG/M metagenome (GOLD analysis project Ga0310694, IMG submission 203884) | Sheep rumen microbial communities from Palmerston North, Manawatu-Wanganui, New Zealand - 1742 DNA GHGhigh gp2 (v2) (version 2) | ecosystem: Host-associated > Mammals > Digestive system >... | reverse complement strand
AAGATAACAGATGAGAAGACCTGCCTTCATCCTTGCCGCCGTGCTTATGCTGTGTCCGGGAATTCTCCGGGCGGAGCTCTACACCATCGATTTCAACATGGGAACGACCAACGGGAAGGCAAATGGCTTCACCGGCTTGCCAAGCAATAATCCTGCCATTTTCTGTGCCAGCGGATGGGAAAACATTGCGGAGTATTCGGAGTCGAACTGCGTCTATAGAAACACGGCGTGCGGCATCCGTATCGGGAAAACTAACGGAGGCGGTCAGGCCGACTTCACCATCACCTTCAGCGAGCAGATACAGAGCCAGGGCATTGTGAAAATCGTTGTCTATGCCTCCAGGGGAACCGATAATCTGGACGCGGAAATGGGCATCTACGCCGGCACAAACACGGCGACAAGCACCATCACGTTTGCCGACATGAAGGGTTACGATGCGTCTGAGCCCGAGTCGGAAAACTACATCCTGCCAGAGATAATCGTCGAGAGAACGTTCAAGAAGCTGAGGATTGCAGCGCGAAACACGAACTTCGTAATGCTTCACCGCATCGACATCTATACTGCCGACAAGGCATCGCTCGTGCTTCCCTGCCATAATGGCGGTATTAACTATGTGACTTTCAGCAGCGAAAAGGCGACGTTCTTTCCCGAAGACATTGCCCCCTGCAAGGTGACAATATGCGACGGAAGGCTTGTGCTGACGACCTTGGAGCCGGAGGAATGCTTTGGACAAAGTGGGTACCGGGTGCCAGCGAATAGCGGCGTGCTTCTGGCTTCGGCAAGCAGCGATGCAACATATTATGTACTTGATGGCGAGACGCTTGCTGCGCTCACGGACAATATGCTGCGTCCGGCATCGGAGCCAATGACGGGGAACGAAAAGTTCTACAGACTTGCCTATAGTGATGCCGCAGCCGAGACAGGACTTGGCTTCTACTGGGGAGCAGAGGACGGCAGTGAGTTTAGCTGTGAGGCAGGTTCCGCTTATTTGGCCTTCTCGGGTGAAGATGCTGCCGAGGGTTATTCTCTGGACGAGGCAACCTTCGAAGACGCCATTCTCTCCTCTCGTGAAATTCTCGGTGAAATGGGCAATTTTTACAATTTGGCAGGCCAACTTATCGAGAAGCCTTCACGAGGAACGCCATATATCCGAGGAGGCAGGAAATACATTGTTAAATAACACGAAAAACGCACCGTGCCGCGAAGGTCATCGCAGCACGGTGTGTTGGTCATCGCAGCACGCTTCGATTGTCATCGCGGCGTGCTGCGTTTTTATTTGCCCCAGAGTTTGTAGGGATAATGGCGCAGGTGGCTGTTGTAGAAGCGACGGTCGCCAGTGACCTCTTTGCCGATGAAATGGGGCTTTTCGAATGTGTCGTCTTCACTTTTCAGCTCAATCTCTGCCATAATAAGGCCTTCGTTGTCGCCCTCGAAGACATCCACTTCCCAAGTGTGACGCCCGTCTGGCGACGGCACAAGCCAGCGTGTCTTCTCGACAATGCCCGGCTCGCAAATCTTCATCAAAGCCTGTGCCTCTTCCAAAGGCAGTTCCTTCTCCCACTCGAAGCGTGCCAGGCCAGCCTTGTCGCTTGGCCCTTTGATGGTCAAATAGCCTTTGTCGCCACGAATACGCACGCGAACAGTACGACCATTACCAGAGGCTATGTACCCCTGCTCAATATGTGTGGAACTGACGGCAAGCTCCCTGAACTCGCCAACAACGAGGAACTTACGCTCTATTTCTGTTAAGTTCATATGAAAATATTTGGTGTCTGTAATATAAATTATACATTTGTTTTTCTCATCAGTCGCTTAGTGGCTCTAAGCTCCTTCTGAAGCAATTCCATCCGTTCGACATTTCTGCACCAGCTTGGTGCATAATTGCTCCAACGAACCGTTGGAGTTTTGTGACATATTCTCGCATTTACCTTCACGGCAGCCTTCACCTGAGCCGAGCGATAGCGATGCTTCACCTCTGCTATCCACTCCGCATACTCAGCATCCAGCATCACATCGTGAGACTTCACCATACGCGGCTCGTTGGTTTCTAAGATTTTATTGTCTTTTGCCATATATTCAAAAATGTTTTTGCTCCTTGTTCTATTGTCTGGTTAAAACGAATCAAAAGAACCTATCCCTGGTTTTATCGTTTTCTCGTCCATATTCATATTTTGTTTGTTTAGTTACCAGATTGTATCGATTCCTACATTATTTCTTCGCCAATTTCTTGCAGAATTGTAATTATCTCAATAGTGTTGTCATTATCGTATTTTAAAGCCTCATCGAAAGAAATTCCTTTCCACTCCCTTGATTGGTGATATATTGGATATGGATGCGCTATACCATTTTCGTTTTCATAACCAAAGTCAATATCATCAAGTTCCCAATAGGAAACTAAATCCGTTAATTCATCTTCAGTAGGTGCAATTACAATGATGTCATCTTTTGAAATAGTAGAAAAACCAAACTTATTACCTTCAATTCTCCACTCTCGAAGCCAAGTATAATCATGAGAGTGAACGTCTAACAATTCATAGCGCCAATTTAGACCATTTCCCAACATGGAATAATCCTTCTCATCACCATATATTACAGGTCTCGCTCTAAATGCGTCTATAAGGATGTCTCTTTTGAAACCTATACCAAATCTTGAATACATAGGTTTTTCCCACGATTCCATATATCTAAATAACTCGTGGGAATATGTAAGGGGTGATTCTGTAAAACAAATATATCCACGTTCTGAACGCAAGCACTTTTCTGATAGAATGTTCTCCAGATTCTCTTTGCATTCATCTCCTTTGGTAAAATGGAATAAATAAGGTGACAGATCCTTCTTGCGTTCTCGTAAATTATGGCTGGGATTCATAATATCAAGTCTTAATATCCTTTTCAATTTCAATATTCTTAAACTTACCCAATATAGAGTGGTGTCTATATGCCCATCGAGTTCCAGAAGGAATAAAAAGAATACAAGTATCAAAGATGTCTTTTTCAAAAGCATTGTCATCCACAAAAATGTTTTCAGGTTTCTCCATTTGGAAATGAAGTTCTTTAAGTAAAAGACATTCTTGAAATGCACCTTTCTCAATGTGCAACATCTTCCTATTTGGCACAAATATAGATGATAGACACTTACATCCAGCAAAACAAAATGAAGGTATGCGTCCAATCTTTTCGGGCATATAGAATTCTTTCAACGAAGTGCATCCCCAAAAGGTGTGCTCGCCTCCAATATAGCAGATATCGTCATGTAGTATTATTTTTTCCAAATAAATTGCTCCCTCAAAGGCACAACTTTCAATCTTTGTTATGTTATTGTCAACGAAGTACTGTGACAGCTTCTTCATGGGAGGATATTTGAAAAGAGTTTCAGGATAATTTACTCCATCATAGATGTTTTTGAACAAAACACCCTCAATAGAAGTGTACATACTATTATCTACCACAAATTCTTCAATAGGAGAATTTCTAAAGGCATTAATGTTTATCTTCTTCACTGATGATGGAATTAACACCCTTTTCAAGCCCGTATTATGAAAAGCAAAAGCATCAATATGGGTTACGCTATTTGAAATATTGACATTTTGAAGAGAAATACACCCCTCAAACATACCTTGACCAATGATTGTTACACCTAAAGGAACATCTATAGTTATAAGTGAAATGCAATCTTCAAAAGCATAATCTCCAATAGTAGTTACGCCAGAGGGAATATCGATGCTTTGAAGAGATTGACAGCCAGAGAAAGCCTCGTACTCTATACAGATGGTGCTTTGGGGTGAATCAACACTCTGCAGGGATGTACAATTCTTAAAAGCAGACTCCCCAATGACTTTTACACTTTGGGGAATGTCAATTGTCTTAAGAGAATTGCATCCAGCGAAACAAATATCTGTAACACCAAAAGGAATGTCAATTGTCTTAAGAGAATTGCAATTTGTGATACATATTTCAGTAATACCATCAGGAATGTTTATTTCTTGTAGTGATGTACAATCACAAATAGATACTTCAGAAATCCCTACTGGGAAATCAATACTTTGAAGAGAGCAACAATCCTCAAATGCAGTTCCATCAATGCTAATAACACTAGTAGGTATATTGATGCTTAAAAGAGAGGTACATTTCCGGAAGGCTCTTTCTTCAATGGAAGTTACACTATCTGGAATATCTATTTTCTGAATAGAAGTACAGCAAAGGAACGCTTGTGCACAAATAATCGTTACGCTATTGGGAATAATTACTGTTTTCAAAGCCAAACAATCTTGGAATGTTCCAAAACTAATTTTAGAAACACCATAGGGAATTTCAATACTTTGCAAAGAAGTACAGCCATAGAATGCAAAGTCTTCAATTCTTTTTACACTATTAGGAATGTAAATATCCTGTAATGATTTACAATTCGCAAAAGAGCATCCCCCAATGCTGGTTACACTATTGGGAATGACAATACTTTGTAAACAAGTACAATCCTTGAATGCGCACCGATCGATACTAATGATACCATTAGGAATCGTAATATGGTGTACAGACCTATCTTTTATACCTTTTATTTCCGTTCCATTTTCTGAAAGAATATAAATACTATCCATCCGTTAAGAATAACGCTTATAAGTTGTTTATCTCAAGATCTTTCTCTAATGCAAATTTTCTTCCGGTGCTCGCCAAAGGCGAAGCCAAACTGATGACTGTATATCAGATAGAATCTGTTGGCAATACAACTCAGGACTTATAAATAGTGTGTTCTCCTCAAATATAATTATTCTCCTTCGGAGAATTCCATGAGGTAGGCTTTGATGAAGGCATCGATTTTGCCGTCCATGACACCTCCCACATCGCTGGTCTGATAATTGGTGCGATGGTCTTTGACGCGGCGATCGTCGAAGACATAGCTGCGGATTTGGCTGCCCCACTCTATCTTCTTCTTGCCTGCCTCGACCTTCGCCTGCTCCGCCATGCGGTGCTTCAGCTCTTTGTCGTAGAGGATGGAGCGCAGCAGTCGCATGGCGTTCTCCTTGTTCTTCGGCTGGTCGCGCGTCTCGGTGTTCTCGATGAGTATTTCCTCTTCCTCGCCCGTGTAGGGGTCCTTGTACTGATAGCGCAGGCGGACGCCACTCTCCACCTTGTTGACGTTCTGTCCGCCGGCACCCGACGAGCGGAAGGTGTCCCAGGAGATGCGTGCCTGTTCTATGTTCACCTCGATGGTATCATCGACGAGCGGTGTGACGAAGACCGAGGCGAAGCTGGTCATGCGCTTGCCCTGGGCGTTGTACGGCGAGACGCGGACGAGGCGATGCACGCCGTTCTCGCTCTTGAGATAGCCGTAGGCGAACTCGCCCTGAATCTCGAGCGTGCAGGACTTTATGCCGGCGTCGTCGCCTTCGAGCAAGTTGCTGACGACACACTTGTAGCCGTGCGTCTCGGCATAGCGCATGTACATTCGCATGAGCATCTGTGCCCAGTCCTGTGCCTCGGTGCCGCCTGCGCCCGAGTTTATCTTGAGCACCGCGTCCATGCTGTCTTCTTCGCGACGCAGCATGTTCTTGAGTTCCAGTTCTTCCACAGCGTTGATGGCTTTGGCATAGATGGCATCGACCTCTTCCTCGGTGACGAGTTCCTCCTTGTAGAACTCGAAGGCCGTGTCGAGTTCGTCGCAGAGAGTCTTGACTTCGGCATAGCCTTTGAGCCATTTCTCAATGCCCTTGACGAGTTTCATCTGTGCCTCGGCACGTTTCTGGTCGTCCCAAAAGCCGGGAGCCTGCGTGCGGAGCTGCTCCTCTTCGTATTGTATCTTCTTATTTTCGATGTCGAGGTAGCGGTTGAGTTGTTCGGTGCGCTCCTTGACTTCTTTAAGTTGGTCTTGGGTAATCATCTTGTGATTTGAAGTTATATGAGGAAGTTAAAATGGAAGTTAACTCGCTTTGCTCGTGGAAGTTAATTTGCTAACGCTCATGGACGATACTTTTGGGCAGCAAAACTATTGTCCTGCACGAAGTGCTTAACTCCACTTTATACTTCCATTTTTACTTCCAATTTTAATTCCTATTCTATTCTTGATACATCTTTGCTATCTGTTCCTTGTAGAGTTCGTTGAGTACGGGTCGCTTCACCTTCAGCGTGTTGGTCAGCTCGCCGCGTTCCATGCTGAAGGGTTCGGGCAGGAGGGTGATGCGCTTCACCTGCTCGTAGGAGGCGAGGTCCTGTTGGATGGTCTCGATTCTGTCCATGACAAATTGCACGATCTGCTCGTTGGCACACAGCTCTTCCCTCGACGAGAAGGCGATGCCCCGCTTCTTGGCCAGTTCTTCGAGCAGCTTGTACTCGGGGATGACGAGTGCCGAGACGAACTTATGCTGGTCGGCAATGATGACGATCTGGTCGATGTAGCGGTCCACGCAGAACTTCGACTCGAGCATCTGCGGCGCGATGTACTTGCCGTTGCTCGTCTTGAAGAGGTCCTTGATGCGTTCCGTCATGTACAGCTCGCCGTCCTTCATGTAGCCGGCATCGCCAGTGTGGAACCATCCTTCCTTGTCGATGGCCATTGCCGTAATCTCTGCCTTGCGGTAGTAACCTTTGGTGATGGTGTCGCCCTTGAGCAGAATCTCGTCGTTTTCGCCGAACTTAATCTTCACGCCGTCCAGCGGTCGGCCGATGGAACCGAGCGTTATGGGCTGGTTCCACCTGTCGCACGACACGGTGGCAGTGCTTTCGGTCAGTCCGTAGCCGGTAATCATCATGATGCCTGCCGAGCGCACAAACTCCTCGATGACCGGCGGAATGGCGGCTCCGGCGGTAGGGAAGAAGTTGCCGCGCTCAAGCCCCAGCGTCTTGAGGAGCAAGGCGATGACTGTCTTTTCGTAGAAGAGGTATTGCATCTTCAAAGTCAGAGGCGGGTCGAGGCCCCGCATCTTGTAGTCCACGTTGTACGCCTTGCCGATGCGCAGTGCATCCTCCAGCATACGTCGCTGTATGGGTGAAGAGGTGTTTATCTTCTCCTGAACGCCCGCATAGACCTTTTCCCAGAAGCGCGGCACCGCACACATGCAGGTGGGATGCACTTCCTGCAGGCTCTGAAGGATGTCGGCGGGACGTCGGTTGACAGCCAGCGTGCAGCCGGTCTTCAGGCAGAGATACGACCAGCCGCGCTCGAAGACGTGCGTGAAGGGCAGGAAGTTCATGATGAGGTCCTTGTCGGAGAGCGGCAAGGCTCCTATGTGTCCGCGGAAGGCGGCGTTGTACATGCGGTGTGTCAGCATGACGCCCTTGCTGATGCCCGTCGTGCCGCTGGTGTAAAGAATGTTCGCCAGGTCGTCCTCGTCCACTTCCTCCGTCAGCTTGGCTATCTCGTCGCCGTGTTCTTTGCCGTCGGAAAGGGCAAGGAACTCATCGAAAAAGAGGCTCACGTTGTCTTGCGGATCCTTCTGCACGGAACGGTCGAAGATGATGAGCTTCCGCATGGATTGCTCGATTTTGAGTATGCGGTAGGCCGTGTCGTACTGGTATTGTTCGCCGACGAATATGTAGCGAAGCTTGGCGTCGCTCACCATGTACTTCACCTGCATCTCGCTCGCCGTGGCATAGAACGGGATGGTGATGGCCCTGATGCCATAGGCGCCAAAGTCCACATACATGCATTCCGGCATGTTTTGCGAGAAGGTGGCAATCCTTTCCTGCACGCCGACGCCCAGCTCGAGCAGCGATGCCGACACACGGCTCACTGTCCGTGCGAAGCTTTCCCACGAGATTTCCTTCCACTTCTGCTGTTCGTCGTCGCGATAAAGCATGGCGGCTCGCTTGCCGTACTGGGCAGCTTGGCTCTGGATGAGCGAGGGTAGAGGACTGGGGTTCTGCATTATCGACAATTCATAATTATTAATTCGTAATTCATAATTGCAGGGCAAAGATACGAAAAAATGTAAAAAGAAAGGAGCGAAACGAGAAAAAATTCTTCATTCTTCATTCTTCATTCTTCATTTTTATGTATCTTTGCCATTAATTAGAAATCTTGAATTGTGAATTATGAATTATGAATTAATCAATGAGAAGTCGGTGGAGTTGCTGTGCAGGCTCATCGAAGTGCCGCGCGTGAGCAGGGAAGAGAAGGCAGCAGCCGACCTCCTGCAGGACTACATGCAGGGCGAGTTGGGGCTGGAGGTACAGCGAGAGGGGAACAATCTCTGGTCTATTGCTCCCGATTTTGACGACAAGAAGCAGACACTCCTGTTGAATGCCCACATCGACACCGTAAAGCCCGTCAGCGGCTGGCAGCGGGACCCGTTCAAGGCGACACGCGAGGGCAGCCGCATCTACGGGCTTGGCTCGAACGACGACGGTGCCAGCCTGGTGACTTTGCTTCACATCTTTGCCGCTCTGAAAGAGGAAAAGACCCGCTATAACCTCGTCTTCCTTGCGAGTGCCGAAGAGGAAGTGAGCGGAAAAGGCGGCATAGAAAGTGTCTTTCCCTTACTTCCGAAGATTGATGTTGCACTCGTAGGTGAGCCGACAGGCATGCAGCCAGCCATCGCCGAGAAAGGCTTGATGGTGCTCGATGTAACGGCTCATGGAAAGGCTGGACACGCTGCCCGCAATGAAGGCGAGAATGCCATCTACAAGGCGCTCGAGGATATTGAGTGGTTCCGCAACTATAAGTTCGAGAAAGTCTCGCCCTTGCTTGGCCCGGTCAAAATGACTGTCACCATTGTGAATGCTGGCACGCAGCACAATGTCGTGCCCGACACGTGCACTTTTACTGTGGATGTCCGCTCCAACGAATGCTATACGAACCGCGAGTTATTCGATGAAATCGGCAAAAATGTCAAGTCAGAAGTCAAGGCTCGCAGTTTCAGGTTGGGTTCCTCAAGCATCGACGAAAACCATCCACTCGTACAAAAGATAGTCGAGTTGGGAGGCAAGCCATTCGGTTCACCCACTTTGAGCGACCAGGCCCTCATGCCTTTCCCCAGTTTCAAACTTGGCCCGGGCGAGAGCAAACGCAGTCATTCTGCCGATGAATTCGTGGATTTTTGCGAAATCGAGCACGCAATAGAGACCTATCTCAAACTCCTGAAGTGACTTTTCAAAAAGTGTAGTCTCCAGACTCGACAGACATCGACTTATCGGTTGACAGGTGTCAAGCTAAAACTTCTGCAGAGAAAATGTCCAACTTCTCTGCAGAACTTTGGCAACTTCTCTGCAGTAATTTGACAACTTCTCTGCAGTAATTTTTGCGGTTTTCTATAGTTCTGTATTCCAGGCATTTGCAAAAATCAAAAAAAAGGACGCGTCCCTAAGCCCGAAGGGACGCGTCCCTAAGCCCGAAGGGACACGTCCCTATTCCCCAAGGGACACGTCCTTTTGCCCAAATCCACGTGTGGATTTCATCAAATCCTCCTGTGGATTTTGCCAAATCCTCACGAGGATTTTCACAAGTCCTCGTGAGGTGTTAATAAACACACCCTATCCGTGTTGGCATAATCCTTATTATTTCTGGTATCCTTGCGTCACAACTATTTTTTTAATAAATCCTTGCATTTATTCTATATTATTTCGTATCTTTGCAGCGCAATGCTTGATGATTGTCCTAAGCGTGGACATCTATCGTTGGGCAGGCACTACATAATGAAAAAAGCGTCACACGATGCTTTGTCTATTGGTCATCTGAAATTACCACAAAAGATTGCTTGCCAAAGACAATGCAAAGATGATGCCACGGGTATGCTGAATATGTATTCCCGTTGTGTGCTTGAAGGCTAACCATGCCTTCACAGCACACTTACGGGTTTTCAGCATTATATTGCGTGGGTATCTCTATGTTCGTCAGTAAGCAAGGGCTGTGGTAAGCCTCAGATGACAGACGGGCAGAAGGTGGATACCCACGTTTTTTGTTATGTAGTTAACGGAAATAAAGATAACTGTCCGAACTCGGGTGTTATAGGATGAGAATATCATATGAATAATAAATGTATCACTATTGAGGAACTTGAATTACCGAAAGATTACTTTATAAGAGAGGTTAATGGACATTCAATCTATTTTAGACCATACACCCATGATTTTGATTTGTCGCTCAACACGAAGATTTATCATTATATGAAGTTATCGACCTTGTTAGATATGCTTTTCTATAAAATAATGCATGTCTCAAACAGGGAGAAATTTACAGATTTACGGGAAAAGAAAGGGTTAAATAAAATAGTGGAAGAATTGTCATCTTTTTCGCCAGTTCCCAGTTACAACGACATGATTAGATTGAGAAAAGCTGAGAAAGACAAAAGTCGAGCTTTATCTGTCTGTGTTTCATGTTGGACACTTGACAGAAGGTACAATGACAAAATCGACGAAAGTTTTTTGATGTGGAAGGCTTATTCTGAAGATAACATTGTATGTAGAATTGGTACGACTATTGGCCAACTAATAAATTCCATCAAGACAACACCCTCGGATATTATAATATCTAATGTTGATTACAAGGGGAAGATTGAAATGAACAAATATGAGGACTTGATATTTAGAAAATCCATCTTTTACGAAGATGAACAAGAAGTAAGGATGGTAGTTCTATCGAATAGTAAAGGTGGCGTCGATATTAAAGTTGATAATAAAACCTTATTGAATGAAATACTAATCTCGCCATTTATTCCTCCTGTATTTGCTTATTTTATTTTAAGTGAATTAAAAGTATGGTGTAAAAAATATAACAGCATTCAAATAGGATACTCAAAAGTAATGGAGTATATAGAAACTAACAAGAATTTTAAAAGAACTAACGAATCATACTTATGAAAAAGGTCGTATTTATAGCGATGATGGCATTGAGTTGCATTTCTATTCATGCCTACGACTTTAAGGTAGGCGGGATTTACTACAACATAACTTCAGTATCTGGTATGACTGTTGAAGTAACTTATGAAAGAATCTGGGATAATTCCTCGTATGGTTATCCTTATAGATGCACATATACAGGAGATATTGAGATACCAGAATCGGTCTGTTTTGATGGAAAAGAGTACTCGGTTACAGGAATAGGGGCATATGCTTTCTGTACTAGTCCTTCCTCAAGTTTGGAAGGATACATGAGTAATCTTAAATCTATCAAATTGCCTTCTTCTGTTACAACAATCGGGCAATGTGCATTCTATATGTGCGATGCATTATCATCGTTAATTATACCATCTTCAGTAAGCCAAATAGGTAATCAAAGCTTTTGGTGCAGAAACATCAAGTGGATTGCGTTCCTTTCTTACTATCCCCCCTCTTTCGTTACAGAAGGAAGAATTGCATATAGTGTCACATCTTTTTTAGTCCCTCAACAAACAGAGTTTTGGATTCTTTCTAAAAAGAATTATTCGAAGGTAACAGATTTTAATGCATTTACATTAATAGAAATGCTTACACCACGATGTCGGGAATATGTATATAATGGACAAGCACCAAATGTGGAATGGAAAAACAACCTGAGTGACTATACAATGAATGTCTCTAATGTTACATTACAGAAGGATGCTGGCAGTTATTCGGTAGATGTAAATGCAGACTTTTACAAGGATGGTGTCTTAGATTTTTCTATAGAAATCCCATACGAATATACTATCAATAAGGCAATTCTCAACGCTAAGGTTAACAATGCAAGCCGAGAATACGGAGAGGAGAATC
>Ga0310694_10005897_pt1 | contig 11662 bp, 4 predicted proteins | sample 174DNAGHGhighgp2_FD_203884 | JGI IMG/M metagenome (GOLD analysis project Ga0310694, IMG submission 203884) | Sheep rumen microbial communities from Palmerston North, Manawatu-Wanganui, New Zealand - 1742 DNA GHGhigh gp2 (v2) (version 2) | ecosystem: Host-associated > Mammals > Digestive system >... | reverse complement strand
GAAGCCAATTATGCTGCTCCACATCACCCAGTTGGCAGCGTCCAAACGACCAGCAGGAATGTTCAACTTGTTGTTCAGGAACCATATACCCAGCGTAGATCCCACAAGCAACACCATCAATGCGATGCCCACCTGGACGTTAACCGAAGTCGAGAATACCTCTTTCAGTTCTTTCATGTCACCCCGGCCAAGTTCGAATGTCAGGTGGCGGCTAATCGATACCGACAGTGACTTAGTCAATATTCCCATCATCGAGATGATGCCGCCCACAGCACTCTGGATGCCATAGTCGGTAACACCCAGCACTTGCAATACGACCCTACTCGTGAACAATCCCAGCAGGGTCATGAAAATCATGCGGGCATATAGCACCAAAGTATTCTTAGCAACACGACGGTTGCTGAAAATTTCATTTTCAGGTGCCTGTTGCTTAGCGGCTGCCAAATTCTGATTGGCAGATGGCAGCTGATCGGCTGGAGAATTATCTATTTTGGGGTCGTTGGGCATAAAATTTTCTAGTACTGAATCAAACCAGTTGTGGTGTAGAGTCGAGTGAAATCGTTGAGGGTTGAGACGATGAGGGTGCGCTTGCGGTCACTGGAGGCGATGTTCCATCCGGCGATGATCGATTGGGCCTGTTTACTGAACTGGGCATTGCCTGTCGAGATGTACATGAACACCAGCTGCCATGCCCGCTGCGTGTCACTCTTGACCTTGGGCAGCAGGGTGCGGCAGCAGTGCAGCCAATGGGCTGCTTTCTCCTTGTCCTGCAGTGCGGTGTAGCTCATGAGCATGAGAGTCGCATGCTGGCTTGCAATGTTCACGGTAGCCGGCTTGAGTGCCTCAAATCTCCCGACAAACACGGCCATGGCCGCAACATCCTCGGTTGTCAGTCCTGATGCATTCCTGTCAAACAAGTGATTCAGCGCGAGTATGGCGCGTGACAGGTGTGCCTCAAACTTGCGGTATGGGTGCCGATTGCCTTTCCCGAACTGTAAAATGCGGATGTACTGAGGGCGGATGTCGGGCGTCGAAACCAGGAACAGGTTTCCCACTGCCATCAGCACCTTGCCCCCGTTGTGGCCCTGCCGGCACTGCAGCGTGCCGCAGACGCCGTCAAACTCTCCTCCAACGATTTCAACCTTGTCCCCTTCCTCAAGATCAACCATGCCGATCGGGTAACAGGGCAGTTCGTTGGCATAGGCGACAGCAATCGCCTTGAACACAGCCATATCGTGGTCGCTGATGGTCATGTAACGCTTGCCGTCCTGGTTGCTATCGGGATGAGGCAGCAGCCACAACGAGTCCATCGACCGCTTCATGTCAAGGATGGCGTTGTAGCTATCATGGACAAAGATGTAATTGCCCACCAGCTTTTTACGCGTCATCGTGGACTCGCCAAACAGGGAAGAAGCGACAACGCATGTGGGCATAAAATACTCAACCGCCTCTTCACCATTGCGCAGCCGTGATGCAGACAAAGCGCTGAACTGTTGCTCAAGGTGCTTCACGCTACCCCGGGCACTCAACACATACCATTGTTTCAGGCTTTTGTCCACTTGCTCTGACATATATAATAAAAAGTCATGACGAGATGCATCTAACATCTTGTCATACAACAATTTAAGGCTAAAGAATTAGCCAACTTGGGAAAATTAAACCACATTTTCCTTAAAAAAGACATCCTGCATTTATGACATTCTTGATACAGGAGTCGGACAACAAAGGTAGCAACAGTCGGCGACATGACAAAATTTTTGGACATAAAATTTCCCAAGTTAGTCCACATCCAGCGTTATAGCAAGAATTAACATCCTGCTTATCTGGCATTTACAGTCACTACGCCAGCAGCAACGCATACCAACGATAAAAGCAGGCCATCATCTTATCGCCACCACTCAGATGTTTCCCCGCCAACACAAGCCAAAAAAGATGCGCCCGGCAGTCGGGCGCATCTTTTTATAATCAATCATTGATGCTTTCTACGAACTACTGGTGCGGCGCGAAAACCGTTTCTATAGCACACATCAGTCGAGCGCAGGTATCAACATGATCATTTATTCAGATTATCGATGAGGATTGTCACATCATCAATCGAAATCAAGCCATCACCATTCACATCGGCTGCCACCAGGTCAATGCCCACGGCATTCCGGGTAATGATGTAATCGACGATCATGGTGATGTCGGTGATGTCCACGATGCCGTCCATGTTGGCGTCACCAGGAGTGCTCTCGCCAGGCAAGAGGGTTACCTCACGATAATTGCTCCAAAGGCTCCGGGTGCCGTTTACATAGTTAGCCATCACACGGTACAGGTAGATACCGCCAGGATTCAAACCGTCAACCACATAGAACTTGTCGGGAGTAATGCCCTCGATCAGACGGTATTCACTGTCACCGTTCTCAACAGCGCCTCTCAGGGTGAAGGGCTCAAGCTCGGTAATCTCACCACCGTAGATCTGGATGCTCTGGATCTCGGGATAGTAACCGCAGGTGAATGTCACGGCACGGCTATTGCCCACCTCAAGCACAACGAGATAGGTGTCAACTTCCTTGGCCAGCGTGATGGTCTTAGACTCGGCATCGGTCGAAACGGTGAGTGTGGTGTTGGAACCCCTGGTATAGGATTTAGCTTTGATGATGACACTCACCTTATCAAAGAGCTGAATGTCACAGTTGGCTGTGATGACAGCGTTACGGGGAGCCGAAATGAATCCGCCATCCAGATAGAATTTTGAGCCAGAGAAGGTCCAGCCTTCGGGCAGATAGTTCTCGGCATCGCTAGCGTGGTTGTTGTCGTCTGCGGGCACATTGCTCCAGTCGCCCTCGGTAAGGAGGCTCACGTTAGGCTTTGTCTTCACCTCGAGCGTGTAGCTGACTACGTTTTCGGACGGGGTTTCATCGGTCCAATCGGCACGGAACGAGGTCGAAGTCACCATCGACTGGTCGAGAACGTCCATCGTGGGACGATACAGTTCATAGACCGAAACGCCGGTCAACGTGATGGTAATATCTTCGGCACCGGGAGTGCTGGCGATAATGGTTGCAGTATAAGTACCCTCAGCCTTGGGGGCATAGGTGACATGGACGGTCTCATTGACCTGAGCATCCTCACCGGGAGCAACCGATTCCTTGTCAATACTGAATACACCGTTCTCGTCGATGAGCCTCAGGGTCACATTGTCCTCAAGGTTGCGGCCCGAGACGGTGAACCTGGTGCTGGCAGTCTGATTCTTGAAGCATTCCATCGACAACTCGGTAGCATCGACTCTGAGTCTGGGAGAAGTGAGGGGGGGCTGGATACCGATTACCATCTGCTGATACTGATTGAAAATCGAACCGCCGCCGTTGAAAGCATTCAGAGCATAGTAGTTGTTCTCATCACCGCTCCAACCGAAGTTGATGTGATACTTGTTAGTGCTGGCATCGTAGCCGTCAACATTGAACGCATGGCCTCCACCGAAGAAGCCGCCAGCCACTGCACAGAACACGATGGGGCGACTCTCGGCAAGCTCATCTTGGATAATAGCTGCCCACTCGGCGTCGGAATACAGAGTGGTACCACCACTATAGGCACTGGTCTTCTTGACGACGCGTACAGTCTCCTCGTCATAGCCAAAGAACTTGAAAGCATCAGCAATCAGGCTTACACTATCGACATCAATACCGCTACCGCCAGCGGCCGAAGTACCGTAGGCCATGCGCTCGGCCTGGCCGACATAGCGCATCAGGGTAGCCACAGCGTCGGCCTCGGCCGTAGTATAACCGCCCTTGTAGCTGTCACGCATATTGGCCCAGTCAAAGGTCACGGGAGGCAGTGCTGCCACGTTGACATAGGTGGCGCTGCCCCACATCGACGTTGACAACTCACAACGGTAAGCAGGCACCTCGGGAGTCTGGTAGTCGGGATACTGCCAGTAGTGGAACACCATGGCTGCCGAAGTAGCAGGACAACCCGTCAGGCACTGGTAGTTACCAATCTTGCACTGGTTCCAGTAAGGTGCCTCCTGGTCCCAAAGAGCAGTCAACAGCGGAGCCACCGAGGGGATGCGTGCCGGTGCCATCATGGACGGGGTCTCGACCTGCATGCCCTCATGGGCCTGGAGGTACTCGAGTTGCACCTTATAGGTGGCCAACCAAGCCTTCATGTTGCAGGGAATCGTGTTGATATCCAGCGGTGCATCACCATAGCCCAGGATTTCCTCGGCACGGTCATCACCCGACACGATCACATAACCATTGCTGGTATTAAAGATGTAATACACGGCACGGTCAAGCATCTTGGAGTTCATCTCGGCATGAGCCAACTTCAACTCGCCGGATATGGGGGCACGCAGCCTGCCATCATAGCTCCTCGTCTGGATAAACTTTTTTGCCTTGGCTTTTGCTGATACCATATCAACAGGAGAAGCCGACAATCCAATCGCCGCAAACAGCACTGCGGCACACAGTAAGAATCTTCTCATAAAATGATTATTAAATTATTGGTTATTAAAATTATAAGTTCTTGCTTCAGTGGTTTAATGTAGATTAAAACAGTTAAATCGGCGCCCACAGGCGTGCAAAACCTTCGCAAAAGTACACCAAAAACAACAAAACAACAACTTTTTTAACCAATTTTATTAACAACTAGAAGCAAAAACCAATACCTACCGATTCCGGTTATTGGAAATTATTCAAAACCAGACCGAAGCTTGCGGGTCAATAACGACCTGAAGCTTCGGCCTGGAAGATCTCGGCGAAATGATAGCGTCTAGTCTTGCCGATGCCTCGGTAGCAGCAGGTAACGGCAATTTTTCATTACCTCTTTTAGTTCATCAGTGCCCCTTCAGCAGCAGGTCGATGATTACAGTCACATCGGTAATCATTACCTCATCGTCGCCATCGACATCGGCACAAGCAAGGCAGATGCCGTTATCACCGCCCATCAGATAATCGATGAGCAATGACACATCGTCGATGGTCATGCTGCCGTCATGATCCACGTCACCCAATTGATAGACGTGTCCGCCATCGGCAAGGGTCACCAGCTCGCTCTCGCTCCAATCGCTCTCGGTGCCGTCAATGTATTGGGCCTTCACCCGATAAAAGAAGCTGGCACCTGCCGTGAGGTTCCTGACAGTGAAGGACCTGCTGGAGGGCGCGATGGCCTCGATGAGCCGATAGTCGGCGTCACCGCTCTCAGTGGTTCGCATTGTTGCCGTAGCGTCTCCTGCATAAATCTTAATACCCTGTATCATGGGATAATAACCTGCCTTAAAGGCAATCTTGTCTCCCTCGGCGCAATCCAGCACTACGGTTTTTACACCATAGCTGAACGGCAATGCTATCACCTGGCTGGCCAGACTTGTCGAGACGGTGAGCTCCGACGGGTCACCCCAGGAACTATAGCTGCGCCCTGTCACCTCGACCGTCACCTTGTCATAACCCTTGAGATGAAGGGCATCGGTGGTAATGACACCATTGCGGCGGGGCATGATGCAACCGCCCTCCAGATTGAACTCGGTACCGGTAAATGACCAGCCATCGGGCAGGTAATCGGCAGCGTGCGAAGCCTGGTTGGTGGGAGTTTCTCGAGGCAGTGTGCTGAAATCAGCTTCCTCCAGCAGGATGCTGGCCGGCTTGGCATACACCTCAAGGGTGTATCCAGCCACATTGCCAACAGGGGTCTCGTCCAACCACTCGGCACAGAACGAGGTGAGTGTGATGCCCGTTTCACTGGCCGGTTGCATCACCGGGGGATACACTTCCAGCGGAGCCATGCCGTTCAGGTTGATCGTCAAGACATTGGCATCCCGGCTGGTGCAGGTAATCGATGCTCTGCTGGACCCTACGGCCTGTGGGGTATAAGTCACCACAATGCTATTACCACCCTCGGCAATACTCTTCTCTATTACAGCAGCATCAATATCAAACACCCCGTCAGGGTCGTTGAGCGACAAGGACACGTCACCCACCAGATTGGTACCCTTGAGGCTGACAGACACGGTCGATGGCTTGCCGACATAGGCCTGCATATCCACGGTAGTGGGATAGGCCTGAAGCCTGGGGACCTGATGCCCGGCGGGCGGCTGGATGCCGACCACCATCTGCTGGCTGGTGCCGAAGGTATAATCACGGTAGGTAAAAGCATTGAGCGCAAAGAAACCGTTGCCACGGCCACTCCATCCCCAATTCACGTGATAGGTATCGGCGGCGGCGTCATAGCCATCCACATTGAAGGCATGGCCCGACCCCGTCGCATTGTCATAGGCACAATAGACAATGGGGCGACCAGCCATGAGCTCGGCCTGTATCATGTTGCCCCACTGGGTGTCATTGTAATTCTCATAGCCCAATTCATCGGACTTGAAGAACATCTGGGCATTCTGGTCATACTCAAAGAACTTGACCGCACGCAGGATGTCGTTGAGATAGGCACCGCTGCCCGAAATGGTGTAGTCCATCTCCTCGACCTGGCCGATGTAGCGCATCAGGCGAGCCACGGCAGTTGCCTGGGCAGCGTTGTAGCCACTATTGTAGTCATCGAGCATATTGTCCCAGTCAAAGACTGTGGGAGGCAGCTCGGGAAGCGTCACGCCATAGGTGGGCATCGTATAGGAAGGCACGGCGGGCGTCTGCTGATTGGGGTACTTCCAGTAATGGAACACCATCGACAGCGATGTGGCAGGGCAGCCCGTAAAGCAGGTGTCGGTGCCAAAAACCGGGCATTCGTTCCAGTAGGGCGCGTCTTGGCTCCAGTTGGCGCTGATGAGCGGTGTCACCGATGTGCCGGCCCTCACGGGCTCCTGCAACGATGACTTCACCGACAGCTCGGGATGCCCCTGCAGGAAAGTCAACTGGCGTTTATAGCCTTCGAGCCAATAACGCATGTTGCCAGGCAGGTTATTCATGTCGGTAATACGGCCGTCACCATAGGCCAGGATTTCTCTGGTGCGGTCCTCGGCCGAAACAATGACAAAAGCGTCGCCGATGTTGAAAACGTAGAACACAGGCGCGTTACCGGCACCTTTCTCGATATAACCAAGCTGGACAGCACCTGTCGCAGGCGCCATCATGTGGCCTGCAGCCGCTTGACGCTGAATGAATTGTTGGGCTCTGGTCCGAGCGGTCATCTGATCAACGACAGCCGCCCACCCCTGAGCGATAGCCAGCAGCAGGGCAGTAACAAATAAGATTTTTCTCATGTTAATTGAATTGCAATGTTAATGGTAGTTGTAATGTTTTTGCAAAATTACTACAATTAATTGAAAAAGCAACCCATATACCCTCAAAACCGTCATTCATCAACAACAAGGCTCAAGTGCCATCGACGCACTTGAGCCTTGAACAATTCCACTTGTTATTCTTGAATTATTTATTCAGAAGCAAGTCGATAAGAACCGTCACATCGGCAATTGTCACCGCATTGTCACCATCGATATCATATTTATCGACAGGAACTTCACTGCTGTTATTCAGCAAGTAGTCAATCAGGTCGGTCACGTCTGCCAAGCTATAGCTGCCCACGAGCGTTACCTCCTCGATGTTGCTCCAAGCGCTCTCGGTGCCATCGGTATAAAGGGCTTTCACCTTGTAGAGGAATGTTCCGTTGGCTGCCAGATTGCTCACGGTGTAGTAATGGTCTGTAATACCAGTAATCAGGCGATAAGAGGCATTGCCATTCTCGGTAGCACGCATCTGCGGTGCAGAAACCTCACCAGCATAAACCTGAATAGAGAGGAATCCGGGATAACCGCTCTTGCCCGTGAAGGTTACATTGTCGGAGTCGGCACAATCAAGCACGACAACATACTGGGTTGTTGCGCTGACAGGAGTAATATCCTGAGAGGCCAGGCTTGTCGAAACGGTGAATTTTGATGAGCTGTAACCATTGTTATTGGCATTAATCACAACAGTCACCTTATCACATCCAGTGAAAGTCGGCGTGCTGAAGGCACTGGAACCATTGATTGAAATGTAGCCACCTTCAAGCCACAGGCCGGTACCGGTAAAGCCCCAACCCTCGGGGAAATAATTAGTGTATTGGTCGGCAACGCTGTTATAGTTCTGTCCCACGCCACTCCAGTCGGCTTCGGCCAGAATATTGTAATCGGGCTTCTCGGTCACCTCCAGAGTATAGCTGGACACATTCTTGGCAGGAGTCCTATCGGTCCAGTCGGCACGGAAGGATGTAGCAGTGATATGGTCAGCGTCAGCAGGAAGCATCACAGGGTCATAGACCTCGAGAGGAGCAACGGTGGCAGTACCCTTGATGGTGATGACCTTGTCATTGGCACCGTCACTGCTCAGGGTGATGGTAGCGTTGTGAGTACCGACAGCCGTGGGAGCGTAGGTCACGGTGACGGTCTTACCGCTAACGCTGGCCTCGTCGATGCTGATGGCAGCGACATCGGCCGAGAACATGCCACTGGCGTCATCGAGAGTAACGGTGATGCCTTCGTTCAGATTGGATCCAGACACAACAACGGTTGCGGTGGCCGTCTCATCCACATAGCTCTCCATGGTGAGTTCGGTGGCTGATATGCTGATGCGGGGCTCGACAGTGTAGCCGGGAGGCTGAACGCCCACGTACATCGAAGGCCAGAAATCATACACAGTCATGCCATCAACTTTAAACACATTGAAAGCATAGTAGGCATTCAGTTCTGCGCTCATGCCGAAGTTCACGTGATACATACCGTTGCCCGCATCATATCCGTCGACATTGAAAGCGTGGCCAGCAATGGCAGTAGAGTCACTCGACATGTCGAATGCGCAATAAACCAGAGGGCGACCGGCTCGCAGCTCAGACTGAATCATTTCTTCCCACTGCTCGTCGGTATAGATCTGGCTGCCATCGCAGGATTCATCCTCACCGAAATTGTCCTTCTTGATGTAGTGCGCCTCCTCGTCATAGCCAAAGGTCCTGAGCGCATCAAGAATAGATTCGTTGGAGGCACCGCTGCGATCTGTATTATAGTCCATACCCTCGGCCTGGCCTACGTAACGCAGGAACTTGGTAACAGCATTCAACTGCACATCAGGAATCTGGTCAGTATTGGTGGGATAGCTGTCCAGCATATTATCCCAATCGAAGGTATATTCGGGCAAAGCATCGACCATGATGCCTGATTCCGGAGATTTGTAACCGGGCAGTGCGGGGGATTTCTCGGGATACTCCCAATACTTCATCACCTGACCCAACGAGATGGCAGGGCAACCCACCTTGCAATAGTCGCGACCCACCTTGGGGCAACTTCTGTTATAGGGGGTTCCTTGTGACCAAGAGGTGGTCAACATGGGTTCAACCGACACGCCGCCAGTCCTCAGACTTTTCTTGACTACCAATCCCGGGTGGGCCTGGAGATACTCGATTTCGGCCTTGTACAGGTTCAGGAAGAACTGCATGGCATCGGGCAGGTCGTTCAGATTCTCGAGAGTGCCGTCACCATAGGCGAGGATATCACGGGCACGATCGTCACCGGCTATGATGACAAAGCCACGGTCGGTGTTGACGATGTAGTAGGCAGCCAGCGAGGCATTGCTTGAGTTCTTCTCCTCATGGGTCCACTTGATAGCGGGCGCCGAGGTCATGAAGCGCCCCTTGGCAGTCTGGCTCATCAGGAAGCGCTGAGCGGACTGCTGAGCGGACATCAGGTCTACATTGGCTGCTGTGGCCTGCATCATGGCAAGCATCATGGCAGCAAGGAATAAAATTTTTTTCTTCATAACACAAAAACTAATTCAGTTAATAATATTGATCTTTGATGGTTTATCTTTATTAGTTGGCATTGAGCAACATATCAATCAGGGCCGTCACATCGGCAATGGACACCTCGGTGTCGCCGTTGATGTCGGCACAGGTCATGCACACGCCGTTATCATTGCCCAGCAGGAAGTCGATGAGGGCAGTCACGTCGGCAATGCCGATGTTGCCGTCATGGTCCACGTCACCGGTCTCAAATCCGTGGGGAGCGGGGCCGTTATCAACCAGGGTCACCGTCTCCACGTTGCTCCAGGCGCTCTGGGTGCCGTTCACATAGTAGGCCTTGACACGATAGTTGAAGGTGCCGCCCTCGGTCAGACCCGTCACGGTGTAGAACTTGTTGGTGATATCGGTAATCACGCGGCCGTCGGCGTCGCCGGTCTCGGCAGGCAGGGTGAAGGTCATCTTGGCATTGTTGAACGAACTGTAGATATCCACCTGCTTAACGACAACGCGCTTGGTGTTGCTGCCGTCGCCACCGGTGATGGTCACCTTCTGGTTCTCATCGGCTTCACAGTTCAGGACAACGGTATAAACCTGCTCGGCAGTCACGACAACGCTCGCTGTGCTACTGCCGCAGGAAATGGTGACAGGAATGTCTGAATCGGCACTCTGATAGGGCCTCATGGTCAGCATGACAGTCATCTTGCCTCCACTCTGGGTCATGTTGAGAGCAGGTGTTGTCAAGGTGCCCACACTGCCGCCGCCACCCAGACGTATACCACCGATGGCCTCATAGGCATTGCTGCAAGTCCAGCCCTTATTGAAGGCATAACTGTCCATCTTCTTGATGGTGGTACTGCTATTGTCCGTTGCATAGGGGAAACTCTCAGTGAATACCAATTCATACACGCCGGGCTCGCTGCCGTCGTCGGGCGTCACCTCCAGGGTGTAGCTGGTCACGTTCTCGGCAGGGGTCTCGTCGATCCAGTCGGCACGGAAGGAGGTCAGAGTAATACAATCCTCATTGGCAGGCTGCATCACAGGGTCGTAGGACTCGATGGGTGCAGGAGGCTCAATGCCCATCACCATCAGCTCACCCAGGCTGTAGCTATTGCCCTGGTTGTTGAAAGCCCGCAGAGCAAAATAGCCGTTACCGGTACCGGTCCAGCCCCAGTTGATGGAGTACATGCCATTGCTGGCATCATAGCCATCCACATTGAAGGCGTGGCCATAGAACGAGTTATAGGCATTGCTGTAGCTATAAGCGCAATAAACCACAGGGCGTCCAGCGGCAAGTTCTTCCTGGATCATCACGCTCCAGTCATCGTCGTTGATAATCATGTTCTCGCCATGGGTGTCGAAGTTGAGTGTGGCCTTGTACTCGACACGGGCATCAACATAGCCAAACAGGTGGCAAGCACGGATGATGTCGTCCTCCCAGGCCTCGCTGCCCTCGTTGGTATAATCCATTTCCTCGGCCTGGCCGATGTAGCGCATGAGCCATGCCACGGCATTGCGCTGGACATCGGTGGCGCTGTAGTCGTAGACGGGCAACATGTTGGCCCAGTCAAAGGTGATGGAGGGCAGAGCGGGCAGCACGAACTCGCGGGTGCGGGTCGTGTAACCCGGGACAGTCGGCGTGGGCTGCGTGGGATACTGCCACTTGTAGAAAATCTGGGCCAGTGAGGTGGTGGCGCAACCAGTCTGGCCACGGCGATCACCATCCATGGGGCACTGGTTGTAGTAGGGATAACCCTGACCCCAACGGGCCTCAAGCATGGGCTCGATGCTCACGCCGAGGTTGGTTCTCAACATGGGCTTTTCCACAGCAAGACCGGGATGAGCCTGCAAGAACTCGATCTGACTCTTGTAATTCTCAAGCCAGAACTTCATGTTCTCGGGCAGATTGTTGAGGTCAACCGTCGATTCACCATAGGCAAGGATATCCCTGGCACGGTCGTCACCGGAG
>Ga0310694_10005896_pt1 | contig 11664 bp, 12 predicted proteins | sample 174DNAGHGhighgp2_FD_203884 | JGI IMG/M metagenome (GOLD analysis project Ga0310694, IMG submission 203884) | Sheep rumen microbial communities from Palmerston North, Manawatu-Wanganui, New Zealand - 1742 DNA GHGhigh gp2 (v2) (version 2) | ecosystem: Host-associated > Mammals > Digestive system... | reverse complement strand
TGCTATCACAAAGAAAGTTTGTGAATATGCTCACGCTCATGTCCCATATGTTACAGTTGAAGCTGAACTTGGTACTTTAGCGGGTATTGAAGATGAAGTTAAAGTTGAACACGGTAATGAATCTTATACTCGTCCAGAAGACGTTGAAGAATTCGTCCGTAGAACAGGTTGTGACTCATTAGCAATTGCTATTGGTACAAGCCATGGTGCTTATAAATTTAAACCAGAACAATGCACACGTGATCCAGAAACAGGTGTCTTATTACCACCTCCATTAAGATTTGATATCTTAGAAGAAGTGAGCAAACGTTTACCAGGTTTCCCAATCGTCTTACATGGTTCTTCTTCCGTTAATCAAGAATTCGTTAAAATCATTAACGACCATGGTGGCGCTCTTAAAGATGCCGTTGGTGTTCCAGAAGCACAATTAAGACAAGCCGCTAGATTAGCCGTTTGTAAAATCAATATCGATAGTGACCTCCGCTTAGCGATGACCGCTGGTATTAGAGAGCACTTCGATAATCATCCAGAACATTTTGACCCACGTCAATATATCGGTGATGGTAGAGCATACGTTAAACAATTAGTTAAACACAAAATTTGTGACGTCTTAGGCTCTAACGATAAGATTTAATTTTTTAAATTAAGGTAGCAAAAAAGGAAGCAATCATTGCGATGCTTCCTTTTTTAATATTCAATCGAACTTATTTAGCTTCTTTTTTATCTAAAGCGTCAGCAATACGTTTGAGATAATCGAGTTCGGTTGGTTCTGGTTTGCCTGGTTCTGGTGGAACTGGTCTTTCTTCTGGATGCTTTTCGTAGTAAGCTTCTTGAGCTTTAGCTTCGAGTTCAGCTTTCTTCTTTTGTGCTGTATTAATCACTTTAACGATAATGAATAAAACAACGGCAATAATTAAGAAAGAGATGATAGCGTTAATTAAAGCACCCCAGTTGATGATGGCGGAACCATTGAAATAGAAGCTTGTGCCATATTTGGTGTAGTTACCATTTAAGACTGTAGCACCATAAACTAATGGGTCTGTTGCGCCAGCAGCATCACCAATGGATTTAGCGACTGCGTTATAATCAGCAGCAGCGAAGGATTGGCCAACACCGGCTAAACCTTTTTGACCTTCTGTAAGAGCTGGTAAAACAGTAACTAAGCCCGCTAAACCACCTGGGACTGGCCATGTCGCGAGGGACATTAACATATTAACGAAAGCGTTGACGATTGCGCTGAAAGCACCACCAATAACAACACCAACAGCTAACATGAAGGCATTACCACGATTGATGAATTCCTTGAATTCTTTAAAAATACCTGGTTTTTTTGCTTTTTTTGCCATAATTTTTTTTAATCCTTTCAAATGTAATTAAATGTTAATCCATTTTTATCGGAAATGCAATTTTTCTATTAAAGAAAGAAAAATTATTTATGTAAGAAGAAAAGTTGTATATTATTTTTGTTATGGAGGTATCCATTATGGGAAAAATAACTTATTTAGGACACGCTTCATTCTTAATTGAATCTAAAGACTATAAAGTTGTTTTAGATCCATATAAAGATAATTCCGTACCAAATTTACGTTTTCCAAGAGGCTTAATCGTTGATAAAGTCTTTTGCTCTCATAGTCATTTTGATCATAACGCGATTGAATTAGTGACTATTAAAGATAAACCAAATCCTGTTAATCCTATTAGATCAATTGTCCCTCATGATCGAGATGGTGGTTTAAAAAGAGGCATGAATAGCATCAGAATGTTTGATGTTGATGGCTATAAAGTCGTGCACTTAGGAGACACGGGTTGTGTCCCTGATAAAGAAGATATCTTAATGTTTAAGAACTGTGATGTTTTGCTTGCCCCAATTAACGGCTTCTTCACTATCGAACCAAAAGAATTAAAAGAAATATGCGATATCATTAATCCTCGTATAGTGGTGCCAATGCATTATTATATGAAAGAAAAGAAATCCGGTTATCCAGATGAAGATATGTTTGAAAAGTTTAAGGCCTTATTCCCAAATATCCAATATCTCGATAAAGAATTAGACCTTGAATATTATAAAGATTATAAAGGCGCGTTAGTCTTTAAAAATTATCGACAATAAGTATCTAAAAAAGAAATGAGAAGTGGCGTATGATATGACGCCGCTTTTTCTTGACTCCAAAACATATAGCCACTTTCAGTTTTAATAACGTCTTCGTTAGGTAAACTCATACCTTTTAAAACCTTAGTTTCAACATTATCTAAATAATGTAATGAGGTTAATCTTTCTTCTGAATAGAAAGAATTAGAAATATAATATGAACCATCTTCTTTTTGAGCGACTTCGTCATTAAAGAAGACGGAAGCATCTTTTAAACTTCCCTCTTCATAATATTGAATTGTGGGAACAACACCTTTACCATAACCAAAGGTTTCATTAGAATCTTCGCTTAATTGACAGCGATCTTTCATCCCATCATATGGTAAGCCGCTTGTCGTAGGTTCATTTTGCAAATCATAAAGATCTTGTAGATCCACTAATTTGATACCAATGTCTAAATTATGAGAATAAATGTAGGGTATGATAACATTTGGTAAAACATATTTGCAATCCCCACACCCTCTTCTAATAAATAAGACAATCCAACTACTATGATATTTGATGCTATTGTGCTCTACTTCTTCTGGGTGAATATAGTGGATTAAAGGCTTATTGACGATTCTATCAACTTTTTGTTTAAATGCTTCGCCTTTAGTGTCTGTAAATAAATCCCTATCTTTAACACTGTTATATGTAAAACTCGCAAGTTTTTCTTCCCCATTAAAGATGTATAGATATGGTGTACTTTGATCGATTTTTTCGATTTTTAATTGTTTTAACGATTCGTTTTGATTTTGAGCGTTATATAAGTAAACCAACCTATTAAAGTGATTCATGTAGTTAACAATGACATTTTTAAAAGTAGTCCAGCATAAGCAATCCGTACTATATTCGCCTTGATAAACGGCAAGTAAAAAGACTTCTTTTTCATCTCTTGTCTTCACTAATAACTCATCATTACTTAATTCTTTTAAGTTTGATAAATTAACTTGCATTTCTGATCCATAAGTTAAATGAATCTTACTTTCTTGCTTTTTACAGCCCACTAATGAAGAAAAGAGTAAACCACCAATAAGTAGTAATAAAGCTTTATTTTTCATCTTGTTTTTCATTATAAATCATTACTTTATCGCCTACAAGCGCATACGCATGAGTTTTGCTTCTCAATTCTTCCCTTCTAACCTATATTATTTATTTATATAAAGTTTTTAAAAAATGAGGCAAAAAAATATTTAAAAAAAGTGTTGTTTTTTGTAGTTAATAAATATATTATTTGTGTCGTGAAAATAGTAGTCGTAAATTTGGGGCTACGATCACACCTAATTCTATCAATGTGAGATGCATTGAAATGACCCAATCTATAGAAATATAGAAAGTAAAAGCATCGGACAGCTAGGTCGACTGCCGGATTAGAGATAGTGATATCTTGTTATTAATTTATAAGCTTATGCTTGGAGTGAAAGTCTCCCGTACCTTGTGAATGTATAATAAGAGTAGTAAAAGTAATTATTTACTATATAGACTCCCAAAAACGCTAGTATTCATTTTTATAACTATTACAAGGTACAAATAGCAAATTTGTGCCTTTTTATTTATAAAAGGAGGAGGAAGACAGGATGAAAGATAATTGTATTATTTCCTTGCAAAATGTCTGTAAAGTCTTTGACGGCACTACAGTAGTTGAAAACTTTAACTTAGACATTACAAAAGGTGAGTTCGTCACATTCTTAGGACCATCTGGATGTGGCAAAACCACAACATTACGTATGATCGCTGGTTTTGAACTTCCAACGAGTGGCGTTATTTTGTTAAACGGTCAAGATATCTCTTTACTTCCTCCATATAAAAGACCAATTAACACTGTCTTCCAAAGATACGCTCTTTTTGCGCACTTAAATATTTATAAAAATATTGCTTTCGGTTTAAAGCTTAAAAAGATTCCTTATGAAGTCAAAGTCGTTGATAAAGAAAAAATTAGCGCTAATAACCAAGCCATTAAAGAACTTAATGTTAAATTAAAAAAGAACAATACTGGTTTAGGTGAAGATGACAAAAAAGAAATCTCAAAAACCATTGAAAAATTACAAGCGGAAAACGCTGAATTACGTAAAAATCCATCCAAAGTGGAAACTAGATTACGTCATTTAACCAAAAAGGAAATCGACGAAAAAGTTAAATCCGCTTTAAAGATTGTTGACCTTGAAGGTTTTGAAAAAAGAGACATCTCCACATTAAGCGGTGGTCAACAACAAAGAATCGCTATCGCAAGAGCGATTGTTAACGAACCAGAAATCTTATTATTAGACGAACCATTAGGCGCCCTTGACCTCAAGATGCGTAAAGAAATGCAACTTGAATTAAAGGCCATGCATAAAAAGTTAGGCATTACCTTCATCTATGTCACACACGACCAAGAAGAAGCTTTAACAATGTCTGATACCATCGTTGTTATGAATGACGGTGAAATCCAACAAGTTGGTAAACCAAAAGAAATCTATGATGAACCAAATAACGCTTTCGTCGCTGACTTCATTGGTGAATCCAATATTTATACTGGTACCATGGCGAAAGATAACAAAGTCAGATTCTTAAATAAGTTCTGGAATGCTGATCCAGTCGACTTTGGTAAATTCCCAATTAATGAAAAAGTTGACGTTGTCGTGAGACCAGAAGACTTCATTTTAGGCAAGGCGGGTAAAGGAATTGTCGATGGTGTTGTCTCAAGCAAGATTTTTAAAGGCATGCACTACGAATACATTATCAACGTTGGTAAAGCCGAAGTAGTGGTTCAATCTACCGCTGAACTTAATGAAGGTGCCACTGTTGGTTTAAATGTCGAACCAGTTAATATTCAAATTATGAAAAAGCCATTCGTTTCTAATTTCTATGATGGCTACATTACAAAAGATTACAAAGTCGAATTCGCTAACACCGAATTTGATGTTGATATTCTCCCATTATTCCCAGGCGCTAAAATCAATGAAGATGAAATCTTAGTTGATGAAAAAGGCAATGAAATCGACTGCGTTGATATGGAAGTTAACGTTGAGGTTCCATTTGAAGCCATTACCATCTCTGATGATTTAGACGCTAGTGAAATTCACGGCCACATTATTTCCTTAATTTATATTGGTGACCACTATGAAATTATGGTAAGAACCGATGATGAAGAAGACTTCATTTTGAATACTCCAGATTTATGGAACGAAAATGACGAAGTCAGTGTCATTATTGATCAAAGCAAGATCAATCTTTCTCGTAAAGGAGCTAAAAAGTAAAAATGGCAACTGCTGTTAGAAAACAACATCGCTTTAACTTTAGAGGTAGCTTATGCATGCCATATGCTGTCTTTATGGCGCTTTTCGTTGTTTTTCCATTAGCTCTTATTTTCTATTATGCCTTTACTGATGCTAATGGTACTTTCTCATTTTCTAACTGGGCAACCGTTTTCACTGATACTTCCAACTGGATTGTTATTGGTTGGACTTTCGTAGTGGCGTTTTCCACAACGCTTATTTGCTTATTAATCGCTTATCCAATTGCTTATTTATTAAGTAACAAAAAATATAATAAGAACAAAGTTCTTGTTTATATATTCTTGCTTCCAATGTGGATTAACTTTGTTATTCGTACCGTTGGATTAAAAGCCTTAGTGAATATGCTAACAAGCTCTTTATTCGGCTTTGATTTGACTGCTACTTTCCCATATGCCGCTATTGTAGTTGGTATGGTCTATGACTATTTACCTTTCGCGATCTTACCTTTATATAACCAAATGCTAAAAATGGATAAAAACCAAATCGAAGCCGCTGCGGACTTAGGTGCTAATCCAGCCCAAGTCTTTACAAAAACAATTATTCCAATGACCATTCCTGGTATTGTTTCGGCTTGTATGATGACTTTTATGCCAACCATGTCAAGCTATGTTATTGCAGACAAGATGTCTGGTAGAACAAAAAGTATCATCGGTAACATTATTCAAGACTGGTTCTTAGGTAGTTCTAGTGATATCGGTGAACACATCGGTAGCGTTCTTTCGTTAGTGATGTTAATGATTATTGGCATGTCTCTTTTAATCGAAAAGTTTGCCACTAGAAAAGATGATGAAAGAAAGGCAGGTATTTGGTAATGGAAAAAGTGTTATCTATTGAACAAACCAATCGTGCCCTTCAAAGAAAGAGAACTAACGAAAAACTCAAAAAGATTTTCGCTAATGTATTCATCTATTTTGTCCTCTTATTAATGTATGCACCTATTATTTATATTACAGTCTATTCCTTCTCTGAAGGAACTACCGGTGTTTGGACTGGCTTTAGCATCAATAACTACACAACATTATTCGATTTAGGAAGCAATGACTACGCTAAAAAGATTTGGGGCGCCGCTGGTAACACCGCTTTAGTGGCACTCACTGCGGCAACTGTGTCAACCATTCTTGGTACTTTAGGCGCTATTGGTATCTATTATTCAAGAAAGAAATGGATTAAAAACTCTCTTGATTTAGTGACGCAAATTCCAATCGTCAATGCTGAAATCGTGACCGCTGTTTCTCTTTGCATTCTCTTTGTATTATGCTCTTCGTTCATGCCACGTAGTTTCTTAACTCTTGTCATTGGTCACGTCGTTTTATCCATTCCATATGTTGTTATTTCTGTTAAACCAAAACTTGAGCAAATGGATCCTTCTTTATATGAAGCAGCGATGGACTTAGGTGCCACGCAAACTCAAGCTTTATGGAAAGTTATTATTCCAGATATTATTCCTGGAATCCTCTCTGGCTTTATGCTCTCAGTAACATTATCACTTGATGACTATGTTATTACAGCATTCAGCAAACCAACCGTTGGTGGTTTCGAAACAATTTCTACTTATGTAGACGCTGTTACCGTTAAGAAACCTCTTCCAGCACAACTCAGGGCATTCACGGCAATTCTATTTGCTGTTATCTTAATCGTTATGATCGTTATGAACATAAAGAGTAGCCAAAATTCTAAAAAGTTAATCAAAAAGGAGAAAAACAAAAATGCGTAAAAAACTCATGTTGTTAGGAGCCCCAGTGCTCGCAATTGCTTGCTTATCTTCATTAACCGCTTGTGGTAAGAAGTACGACTTAGTTATTTATAACTGGGAAGACTATATTTATCTTGGCACAGATGAAAACGGTAAGATTGTCGATAAGAGTCTAGTCGACAAATTTGTTGATTACTATGCTGAAACTCATGATGGTGAAACCATTTCCGTCGCTTATGAAACATTCTCTACTAACGAAGACATGTATAAGCAAATCAAAATGGGTGCCATTAAAGCTGACTTAATTTGCCCATCTGACTATATGATTCAAAAAATGGCCAATGAAGGCAGATTAGAACCATTCTCTTATGATGAAGCTAAAGACGAATATGCTGATTCTTTGAAAAATTGGGATGAATATGGTTCCCCATTTATTAGAGATAGATTCGCTAATGAAACCTTAAAAGATGGTAGTTCCTTTTTAAAATATTCGGTTCCTTATTTCTGGGGCACAATGGGTTTCACATATGACCCAAGTTACTTCTCAGCTCTTGGGAATGCTTATGGAGTAGTGAAGCTAAATTCCAAAATCAATTCTCTTTAAAAGATTCCATGAGAGATAGCTATGTCACCGCTATTTTCCATATCTATAAAGATGAAATTGCCGCTTTAGATGAAAATGATCCTGATTACAACTCCAAATTAAGCGCTATCTTCAATAGATGCGATGATAAAACAATTAATGAAGTTGGAAAAGCTTTAAAACAAGCTAAATCCTCTACAGTTAAAGTTTTTGAAGTCGATGAAGGTAAAGAAGCCATTATTGCTGGTGAATATCACGCCAATTTAGCCTGGAGTGGTGATTCAGTCTTCTCAATGGATAGTGCAGAAGAAGCTGGCAAACAATTAAATTACTCACTTCCAAATGAAGGTAGTAATGTTTGGTTTGATGGTTGGTGTATGCCAAAAGGCGCTAATAAGGAATTAGCCGAAGAATTTGTTAACTTCATTTGCGATCCAGAAAACGCTGCTTTATGTATGGATGAAGTTGGCTATACCTCTCCAATCGTTGGTGAAGATATTTGGGAATTAGTCAATGACTGGTATGCTGCTGATGAAGAAGAAACAGATACATATGAGGTCGATTTAAGCTTCTTCTTTGGTGATTCAATTGAAGGCGATGCCAAAATTAGCATTCCAACAAGTGAAAGAGGCCGTCAATTCGATGCCCAATATCCAACTGAAGAAATGTTAAAACGCTGCTGCCTTATGAAAGATTTTGGTGATCAACAAACTAAAGTTGAAAAAATGTGGATTGAAATTTCCAACTTATAAGCAAAACTTTTTAATAAACACCTCTAGTAAACTAGGGGTGTTTTTTTATGGGTCTTAAAAGAGCAAAACTTTTAAAAAATACACTTGCTACTATTACATAGTGAGTGATATAATACAATTCGCTGCAAGAATGGTTCCTTAGCCAAGTTGGTAAGGCAATTGACTGCAACTCAATGATCATCGGTCCGAATCCGGTAGGAACCTCCATCATCTTGCACTAATAAATGTGCGCCTGTAGCTCAACTGGATAGAGTGTCTGGCTACGAACCAGGAGGTTACGAGTTCGATTCTTGTCAGGCGCGCCATTTCGGGACGTAGCGTAGCTTGGTATCGCGTCAGTTTTGGGAACTGAAGGCCGCAGGTTCAAATCCTGTCGTCCCGACCAGCTAAATTAATACAGCTCTTAATAATAGGGCTGTTTTTTTGTTTGACTAAGGCATATGATTTCACTATAATATGGTAAGAAAAGTAAGAAAGGTAAGAAATTATGGAAGAACAAAAAGATAGATTCATCGTTTCTGTTAAAGTGGGACCAAAGGGTCAAATCACATTGCCTAAAGAAGCTAGAGAAATGTTTGATATTAAAGTAGGGGATACTATCATGGTCCTTGGTGATAAAGATAGAGGTCTTGCTTTAATGAAAGCGGACATTTTCTATGAATTCATGGAGGGTAATAAGAAATGAACGAAGTTTTAAAATTAGAAAACGTTAATAAGAAATACCCAACATTCTCTTTAAAAGATGTTTCTTTTTCTATCGAACCAGGTCAAATCATGGGCTTTATTGGTCGTAATGGAGCGGGTAAAACCACAACCTTAAAATGCATCATGAATCTCATCCATTTTGAAAGTGGCAAGATCAGCGCTTTTGATAAGGATATGAGTGAGAATGAATTAGAGAATAAACAAAGAATTGGTTTTGCTTTAAGCGAACTCAATTATTATCCTAATAAAACGATTAGACAGTTAATGAGTGTCACAAAGAAGTTTTATAAAAACTTTGATGAACAAAAGTTCAATGAAGTTTGTAAACTCTTTAACCTTGATTTAGATAAGAAATTAGAACAATTAAGCAGTGGTATGAAAGTTAAATATAGTGTCGCTATAGCGCTTTCCCATCACGCTGAACTATTAATCTTAGATGAACCCACAAGTGGTCTAGATCCAGTGAGTAGAGATGAAATCTTAGATATCTTTAGAGAAATAGTGAGAAATAAAGAAAGAGCCATTTTATTCTCCACTCATATCACATCTGATTTAGATAAATGCGCCACTAATATCACTTATATTCATGATGGAGAAATTATCTATACTGGCACTAAGAAAGACTTTGTTAATTCTTATTTATTTATCAAAGATAAAACATCTAATAAATCTTTAAAAGATCGTTACATCGCCTATAAAGAATTAGATGACCGCATTGAAGGATTAATATCCGTTAATGATAAAGATTATTTTGTCTCTCAAGGTTTAGAAGTTAGAGAACCGGATTTAGAAGAAATCATGGTCTACTTAGAAAGGAGTAAAAACAATGAAAGCTTTACTTTATAAAGAACTCAAACTAGCGATGCATCCAATTTGCTATGTTTTTATCGCCTTATTTCCTTTCATGATTTTAATTCCTTCTTATCCAATCGCTATTGGTTTCCTCTATGTTTTAACGTGCTATCCAATTCTCTTTTTAGGGGCGAATAAAGGTCAACAAAGTAATGATTTACTTTATTCCACGCTTTTGCCGATTAGAAAAAAAGATATTGTTAAAGCGAGAATCATGACTGTCTTTTTAATGCATCTAGTATTTATTGCCTTAACAAGTGCCTTATGTCCTTTAGCGATATTTATTAATAATAATATTAATGACGCCGCGCTTGCCGCTGATCCAAATGCAAACCCAGTAGTGGTACCAGGCTTAGGATTACATAGCTATGTTTTAGTGTTAGCTATTGTCATTATTGGTTACGCTATCGCGGATTTAATATTCTTTCCAATTTATTATAAAAACGGTAAATCCATCGTCATGTCGACATTGATGATGATTCTTGGATTTGTCTTATATCTTGGTATTTTTACAATCGGTTTACCATTTATTCCAGGTTTAGAATGGATTAATGAATTACCTCTTTACGCGCAATTAATCATTTTAGGGGTCTCCATTATCATCTATATCGCTCTTCACTTAGTGGTTTATAAAGTATCATATAAACGCTTAGAAAAGGTCGATTTCTAATATTTGTCATGAAGAGGGCTGAGTTTATTTATCAGTCCTTTTTTCATGCTATAATTTTTTTATGCTTAAGAAACCATTTTCTTATTATGACGATTTAGAGGAAATTGGTTACCATTATACCGTTTTTAAAAATGACCAAGTTCCTCTTTTAGCGGTTATTATCCCGCCAGGTTGTTTTATCGGTGGTGGACTCATGGTTTTCTTTATGAATCTATCTTTCTATTTAGAAGATATCGAACTATGGGAAGAAGGACTTTATTATTTAGACAGTAAACCCGTCTTTCCTTTTGTGGGTATCTTCTTACCGTCATTTATGATTGTCATTGGTTTAATTCTATTAATTTTCTTTTTAACTTTAAGTAAACAATATAAAAGTGGTATTAGAGAAAAAGCCTGTATTCGTTATTCTCCCTTCAATATGCATTTTGTTTTTGGACCACGTGGGGAAAAAGAAATGCCAGTAATTCAGACTTATCGCATTAAAAATATTCATATATTTTGTCCTGGTCGTAAGGAGAATAATGGTGAAATTATCTATCAAAAATATGGAAAAGGTTATATCATCATCACTTTTGAAGATGAAAATAACCAAATCAAAAAATACAAAATCAAGAACATAGATGAAGTTGGCATTGTCGGAGATAAGATGACCGCTATTTGTAAAGGAGGAATTTACTAATGAACTTGAATGAAGAAATTAGAGAAGTTGACGGTAAGAAATACGTCGTCAAAAAATGCCCGGGTTGTGGTAAAGAATTACTTTTTAAAGTAAGAGAACAAACAATTAGACTCCACTGTGCGTGTGCGGAATGTGGAAGACAAATGGAAGTCGAAGTAATTGGCGAAGATATGCTCGAACTTTTAAAAGCACAAGAGGAACTCAAAAATCTCAAACTATGAAAAAACTAATTAAGTTTAAAGAAGGTAGTCTTAAGGTTGAACAGTTTAAAGACTTTGCCGCGTTCCGCGCTTGGGTCGATAAAAAGGTTGGCTATGAATTCTA
>Ga0310694_10005894_pt1 | contig 11668 bp, 8 predicted proteins | sample 174DNAGHGhighgp2_FD_203884 | JGI IMG/M metagenome (GOLD analysis project Ga0310694, IMG submission 203884) | Sheep rumen microbial communities from Palmerston North, Manawatu-Wanganui, New Zealand - 1742 DNA GHGhigh gp2 (v2) (version 2) | ecosystem: Host-associated > Mammals > Digestive system >... | reverse complement strand
CTATCAAACTCCTGGGCCGTTTCCTCTTTCAGACTATGAATCGCTACGAGGGCGTACGCCTGGCACAGTTCCACTCTGGCAAGCTACACAACGCTATTCCTCGCGACGGAATGTTTGTTATAGCTGTTCCTCATGATGTAAAAGAGAACGTTAAGGCCGACTGGAACATTTTCTCTGCTCAGGTAGAGGACGAGTTCCACGTTACCGACACCCAAATGGTATGGACAATGGAAAGTACCGAGGCTGAAGCTGTTATCGATGCTAAGGTTGCACGCAATTTCGTATGGGCACTGCAAGCAGTGGATAATGGTATCTACGCTATCTGTCAGGATCCCGAACTAAACGGTATGGTAGAGACTTCTTCAAACATTGCTGCTATCCACTCAGCAGAGACAGAAATAACAAGTCTCTCCTCACAGCGTTCTAACGTGATGTCTAATCTCGACAATATGTGTGCCACCATCGTAGCGACCTTCCAACTGGCTGGTGCCGAGGCCTACAGCAGCGATGGTTATCCTGCATGGAAGATGAAAGCTGAGAGTAAGTTGCGCGATACTGTCGTTGAGACCTACAAGGAACTGTTTGGCAAGGAGCCTGTTGTACGTGGTATCCACGCTGGATTAGAATGCGGTCTGTTCTCTGAGCGCTATCCCAACATCGACATGATATCATTCGGTCCCACACTGCGTGATGTTCACACACCCGATGAGCGCTTGTATATCCCCACTGTACAGATGGTATGGGATCACCTATTGCTCATTTTGAAACGCATCTAAAATAATAAGGTGAATCAAGAATACATAGAAATCAAGGGTGCACGCGTCAATAACCTCAAGAATATTGACGTGCGCATCCCTCGTAATAAATTCGTTGTCATATCTGGAGTATCAGGTTCCGGCAAATCATCGCTCGCTTTCGACACTTTATATGCTGAAGGTCAGCGCCGCTATGTGGAGAGCCTTAGCAGTTATGCCCGTCAGTTCCTGGGACGAATGAACAAGCCCGAATGCGACTTTATTCGTGGTATTCCGCCTGCCATCGCCATAGAACAGAAGGTGATTGCTCGTAACCCACGAAGCACAGTAGGAACTTCCACTGAAATTTACGAATTCCTGCGTCTGCTCTTTGCTCGCATTGGTCGTACCTATTCGCCCGTAAGTGGTGAAGAGGTAAAAAAGCACACAACGGAGGATGTAGTGCAGAAGATGCTGGAGTTCTCTGAAGGCACAAAGATCGTTGTGATGGCGCCTATCAAGGTACCCGAAGGCCGAACCTTTGATCAACAACTCAAGGCATTTATCCTGCAAGGTTATAGCAGGATGACATCACCAGGTGCCGCTAATGGAGAACAGTTTATTCGCATCGATGACTATTTGGACTCATTCTCTGCGTCAGAACCCAACAATAAGTCCTTTCTTGTTATCGACCGTTTGTCATCTTCCAATAATAAAGAGACCATCAGCCGACTCGTTGACTCTGCTGAAACAGCGTTCTTCGAGGGGCGCGGCGAGATGCGCCTGATGATACTGCCCTCCGGATTAAGCTATGATTTCTCAACCCGCTTCGAGGCTGATGGAATCACTTTCGAAGAGCCTACCGACCAACTTTTCTCGTTCAATTCGCCAGCAGGTGCGTGTCCTGAATGTCAGGGCTTTGGCAAAGTTATGGGTATTGACGAGCATCTGGTCATCCCCAACCCCAGTCTATCGCTCTACGATGGATGTGTGGTATGTTGGCACGGCGAGAAAATGGGAGAATGGAAAAACTGGTTCATCCGTCATGCTGCAAAAGACGACTTCCCTATCTTCGAGCCTTATTACAACCTGACTCAGCAGCAGAAAGACTGGTTGTGGCATGGTCTGCCCTCTGATCGCGGTGCAAAGGAAAAACCCTGTATTGACTCTTTCTTCCAAATGGTGAAAGAGAATCAATACAAGATTCAGTATCGTGTGATGCTGGCGCGCTATCGCGGAAAGACGACATGTCCAACCTGTCACGGCACACGTCTGAAACCGGAAGCAGAATATGTAAAAATCGACGGACGAAGCATCACGGATCTTGTACAGATGCCCGTGGTGCGTCTGAAAGAATGGTTCACGCAGCTGGAGCTCTCAGAGCACGATGCAGAGGTGGGAAAACGTCTCTTATTAGAGATTACATCACGATTGCAATTCCTTCTGGATGTGGGACTTGGCTATCTGACGCTCAATCGTTTGTCCAACTCTCTTTCTGGTGGTGAGAGTCAGCGTATAAACCTCTGTACATCTCTTGGAAGCAGTCTGGTTGGTTCACTTTATATACTCGATGAACCCAGCATCGGATTGCACTCTCGCGACACCGACCGCCTGATTCATGTACTCAAAGAATTGCAGGCGCTAGGCAATACCGTCGTCGTGGTGGAGCATGACGAGGAGATTATACGTGCTGCCGACTACATCATCGACATCGGTCCTGACGCAGGTCGCCTAGGAGGTGAGGTCGTGTATGCAGGGAGTCCTGATGAGACAAGTGATACTGTTAAGTCTAACCGTTCTTACACACTCCAATATCTCTCTGGTGAAGAGACCATCCACGTGCCAGCGAGCCGTCGCCCATGGAATCACCATATCGATATTAAGGGGGCTCGGATGAACAACCTGCGCGGTATCAATGTAGAGATACCTCTCAACGTGCTAACGGTGGTAACTGGTGTATCTGGTTCCGGAAAATCCAGTCTTATCAAGGGTATCCTATACCCTGCCCTCAAGCGCCATTTGGGTGATGTCTGCGATGCCCCTGGTGAATACGGTGGACTGGCTGGCGACCTCAATGCTATCCGTCGCGTGGAGTTTGTAGACCAGAATCCTATCGGCAAGTCCTCGCGCTCTAATCCCGCCACTTACGTTAAGGCCTACGATGCCATTCGCGACCTCTTTGCCGCGCAACCTCTATCGCAACAGATGGGATTCACGCCTCAGTATTTCTCATTTAATGCCGATGGCGGACGTTGTGACGAGTGTAAGGGTGCGGGGACTATCACTGTCGAGATGCAGTTCATGGCCGACCTCGTGCTGGAATGCGAAGCCTGTCACGGCAAGCGATTCAAACACGATATCCTAGACGTCAGATACGATGGCAAGAATATCGATGATATCCTGAATATGACGATTACTGAGGCCATTGAGTTCTTCAAGGCACACGGCGAGAAAACTATCGTCAACCGCCTGAAACCTCTGGAAGATGTTGGTCTGGGGTATATCAAACTGGGACAGAACTCTAGCACTCTATCGGGTGGTGAGAACCAGCGCGTCAAACTGGCCTATTTCATCGGACAGGAGAAGCAGGAGCCTACACTATTTATCTTTGACGAGCCTACCACGGGTCTGCACTTCCACGATATAAAGCGCCTCATGTCGTCACTCGACGCCCTGATAGAACGCGGACATACCGTGCTGATTATTGAGCATAATATGGATGTCATCAAACTGGCCGACCATGTTATCGACCTCGGTCCTGATGGTGGAGACAAGGGAGGTAACCTCATTATAGCAGGCACTCCAGAAGAAGTAGCACAATGTAAGAATAGTATAACCGGTCAATACTTAAAGCTAAAAATATGAAAGAACTCAATTGGAAACCAGTGATCATGGAATGTCAGATGGAGGAACTAAGCAGCGACGAGCAGTTCCTTCTGCAGAAAGCCATTGAATCTACGAACAACAGTTATGCGAAGTATTCTCACTTTCATGTAGGAGCCGCCATACAGTTGTCCAATGGTATCGTAATACCTGGATGTAATCAGGAGAATGCTGCCTTCCCTGCAGGAATATGTGCAGAACGTTCTGCTATCTTTGCTGCAGGTGCACAGTATCCGGAAGAAGCTATCGAGATGATTGCTATTGCAGCCCGCGAACCGGGTGGCGACCTCACCAGCGAACCCATAAGTCCGTGTGGAACCTGCCGCCAGGTCATCATTGAAACTGAGACAAGGTTCTCCAAGCCCATGCGTATTCTACTCTACGGCAAGAACCGAATATATGTGATGGATGGCATCAAAAATCTGATGCCGCTATCGTTCACGAAATTTTAATAGCATCCCCACCCTTGGACAGGTGATATAGAATCCAAGTGAAAGTCGTACTTCAAATTATCCTCATCGATTAATTTGAAGTGCTTCTTTCCTTGAATAGAGTCTTTGGATGATTCCCATTTCACATTTTTAAAAAGCAGTGTATCTACTCCTTCCTCATAAGGCGTACGCAACAGTGTATTAGCAAATTGGTAGTTATAGGTGTTAAGTGTGTCCACGACAACACCCATCACCACATCCTCATCATAACCCGTCACAATACTGCTGTCGCAATTCATGGCGTATAAAGGCAGTATATTACTAAAGCGGAGGGCTGCACCGCGTCCACCTACAAAGGGATAAAACTGCGCAAACGTACATCTGTTGACGTCAGCCCTTCCACCATATACCGCCAAACAATCACCCTGTGTATTCGACAACTGACAATAACGCAGGCGAATATTCGAGTTATAGCTCACCACGCCAGCGCCTTTACAATTATGTATCACGCAATGGTCCAAATCAAGACGCCTTACATGCTCCGTATAGGTTGCTGAGTCGCAGCAGATACCATATTTCCCTGAATTACGTATCTCAGTATGCCGTAGTACGTTGCGCGTTGACGAACTGCGGAACACCACACCACCATCATTCCCCCACTGACCACTCACACGATCATAAGGCAGATAATCAAACATATGATCCAATCTGTCACCACGCATCACCACGCTATCTGTCAACAATCGTCCATATACCTCCAATCCTGGCCCTTCGTGGAAATACAGCGTTGTGTTACGAATCGTCAGTGTAGCAGCACTATCCACCTTCAAACCACCATACACAATAATTGGTTTCTTGCTCTCTATCAGGGTGTCCTGATGCACCACAACGTTACACATTTCCACTGCATCCCAGGTATGCCCCTGCAACACCAAAGGTTGCTCAACACCATTCTCCAATTTAAACACAAGTCTATCCTCCACCAACTGTGGCTCTAACATCCCATTCTCAGGTGCAGTCAATTCCACGAAAACTCGGATGCTGTCACCACCTCTCACCTCCAATTCGGTGACCACTGAACCTAGCGAATTATCCAAATATGCTCCATCCACATTGACGCGGAACCCTGTCTGGTTACCTTTAGATAGTCTGACGCTCTGAAGTCGAATACCATCGTTATTGCGATTATACACCCAGAAATCATACGTTCTTGACCCCACGGTAGAAAATACAGTATCCATTTTCAGTGAGTCGACTGAAAACGATAATCGTACTGACGTACTCGTAGTAAACACGTCGTCTTCGCACCCCACCAGGGTCATGATTATAGAAAAGAAAAATAAAATCCGTCGTATCATATCAATAATACAACGGATTTTCTTCTATTTTATTCTTTTTTCGTTCAAGAATTTCGCATTATTCTGTCTGTAAATAACGCATAAACACCTTAAAATTCTACAATGATAGTTTTACATCTTTATCCATAACAAATCGGACAACCAGCGGAAGATGGTCACTGAAGCCAGGTTGATAACGGTAGTTTTGGAAAGTACGGAAAGGACGCTTACCACCATACAGAGGTTCATCCTCCAAAAGAAAGGGAGCATCGTTTATATAGGCTGCATCTACCTTATTATATAATAGAGGTGAAACGAATACATGATCCAGGGAATGCCACTCTCCGCGATAACGATAGGTACCAGATGCCACGCCATGAAGACCACGGGCATCACAGGTAATGTTACGCAGACCTAAAGTGCAGAGTTCCATCAAGGCTGGACTATCACAATAGTCATTAAAATCGCCTGTGATGATGACATGTGCTGTGGGACCGAGTTCAGCGAGTTTATGCTGCAGTTGGATTACAACCTGGCGACGATTAGGTCGTGACAATCGCTCACCACCATAACGACTAGGACTATGGACAACGAAGACGTTGAGCGTGTCTCCATTAGAACAGCAACCTCGCACGTAAAGGATATCACGTGTAGGACGCATACCAGACAATGGAGGTACCTCTAAACAGTCATAGCATAAAGGGCGGAAAATAGCAGGCTGATACAGTAAGGCCACATCAATACCACGCAAATCGGGCGACTCCGTCATCAGATATTCATATCCGGCATTGCGGAGCAGACTGCGATGCGTAAGGTCATGGAGAACTGTATCATTCTCTACTTCAATCAAGGCAACAAGGTCGGGCAATCCATCAGAACAAGAAAGAATTTCCTGAGCAATGCGATTCTGTTTACTCCAATAGCGTACAGATGACCAATGGTGAGTGCCATCGGGTAAAAACTCAGTGTCCTCCTTTCCTACGTCGTGGCATGTATCGAACAGGTTTTCACAGTTCAACTCCACAAGCGTGAGAAAGGAGGACAGCAGTATAGTAAGAAACATCAGATTAGCAAACCTTCTCCAAACGTTTCATAATAGCAAACATAAAAATGGCCGAGATAACGCAGAGGCCAATGAATACGCTCCATACAGCCCACAAGGGGATATTACCCCAGAGGTAGCCACCAACACCGACCAGCTTATTTCCAATAGCAGTAGCCACGAACCAGCCACCCATCATCAGACCCTTATACTTTGGAGGAGCCACCTTAGATACAAACGAGATACCCATTGGCGACAGCAGCAACTCGGCGAAGGTCAGGATAAGGTAAGTATAGATCAGCAACTGAGGTGTGACATCAGCCACGTGCTTGGCAACAGACTCACCCTCAGGACCAGTAATAGTCTCAGGCATGGGCAGACCGAAAGAGGCTACAGCCATCAAGCAGTAAGCCAGACCTGCAACCACCATACCGTAGGCAATCTTACGAGGTGCTGAGGGCTCCTTACCGTGCTTTGACAACGCGCCGAAGATAGCCAGACTGACAGGGGTCAGCGCAACGACATAGAAAGGATTGAACTGCTGGAAGATAGGAGCTGAAACAGCAACAATCTCGCCAGAGTTGCGATCGTACTGAAAGAAGAGGAAACACAAAGCCAACGCAATGACCGCAGCAGAGATACCACGAGCCTTGGTTGTCTTGCTTTGGAATAGAGAGAAACCACCATAGACGATGAATATCAGAGCTACGAGGTTCCATACGTCAAAGGCCATACCCTCAACACCAGTAGATGTCTGAGAGGTGAACTCGTCAGCGAAATAAGTCAGCGACAGTCCATTCTGATGGAAAGCCATCCAGAAGAAGATTACAACTGCGAATACTAGACAAAGTGCTACGATACGCGCCTTGGTGTCCTCCTTTGAAAGTTCCTCTACCTGCATCTGTTCACCTTTCTTAGCCGTGCCTCCCTCCACATGGCGGAAGGTACTGCGGAAGATGTAATAGATGGCAATAGAGAGGATAAGCGACGCACAAGCCACGGCAAAAGCGAAGTGGTAAGAGTCATTGACCGAGGTACCCAGATTCTTCTGAGACCACTCCATGATCTTCACGGCAGCCGTAGGAGCGAAGAGCGCACCGATATTGATGGCCATGTAGAAGATAGAGAAACCTGAGTCGCGCTGGGCAGCATAGCGGGAATCATTGTAAAGGTCACCTACCATCACCTGCAGGTTGCCCTTAAACAGACCAGTACCCAGTCCGATGAGCAGTAGGGCAGCCAGCATCACCACCAAAGCCACGGTGTCGCCTCCAAGGGGCACAGACAGCAGCAGGTAGCCGGCAAACATGATGATGATACCCGTGGTAACCATACGGCCGAAGCCGAACTTATCTGCCAGCCATCCGCCTACGATAGGCAGGAAATAAACGAGCATGAGGAAATCGCTGTAGATTTCGCCAGCCCAAGCAGCATCCAGTCCATAGTTAGCACGCAAGAAAAGCGCGAAGACGGCCAACATTGTGTAGTAGCCGAAGCGTTCGCCAGTGTTGGCCAGAGCCAACGCATAAAGTCCTTTCGGTTGATTTTCGAACATAATTTAATTTACTTAATATTAGAATTTTTGGTTTTTGTGATATCAAATAGATAAGTCAGTTTGACGCAGATATTATTCAGGTTGGAACGCCCGAAATAGTCGCGCTTGGAGTTGCGGAAGATATCGCCCAGTCCGTAGTAGTAACGGCCCTCAACGAGGAAATGGCCCACATTCTTAAGCGAGAACTCCAGTCCCAGGCCCGCAGCAATACCATAGTCGACCTTGCGCTGTACGGACATCGTATCCTGCGCGATGACAGACGAGGTACGTCCTGAACCGTCGGAATAGACAGGAGTACGGGAGTCCCAGGGAAAATTCATCTGTGTCTTCTCGCTGAGGAAAAAGCCCACCTGCGGACCGGCCTGCACAAAGAACTGCACGCCGCGGCGCTCACGTCCCCACCCCATACGGGCCAGAACGGGAACCTGAAGATACGTCATGTCGCGCTGGTAACTCTCAGCCTGACCTGTGGTGGCATTGATGACCGGCTCATCGTTGGGCGTCAGGATGCGCTCCTTCCAACCCACCTGGGCATAGTTGACCTCGGCCACGATGGCACAGATACTATTGAAATATTTCTCGGACGTATAGCGCAAGGAGAAACCGCCGGTGAGGCCCTGATGCATATCCTGAGGCACCTCGGGCATGAAGCCCACATTACTGAACATCATGCCGCCATTGAAACCGACAGAGAAATCACTACGATGCTGGCCCACCTGTGCTACTGCCGATGCGAAACACATAATCGGCAGAAAAAAGGATAAAAACAGTCTTCTCATCTTCACCATTTAGTAATTGACTGTTTCTATGGTATGATCGTCCTTATAGTGAACAAACATAAAAGCTCTATTCTGCAGTCCACCATTACCCATACGCTCAAACTTCAGAGGTGTCTGCATGGGCTGATAACCAAAACGACCTGCTGCACCATCAAAAGTCATTCCATATTTATGCAGGCCACGCAGGAAAAACAACGCATGATCAAAGCCTGTGAGGGCAAAACGAGGCAGAGCCGACATCATCTCCTCACGGAAATACTGGCGATAAAGGGTCTGCAACCGCTGTACCTGGGGTAACTGCGTGTTGGTATAGAAAGGCGCAGGGATATAAACATTATACTTATGGAAGTTCTCCTGCTGATACTGCGTGTACATCATCCATTCTGTATAGCCAAACATGGCAATCTGTATAGCCGGGTTAGTGATTTTCACATCCCCCAGACGACCAAACGTGGCAATCAACTCGCGCGAACGAGCAGTATTAAGTATCACCAAATTAGGTTTGTCCTTTACAAAGGCTTTAGCGAAGTTGGCATCACTGGATTTCAGATTAGTGATGCTATAGGGTATATCTGCAATCTCTAACTGACGACGATAGGTTGACGTGAAACTACCCTTGGTACTGGTTGAGTCGCCACAGTCGATAATCACAGGATGATAGCCTTTGAAGAACTGGGCACAACGACGGGCAGTAGTCTCCGTCTGGTCATTGGGCGACTGATAGACCTGAAAAAGATTTCTGTTGGTAAATAGTTCGGGCGCGTGAATAGAAAAGGGTATGACCAAGATATTATGGTTTTTCTCTGTAAACTCGGACAACTGACTGACAAAACGAGAGTACAGGGGACCGAAAATAATATCGCAACGGGCAGCTGCGGGATCGGCTAACAGGGGCCTGACATCGCCATCCTCAGGCAGATTCCAAGCGTGGATATCAACGGAGATACCCTCTTTTTTCAACGTATCGCAAGCCATCAGCAAACCACGGTAATACTCCACCATTCGCTTGCCATCATTATTGACTTTATGAAGAGGGAGCATCACACCCACACGGATAGCACGCTGGCGTACATCGGTACTGAAAGTCTGACTGGCTGACGGAGTCACTACAGACATTTCTCCTGAAGGAATATTTATCACAGAGCCTTTTTTTAACTTGTATCCAGGTTCTTCCATGCCAGGGTTAGCCTGCACCAGTTGTTCAACAGTGATGCCATACATCTTAGAAATACCATACATGGTTTCTTTTTTCGCTACTTTGTGCGTGCGAACAGACTGAGCCACAGATATATATGGCTGACAGGCGAATAATGCGATTATCAGAAAATATCTTAATAAACTTTTCATAATACGCTATTTTTCAGTTTTCGACTACAAAAGTACAAAATTATTTTGTAACTTTGCATCCAAAACAAAAAGAATTATGAAAAAGAACTTGATATGGCTTATGGCCACCTTCATTTTAACATCTCTAAATATAGAGGCACAGAAGGTTTCCCCCACCCTGACATATATTGACAAGGATGGCAATCCACACGACACATTATGCATAGAAGACGGACAGGCTCCACTAGATGTCACCTTTCACGCTAATCCGTCGGACATGGGTGATTTGACGCCAACTTATGAATGGCATTTCTACAAGCAACAAGGAACAGAGGGCAACAAGGAGCTCTTTATACGTTATGAAGAGGAGACGCAATATACGTTTACAGAGTCTGGCAAATATACCATCACACTGAGAACAATTCTTGATAGTGATGGAACACAACTAGACGATGAGAGTATCAGTGTATTCATTGCTGACAGTTATCTTGAGTTTCCTAATGCTTTCTCGCCCAACGGTGACGATTTGAACCCCATTTTCAAGGCTAAGAGACATAAGAGTCTGGTGAGTTTTCATGCCTATATTATCAACCGATGGGGGCAGAAGCTGTTTGAATGGACTGATCCAGAAAAGGGATGGGACGGCAAGTACAAAGGTAAAGACGTGAAAGAAGGTGTCTATTTTCTGTTGTGCAAAGCTCGCGGAGCCGATGGAAAGGAATATAATATCCGCAAAGACGTAAACTTGTTACGTAAATTTATTGAGGGAGGACGTACGAGTGGCACAAACTGATAATCAGGGTAATATAGAGGTAAATGGTGCAAGAGTGCACAACCTCAAAAATATCGACGTAACAATACCCCGTCATTCTTTGACCGTCATCACTGGTTTAAGTGGTAGCGGAAAGTCATCATTGGCATTTGACACTATCTTTGCCGAGGGTCAACGGCGTTATATTGAAACATTTTCTGCCTATGCGCGCAACTTCCTAGGCGGTATGGAACGCCCTGACGTAGATAAGATTTCAGGTCTTTCGCCGGTGATAAGTATCGAACAGAAAACTACAAATAAGAACCCCCGCTCTACGGTTGGCACCACCACAGAAATATATGACTACTTACGACTGCTCTTTGCTCGCGCTGGCAAAGCCTACAGTTATATAACGGGCGAGCCAATGGTAAAATATACAGAGGAGCGCGTACTGGAGATGATTCAAAGCGACTATATGGGCCACAAGATTTATATCTTGGCCCCACTGGTCAGAAGTCGTAAGGGACATTATCGCGAACTCTTCGAGGCTATGCGACGCAAAGGCTACCTCACCATGCGTGTGGATGGTGAAATTGTAGAAATCAAACAAAGCATGAAGGTGGACCGCTACAAGAATCATAATATAGAAGTTGTCATCGACAAAATGAAGGTTGAGGGCGGAAGCGAACGTCTGAAAAAGAGTGTTCAGACAGCTATGAAACAGGGCGATGGTCTAATTATGATTCTCGATAAGGACACCAACGAATTAAAGCATTTCTCTAAGAGACTGATGTGTCCTACATCAGGCATTGCCTATAGCGACCCTGCCC